>Ga0315556_1001110_pt1 | contig 16454 bp, 15 predicted proteins | sample SalMarSW160310MG_FD_202112 | JGI IMG/M metagenome (GOLD analysis project Ga0315556, IMG submission 202112) | Salt marsh sediment microbial communities from the Plum Island Ecosystem LTER, Massachusetts, United States - Salt Marsh Sediment SW1603-10 ...
GCTTGCCGTTGTCGATGCGCCATTCGATCTTCGGCCCCAGGTTGTTGAAGGGCCCGAACGTCTGGTGCATGGCGCATTGCTTGCGGGCATTGCGGCCATAACCCACATACATGCGCAGATCACCTTCGATCACCGTGACGCTGATGCCGCCATAACCGGGGCATTGAAGCCGTGAGCCGCCGCCTTCCTCGAAAGTCTCCACCGTCTTGCACCACTTGAGATTGGTATCGGTGTAGACGCTGCGCGGCTGCGCCATGAGCGGTCCGGCGCAAGCGGCAAGCACGACGAAGCTGGCGATCAAGCGGTGTTGCATGCCGCAATGCTGCCCAAGCTTTCACCTTGCGTCAACCTCGCATCGACCAGGGCGGCATTGCGCCGGGCGCCCCAATGCGGTCAAGTTGCGCTTCAATAGTCCGCTATCCACCCGCTGAATGGAGGCCGCCCATGCGTCTCGATGCCATTTCCATCGGTTCCAACCCGCCCGACGAGGTCAACGTTGTGATCGAAGTGCCTCATGGCGGCGAGCCGGTAAAATACGAAATGGACAAGGCGGCCGGCACCATGGTGGTCGACCGCTTCCTCTATACCGCCATGCGTTATCCCGGCAATTACGGCTTCATTCCCCACACGCTTTCCGAGGACGGCGATCCGGTGGATTTGCTGGTTGCCAACCAGCGCCCCATCATTCCCGGCGCCGTCATGGCGGTGAAGCCGGTCGGCGTCTTCAAGATGACCGACGAAAAAGGCGGTGATGAGAAGATCATCGCCGTGCCCTCCAGCCGTATCTCGCGGCGCTACGAGAACGTCCACGACCTCGCCGACGTGCCGGAGATCACCCGCCAACAGATCGAGCACTTCTTTGCCCACTACAAGGACCTTGAAGGCGGCAAGTGGGTGAAGGTGGTGGGCTGGGGCGATGCCGCCGAAGCCCGCCGCCTGATCGTCGAGGCGATCGAACGCGCCAGATAGCCTTCCGCTACATCTCCGGAACGGCGATGCCGCGCCGCGCGCACGCTGCCCTGACCGTGTTGTGCAGCAGGCAGGCAATGGTCATCGGCCCGACCCCACCCGGCACCGGCGTGATCGACCCGGCGACGCTTGCGCAACTGGCATAGTCGCAATCGCCGACGATCCTCGACTTGCCGTCGCGCTCGATGCGGTTGATGCCGACATCGATGACACAGGCGCCCGGCTTGATCCAGTCGCCGGTCACCATTTCCGACCGCCCCACGGCAGCGATCACCAGATCGCCGCGGCGCACCACGCCGGGCAGGTCGCGGGTGCGCGAATGGCAGATGGTGACGGTGCAGTTTTCCTTCAAAAGCAATTGCGCCACCGGCTTGCCGACGATGTTGGAGCGCCCCACCACCACCGCTTCCAGCCCCGAAAGCGAGCCGAGCGCGTCCTTGGCCAGCATGACGCAGCCCACCGGCGTGCATGGCACCAGCGAAGCCTGCCCGGTCGCCAGCCGCCCGGCGTTGATGACATGGAAGCCGTCCACGTCCTTGGCCGGGTCGATGGTGTTGATGACCTTTTCGGCATCGATATGTTTCGGCAACGGCAACTGCACCAGAATGCCGTCGACGGCCGCATCGGCGTTGAGCTTTTCCACCAGCGCCAGCACGTCGGCCTCAGGCGTTGAGGCATCGAGCTTGTGCTCGTAGGAGTTCATGCCCACCTCGACCGTCTGCTTGGCCTTGTTGCGCACGTAGACCTGGCTGGCCGGGTCCTCGCCCACCAGCACCACGGCGAGACCGGGCGTCAGGCCGTGATCGCTCTTGAGCCCCGCGATGGCCGCGCCGATTCGGTCTCTCAGACCTTGTGCGTATGCCTTGCCGTCGATCACCCTTGCGTCAGCCATCTTGCCCTCTTTGCTGCATCTATTGTTCGTATCAGGTTTCATCCACCAGCCGCTGCAAGGCGGCCGCCAGGTCGTCCGGGTCGCCCTCTATGGCGATCAGCTTGGTGCGGGCCTTTGCCCCTGACCGGAGGCTGAGGCGTGAACGCGCCAGGCCGAGCGCCTTGGCCAGGGTCTCGATAACAGCTTGGTTGGCCTTGCCCTTTTCCGCCTGCGCCTTGACACGCACCTTCAGCGACACTTCTCCCCGGGCGCGGGTTTCAAGGCCGGCGATCTCGCTGCGTCCCGCACCCGGCTGGGCGCGCACCCTCAGCGTCACGCCGGCGGTGGATTGAACCCACGGGCGCACCAGCCGTATGCCTAGTAGAACAGGCGCGGGACGTAATAATTGACGAGCTGCTGCAGGAACCACAGCGCCAGCAGCAGCACCATGGGCGAAATGTCGAGGCCGCCGAGATCGGGCAGGATGCGCCGGATCGGGCCTAAGAGCGGCTCGGTCAGCCGGTAGAGCGCATAGCGGACCTGGCGCACGAAGTCGTTTTGCATGTTGACGACGTTGAAGCCGACCAGCCAGCTCATCACCACCATGGCAATGATGATCCAGATATAGATTTGAATGATAGCATTGAAGAGACTGAGAAACGGGTTCATCCGGCGTTGATCCTGCTGACTCTTTTGTGACTCGGTGGATGGTTTAGCCGCACCGCCCGCATGGTGCAAGCCGGTCACCTTGACACTGGCCGCGACCAGCGACTAGATACGCTCCGACTTGCGGCGACCGGCCTGATGAGGCCTGCTGCCGCCGGTCCGTTCCCATCGGTTTTCAGGGGCAGTAGCTCAGTTGGGAGAGCGCAGCGTTCGCAATGCTGAGGTCAGGGGTTCGATCCCCCTCTGCTCCACCAAACTCACATCCCAACAGTTCCAGAAACAGCAAGAAGTCCGCGCAAATGCGGGCTTTTTTGTTGGTTTTGTGTCCCGCAAGCCTCTATGGCATCTATTGACATCCGGGGGCAACGGGGGGCAACATTGGGGGCAAGTGAGTTTCCCACGCAAGGAGTTGCCCCCAAATGACTCTCACCGATACCGCGGTCCGAAACGCCAAGCCCGGCGAGAAGGCCGTTAGGCTGTTCGACGAGCGCGGGTTGAATCTGGAAATCTCGCCCACCGGGGGCAAGTGGTGGCGGCTGAAGTACCGGTTCGACGGCAAGGAAAAGCGGCTGTCGCTCGGCGTTTATCCCGACGTGAACTTGAAAAACGCTCGCAACCGTCGGGACGAGGCGCGCAGACTGCTCGCAAACGGCATCGACCCGAGCGAGAACCGAAAGGCGCAGAAGTCGGCGCGGGCCGACCGGGCAGCGAACAGTTTCGAGGCCGTGGCGCGGGAGTGGTTCACCAAGTATTCCCCGGGCTGGGCAGCCACGCATGCCAGCAAGATCATCCAGCGGCTGGAAAAGGACGTATTCCCCTGGCTTGGCGACAAACCGATTGCGGAGATAGCCGCGCCGGAACTGTTGGCCGTTCTGCGCCGCATCGAAAACCGGGGCGTGCTGGATACCGCACATCGGGCGCACCAGAACTGCGGGCAGATATTCCGCTACGGCGTCGCCACCGGGCGCTGCGACCGCGACCCGGCAAGCGACCTGCGCGGCGCATTGGCGCCAGCCAAGCACGAACATTTTGCGTCCATCACGGAACCGGCGGCGGTGGGCGAACTGCTGCGCGCCATTGACGGCTTCCGGGGCACCCTCATCGTGCAAAGCGCCTTGAAGCTCGCGCCCCTGTTCTTCGTGCGGCCCGGCGAGTTGCGGCAAGCGGAATGGAAACAGTTCGACTTCGACAAACGCGAATGGCGCTACTTCGTCACTAAGACCAAGAGCGAACACCTCGTCCCGCTGGCAACCCAGTCTGTGGCGATCCTGCAAGAACTCCAGCCGCTGACCGGGGGCGGAAAATTCGTGTTCCCCGGACGTGACCCGAAAAAGCCCATGAGCGACGCCGCGCTGAACGCCGCCATGCGCCGCATGGGCTACGACACCAAAACCGAAATAACCGGCCACGGCTTCCGCGCCATGGCGCGCACAATCCTGCACCAGGAATTGGGCGTAAAGCCTGAGATCATCGAACACCAACTCGCCCACCGCGTGCCGGATGCCCTCGGCACCGCCTACAACCGCACCAAGTTCCTCAAGGAACGCCGCGCCATGATGCAGCAATGGGCGGACTGCCTGGACAAAATCAAGGCCGGGGCCGAAATCATCCCGCTGCCGCAACGCGCCTGACTGCTTTCAGGCGGTACCCGCATACCACGCCGACTTTTCATAGCAAAACCAGCGCTCCCCCTTGAGCAGATCGATTCTCGTTTCAGTATACCCCAGCACGACATCGACATGAGACACATTTTGAGTCCTATTAGGGTTGACTTAGGCTTATATGAGACGATAATGTTGAAGGTCTAGACTCTAACGAGACGGAGACCCACACTATGGCCATCTATGGCTACGCCCGCGTTTCGACCCTCGACCAGGACGCCTCGTTGCAGGAGGAGACTCTCCGAACGGCCGGTTGCGATATTGTCCGCTCCGAGAAGATGAGCGGATCGAGCCGCAACGGACGACAGGAACTGGAACGGCTGCTGGAGTTCCTGCGGGCCGGTGACACACTGATGGTCACCCGCATCGACCGGTTGGCCCGGTCGGTCGCCGACCTTCAGGACATCGTGCGCGCCCTCAAGGACAAGGGTGTGGCGCTCAAGGCGACAGAGCAGCCCATCGATACCTCGACGGCGGCCGGCAAGGCGTTCCTCGACATGCTGGGGGTATTTGCCGAGTTCGAGACCAACCTCAGGCGCGAGCGTCAGATGGAGGGCATCGCCAAGGCCAAGGCGCGCGGTGTCTACAAGGGGAGAAAGCCCAGCATTGACTGCGTTGAAGTTCTTCGCCTCAAGGGCAAGGGCATGGGAGCCAGTGCCATCGCCAAGGAATTGGGAATTGGCCGGGCATCTGTTTATCGCTTGTTGGCCGTCTCGAGGTAGAGATTGCGCGCATTCAAGGTGCGCAGAGGTGACAGGCGGCCCGAATGTCCGCCTTCCTCTGTTTTTCATCCGCTCCTGGAGGTAAAGCGGTCGCGCATGTCCGCTCTTCAATTCGGCTACTTTTGACCCCATGCGGTCATCTACGATCCAGAACTCAATTGAGCGAGGTCAAAGCAACTGCGTGCGTTGTACGCCACATTCTGGGCTTAGATGTCAGCCTCGAAAGAGACCCGCCATGGGGACGGTCATTAATATCAAGTGCCTCGGCAAGAAGGACCGGATCGTGTCGGGTCGGCTGAGATTGAGTGTGCTTTGCATCCTAGCAATCCTGGGAGGCAGTGTCGCAATCGCCGCTGCCCAGACCATCGATCCCCACCGCCTTTACGAGCAACGGTGCAGCGGCTGCCATGCACCGCACGCCGGTCAGTTCGTTAGCGATAATCTCATCGTCACCGACGGCAAGCTCATCGGCCGCAAGACCGGCCGGGAGGTACGCGCATTTCTCGAGGCGGGACATGGCAAGCTGACGCCCGATGAAGCGAAATCCATGGTCGCGCACCTGACAAGCATCCAACGCTCAGGAGGGCTCTTTCAGGACAAATGCATCATCTGCCATGACCGGGCAGTCAAGCTCGCCCGCACCGAGCTCGTTATCGAGAATGGCAGGCTCATCGGGCGTTATTCGAGGCGCGACATTGCGCAGTTCCTCACCAACCATGGGCGCCTCAAGGGCGATGAAGTGGCGAAGATGGTTGATGTACTGAAGCGGCAGCTCAACACCATGGAAGAGGAATGAGCACTCCGGGCTGCCTGCATCGATGATCGGTCCCGGGATGGTGCTTTATGTCGACAAGAAGCTGATCCTATTTGGTCGAAAGCCAATAGGCGATCGCCCGTGCGTCGTCCTCTGACAAGGGCGTGACGGCATCCTTCATGGCACCAAACGGGTCGTTGGTTCTGGCCCCCGTCTTGAAGTCGAGGATCTGCTTGAACAGGTATTCGGGGCTTTGACCGGCCAGCTTGGGGTATTCCGGCATTATCGGGGTCTTGCCGTCATCGCCATGGCAGGCATTGCAGTTGGCTGACTGGAATAGCGCAGCACCCTTGGCTGCCATGGCCGGGGTCCCGACAATCTTGGCGATGGCGGGCGGCTCAGGAGCTGGTGCCTTGGCAGCGGTTTTTGTTTGCGTAAAGGCATCGCTCACCTTTAGGCCCTTGCCGTGGTTTTGCAGCAAGGCGGTGACCAGGGCGGCCTGTTGCGGCGAATAACCCGCCCGCTTGGTCATGATCTTGAGCACCGAGGGCCACTGATTGGCAGTGAACTCCTGGGGCCGGCGCAGGGAGTGGCAGCGCGAGCAGCGCGTAAAATAAAGCGGAGCGGCCTGCTTCCAGATCGTGTCGAGGGCGGCCACGACATCATCCTGCTTGATCCAGCCGGTGATCTTCACCTCTTGCCAGGTGCTTCCCCAGGCGTCGTCCTTGGTGCCGACAACGATGCGCCGGCTCACGCCGTCTTCGGTGAGAAGCGCCAGGTTGATGCGCAGGCCGACATCTTTGAACAGGTACTTGTCGCCGCCCGCGGGAGACCACCCGGTCACCTCGACCTCGATATCTTTCCCCTGCGTGGCAAGGATAGTCACCGGCGTGGCGGGCATCAGGGTGGCGATCGCCTGGCCGCCGGGGCTTTCCTGCAAGACGGCAATGGTGTTCACGTACTGTGGTGACTGATCGCCGGCGGCCAAGGCAAGCCCGCACGCCATGACAACAACCACCAGCGCCGCAGTGATCCGCGCGAGACAAGCAACTGCCGCAACCACAGCGTTGCCCAGCGTCTGAGCCATTTTCAAATCCTCTTGAAGCAATGCGGCGGGACTCTAAGGGCTGCCCGCTACAACCGAGCGCCCGGCATCTTCTCGATGGCCGAGCGCTCGCTCGCAATGCGATCAGGCGGCCGGGACGTCGAAGGCCGTAACTGCCGGCACGGCACCTTGCAGTTTCTCCACCTCAACAAGCGCGGTGTTGGCCACGTTGCCCTGGGCGAGCTTCGATGTGCCCTTGTCCATGGTGACCACATTGATGTTGCCATGCTTGCACAAGGCTCCCGCCTCACCGGGCTTGTCCGGGTCGTACCAGGCCCCTTCCTGCAGCATCACCACGCCCTGACGAATGCGGTCGGTGACGATGGCTCCCGCCAACAGGGCGCCGCGATCATTGAACGCGCGTACCACATCGCCGCTGGCGATACCGCGGGTCTTGGCGTCGGCGGGGTTCATCCACAAAGGCTCACGCCCGGCCACCTCGTAGGTATCCCTGAGCCAGGTGTTGTCCATCTGGGAATGCAGCCGGTATTTTGGATGCGGGGAGATGATGTGCAGCGGGTGCTTGTCGGTCTTGTCGGATCCCAGCCATTCGGCCGGTTCGATCCAGGTCGGATGCGGGGGACAATCGTCGTAGCCGAACTTCTCGATCGCCAGGGAGAAGATCTCGATCTTGCCCGACGGCGTTCCGAGCGCATTGGCGATCGGATCGGCTCGGTATTCGCTGAAGCGGGTGTATTTCTTCGCCTCTTCGGGAACCGGGAATTCGAAATAGCCATCGCCCTTCCAGAAAGCATCGAAAGCCGGCATGTCGATCCCGTCCTTCTTGGCGCCCGTCACCGCCTCGTCGTAGATCGAGGCAAGCCACTGCATCTCGGTCTTGCCGTCGGTGAACTTGTCCTTGAACCCGAGCTTGTCGGCGATGCCGGTGAAGATGTCGAAATCGCTCTTCGATTCGTGCTGCGACTCGATGAGTTGCGGCATCGCCACCACGAAACGCCCGCTGTACTCGCTGCATGAGACGACATCGTTGCGCTCGAAGGTGGTGTTGGCGGGCAGCACGATGTCGGCGAACTTGGCGGTGTTGGTCCAGTAGGGCTCGTTGACGATGACGGTCTCCGGCTTCTGCCATGCCTTGATCTGCTTGTTGCGATCCATCTGGTGGCTGAACGGATTGCCGCCCGCCCAGTAGATCAGCCGGATATCCGGATAGGTGATCTTCTCGCCGTTGTAGTCGACGCTCTTTCCCGGATTGAGCAGCATGTCATTGAGGCCGTGGGCATAGGGAACCGAGACCTTGACAGCATTGTCGCCGGCATCGATGCCACCCAACGAGGCATGCTTGGCGGTCAGCGAACCGCCATTGGCGTAGTGATAGCTCAACCCGAAGCCGCCACCCGGCAGGCCGATCTGTCCCAGCATCGCGGCCAGCGTCACCAGCATCCAGTAAGGCTGCTCGCCATGGTCCTGGCGCTGGATTGCCCAGCCGCTCATCAGCATGGTGCGGCCCTTGGCCATGCGGCGCGCCAGCTTGCGAATATCGTCAGCCGGCACCGTGGTGATCTTCTCTGCCCATTCCGGAGTCTTCGGCTGCTTGTCCTTTTCGCCCAGGAGATAGGGCAGGAACTTCTTGAAGCCGACCGTATAGCCGTTGACGAACTTTTCGTCGTAGAGCTTTTCGGTATAGAGCGTGTGGGCCAGCGCCAGCATCAGCGCGGTATCGGTGTTGGGGCGCGGTGCCACCCACTCGGCGCCGAAATATTTGGCGGCATCGGTCATGCGCGGGTCGATGGAAACGACCGGGGTGCCTTTCTCCTTCAGCTTCTGCATGAATTCATAGGCGGTATGATCGGTCGGGTCCCAGCCGATCTGGTTGTTCTTGAACAGATCGGCCCCCCACAGCACCACCAGGTCGGAATTGTCGATGACCGTCGGCCACGCCGAGGGCTGGTCATAAACCTCGGTCCCGCCGATGACATGCGGCAGGATCACCATGGCGGCGGCGATGCTGAAGTCGCCGGTGTTGTCGACGAAGCCGCCGTGCAGGCCCAGCAGGCGCCGCACCAGGACCGGCGAATTGTGCAGCTTGCCTACCGAATGCCAGTCGGTGCTGCCGGCATGCAGCGCTTCGTTGCCGTGCTCCTTTTTCACCCGTTGAAGTTCGCTGGCCACAAGGCTCAAGGCATCGTCCCAACTCACGCGCACAAAGTCGCCGCGCCCACGCTCGCTGCGGTCGCTCTTGGCACCGTTCTTGAGAAAGTCCTTGCGCACCATCGGATATTTCACCCGGGTCGGCGAATAGACCCGGTCCATGAACGCCTGAATGACCGGCGATGGCGCCGCTGAGTCCTTGTCGAAGGGTTCGACCCGGGCCAGCCGCCCGGCCTCGACATGGGCACGGATGATGCCCCAATGGGTCGCCGTCAGCCTCGATGAGGCATCGAGCAAGGGCTCAGTCAGCAAGGAATGGGCACGCGCCAGCGAAGGCATCGCAACAAGGGCACCAAGCGCTGCTGAACGTTCAAAGAAGGCCCTGCGTGAAATGCTCATTTTCTTGCTCCTTGCTGATGAAGTCGGACATCTCCCCCGCGCACGCGCTGTCCGCCACACTGTCCGCCCGCAAGTATCGTCAATGAGATCGAATGTGATGGCAATTCACCACACCATTGCGCGCGAGGTCTTGATATACGTCAAGAGGCCTGACTGATTTTCTGCAAGGGCCGGCAAAGCATGGCCCTTTCGCCCAGGCCGCCAGGTTTACGGTCGATGGTCAACCGCTGCCGACAGTTCTCACGGCTTGCTTGAAAGGACGCAGGTGGCAAGCCTTCTGGAGACGCACAAATCGTTCAGCAGCAATTCGGCCTTCACCGGGATCTTGTCGCGATAGTGCCCGATCTTGAACTTTACGCGGTTCCCGGGCAGGTGCGGATCGATGTCGCCCTCCGCCCTGACAATGAAGCGGCCATTGGCGTAGACGTCGATACGCGCACCCTCGGGGCCGCCGGCGCGGATGTGGTAGGCCATCTCCACCCAGTCCCCCTTGGGGTCAGGCAGGGTTGACAGATCCTCCATGTCCCTGGCCTTCAGCATCAGATGCGCCGGCATGCAGCGCACGTCGGCACCGGTGCCTGAAGACGAGCGGCATTCGAGCGGCAGTGCGTCGGTGAGCTGGTTTTGTGCGAGGGGTACGAGCTTTTGGCGCAACCGCATCAGGTCGGGATCACCGCCGGCCTTGGCGATCATGCAGCGGCAGCCGCCATCGTCCATGGTCACATGCAGCACCCCGTTATCGAAGCGCTGGGCAAGAAACGGGCTGCCGTCAGCGTTCGGCGCGATGTGTTCATACTTCCACTGCCCGACGACCCAGCGCGCCGAGCCGCATTCGGGAATGCGATCGCCGTCATAACCCTTCAGTCTGAAGGTGATGAAATACCAGGTATCGTTCTCGACCGGCGGATATAGCGCCGGTGATGCAAACCGCAGTTCGTTGCGCTGCACGATGGGCTTGCCGTTTCTGAGTTCTGCCGACACGCATCGACGGCCCGGCAATATCTCGTTCACGTCAGGCAGGTCTGAGAGGAGCTTCGGCCCGAGGGCATCCCACTCGTCGATGGCATTGCGCTCGCTGGCGCTGGTGCAGATTTCCACGTCTTCGCGCTTGTCGTCGATGCGCAGCACCATGTAGGTCCGCCCGCTGCCGGGCTCTACGCCATAGCCGATCAATTTCGGATCCGCTTGGCAGAAGTCCCATACTTTTTCGTCCGCCGTGGGATTATTGAAATGGTCCACCAGCTCGGCGGCGTTGGCACCAGGACAACCAAACAGCATGAAAACACAAATTAGCCATACCAGTCTCATTGCAAGCCGTTGCAGCTGTTCAGGATCAACAGGTCGAATTCTAGAGCATGATCCGAAAAGTGTAAGCACTTTTCGGATCATGCTCTATCTTGTTGGAATCGATCAGGTTCATGACTTTGGATCAACTCGATCCAAAGTCATCCTGATCTTGCGGCCAGAGATGTTTCCGTTTCAATCAAGCCGGTGACGGAACAGCCAGGCGGCACCTGTCAAGCTGACCGCGGCTATCATCATCATCGGCCACAGGCGAGCCAGGATCAGGGCCGGTGGCAGGCCCTCAAGGAACGTGCCGCGCACGATAATGAGAAAGTATCGCATCGGGTTGACCAGGGTCAGGTCCTGGATGACGGCCGGCATGTTGGAGATTGGCGTGGCGAAGCCGGACAAGATGATGGCCGGCACCACGAACAGGAAGGCGCCGAGGATTGCCTGCTGCTGGGTACGTGCCAGCGACGACAGCATCAAGCCGACGCCGATCACCGCGAGAAGATAAAAGAACAGCGCCACATACAAGAGCCCCAGGGTCCCGCGCAGCGGCACACCAAACCACCACACGGCGGCGGCGATGATGACGCTGCCCTCCGCCAACCCGATGACCATGGGGGGAACCGACTTGCCGATGAGAATCTCGAAAGGTCGAAATGGCGTCACCAGCAATTGCTCGAACGTGCCCACCTCGCGCTCGCGCGCCACGGTGAGGGAGGTGACGACGATCGTCACCACCAGCGTAAGCAGCGCCACGATACCCGGAACGATGAACCACTGGCTCTTGAGATTGGGATTGAACCACGACCTGACCACCAGGCTGGCCGGCGGCGGGGCCAGGCCATGGTCCCCGATCCAGTCGGCGTTGAAGCCGGCAACGATGCGGTTGGCATAGCCGAGAATGATCAGCGCCGTATTCGACTGCCGGCCATCGACGACGAGCTGAACCTTCGCCGTGCGTCCGGCCGCAAGGTCACGCGAGAACGTCTGGCCGACATGCACGACGAGGCTGGCACGCTTGGGGTCGATCATTTCGGCGATCTGCGACTGCCGCGTGAGCCGCGCCACGATGTCGAAAGTGGGCGAGCCCTCGAAACGCGCCAGAAATTGCCGCGAAGCCAGACCGGAATCCTCGTTGTAGATGGCGGTGGCGACATGGCTCACCTCGAAGGTCGCCGCGTATCCGAACACCACAAGCTGGATGAGCGGCGGCACGATGACGACCACGCGGCTCTTCTTGTCCTTCCATATGGCAAGGAATTCCTTGACGATCAGAGCCAGCACCCGATCCCACATGGTCCAGCTCCTATTCCAGCGACTTGCGGGTCCTGGCACGGGTAAGGGCCAGGAAGATCGCCGCCATGAGGATCAGCGCGGCACCGTCCGCGAGCACGATCGGCCATACGTCGCCGGCGAGAAACAGGGTCTGGAGCGCGGAGACAAAATACCGGGCCGGTATGAGATGGGTGAGCCACTGGACGATTGTCGGCATGCTGGAAATGTCGAAGATGAAGCCGGACAGAATGAAGGCGGGCAGGAAGGCGACGATGATGGCGACCTGGCCGGCAACGAACTGGCTGCGTGCCACCGAGGAAATCAAAAGGCCCATGCCGAGAGCCGTCAGCATGTAGAGGGCCGATATCGTCAGCAGCACCATGAGCGAACCGCGTAGCGGCACCCCGAACAGAAACACCGCCATGGCCGTCGACAGGACCATGCCACCCATGCCGAGCACGAAATACGGGATGATCTTTCCGAGCAGGATTTCGGCGACACGCACCGGGGTGACCATCAGCGCCTCCCAGGTGCCCCGTTCCCACTCGCGGGCCACCACCATGGCGGTCAACAAGGTGCCGATCAGCGTCATGATGATGGCGATGAGACCGGGCACCAGGAAGTTGCGGCTTCTGACCTCCGCATTGAACCATACCCGCTGCTCGACGCTGACCGGTGGGCTGAGGGTGCGGCCGTGATCAAGCGCATATTGCCCGAGCCATTTCTGCCAGGCACCTTGGATATAACCTGAGACGATACTGGCGGTATTGGCGTCGGTTCCGTTGACGATGACCTGAATGGCGCTCCCCGTCGGGGAGAATACGCGGCGAGCGAAATCACTCCTCAGGACAATGATGGCATCGACATCGCCGGCGGTCATGGCTTGATCTGCAGCGCCACGGCCGACCATCAGGCGCGGGGCGAAATAGTCTGAATTCAGCAATGAAGCGCTAAAGCTTGCCGTCACGCTGCTCGGGTTCTCGACCACCACGGCCAGGGGGATGTGCTTGGCATCGAGCGAAACGCCATAGCCGAACAGCAGCAATAATATGGCTGGCAGCACGAAGGCGATGGAAATACTGCTCGGGTCGCGCAGGATCTGAAGCGCCTCCTTGCGGATCAGACCTCTGAGGCGCCGCATGGAACTGCCGCTGCGGGCCGCCTGGCGTTGCGGGGGATGCGCGCTCATAGCGGATGCTCCTTGTCATAATGTTCGATGAGATCGACAAAGGCATCTTCAAGTGTCGGTTCGGGCAACCTGGCGCTGGAGTGCTCCTTCCTGAGCATATCGGGGGTTCCGGCGGCCACCACCCGGCCGCGGTAGATGATGCCGATGCGATCGCAATATTCCGCCTCCTCCATGAAATGGGTCGTCACCATGATGGTTACCCCGGCCGATGCCATGGCATTGATGCGTCCCCAGAACTCGCGGCGCACGAGGGGATCGACGCCCGAGGTCGGCTCATCGAGAAACAGCACGCCCGGTTCGTGCATGATGGCACACGCCAGCGCCAGGCGCTGCTTGTAGCCGAGGGGCAGGTCGCCGCTGATTGCCTCGGCATAGGCACCAAGGCCAAGATCGGCCAGCTCCGATGCGATCTTGTCCTTGCGCGCCCTCCCTTTGAGACCGTAGGCGCTGGCAAAGAATTGCAGGTTCTGCAAAACGTTCATGTTGCCGTAAAGGGAGAACTTTTGCGCCATGTAGCCGATATGGCCGCGGGCCAGCGGCGCCGAACGCCTGAGGTCGATGCCGAGCACGAGCGCCTTGCCATCGCTCGGCGGCAGCAGCCCGCAAAGCATCTTGAAGGTGGTGGACTTGCCGGCGCCATTGGGGCCGAGAAGGCCGAAAATCTCCCCCCGCCTGACGACGAAGTCGATGCAGTCGACGGCCGTGAAATCCCCGAAACGACGTACCAGGCCTTGCACTTCGATCACGGTATCGGGCACGCCGTCCGCGCCTTTGTAACCAGCCGGGGGTGGCATGACAGCGGGATGCGGCGCCTGCCTAGCTGCGGCCGTGACGGCGCCGCCGCCCTCCTTGAGCAGGGAAACAAAAGCATCCTCGAACACCGGCTCGACCGCCTTGACGCGAACCGGGCCGGCCTTCAGGTCCTTGCAGCACTTTGCGAGCTCGTTCTTGCCTGCGGTGCTGGTGACCAGCACCCGGATGTCGCTGGCCTTGACAATGGCATCGACCACCTGCGGCAGGTTGAGCACCTCGCGCAGGACAAGACGGCGATTGGCCTTTTGCGTTTTCAGCACGAAGGTTCTGCCCTTGAGGCGGTCGTGGAAGCTTGCCGGCGGACCCGACGCCAGGAGCTGGCCCTCATTCACCAGCATGACCTCGTGGCAACGTTCGGCCTCATCCAGATACGCGGTTGACCACAGGACGCTGATCCCTTCCTCGAGCAGACCCTGGACGATCTGCCACAATTCACGCCGTGACACCGGATCGACACCGACGCTTGGCTCATCGAGCAACAAAAGCCGCGGCGGATGCACCAGCGTGCAGGCAAGGCCGAGTTTCTGTTTCATGCCGCCGGAGAGCTTGCCGGCCAGCCGCTGCGCGAACGGCTTGAGACCGGTGAAGCTCATGAGTCGTCCGATCTGCCGGTTCCGTTCCGCTCCGACCAGCCCTTGCAGATCGGCATAAAGATCCAGGTTTTCAGCCACTGACAGATCTTCATAGAGACCGAAGCGTTGCGGCATGTAGCCAATGTTTGCCTGCACCAGATCGGGCTCGGCCACCACGTCGTAGCCAAGAACCCTGACCGTGCCCGCATCGGGCTTGAGAAGGCCAGTCAGCACCCGCATCAGCGTCGTCTTGCCGGCACCGTCAGGGCCGACGAGCCCGGTGATGCGGCCGGCCTGCACAGAAAACGAGAGCCCGTCGAGCGCCTTGACCATGCGCGTGCCGGAGGCAAAGCGCTTGACCACGCCTTCGACCTCGATCACCGGCCCGGTCATGGGTATGGACTCTGCCAAAGCCTGATCGCCTGCCCGCGCGGTTGGTCTATTCATGAGCGGCTTCGGTTTTCAGGCGCACGGTGACAGGCATGCCCTGCAGGAGGCTTCTGTCAGCGTTCTTCACATATACCCGCAGGCGATAAACCAGGCTGGTGCGCAATTGCGGCGTCTCCACCGTCTTGGGCGTGAACTCGGCGACCGGCGAGATAAAGCCGACCCAGCCCTCATAGGGGTGATCGGGCCTTGAATCGGAAAAGATCTCAGCCTTGGTGCCTGAATGGATGCGGCCGAGATCGAGTTCGCTGACATAGGTGCGCACCCACACCGGATCGGTAAGGGCCTCGGTATAGACGGGCGTGTTGGGTTGCACGACGGCGCCTGGCTCGACGATGCGGGTGTTGATGACGCCCGCCTCCTTGGCATAGAGCCGGGTGTAGTCGAGACGCCTGAGGGCGAGCAGAAGCTGCGCCTGGCTGGCACGCAACTGGGCGCGCGCCTGGGTGATGTCTTCCGTCCTCGGCCCCTGGACGGCCATCGACAATTCCTCCTGCGCGGCCTGCAACAAGGCTTGCAGGTTGTTGACGCGGGCCTGGTCGGCATCGAGTTGCTGCAACGGGGCGAAGCGGTCGCTGGCCAGCTTCTGGGTGCGCTTCAGCGTGGCGCGCGCATCGTCCAGTTGCGCCTGGATGGCCTGGGCATTCTGGCGCGCCTTCTTGATCTCCTCGGGGCGGCTGCCGGCCAACAGCCGGTCGAGGGCGGCCTTTTGTGCCCCCACATCGGCCCTGGCGGCTTCAACGTCGGCGTCGTAGATCTCGGTTTCGAGGGTGGCGAGAAGCTGGCCCTTTTTGACCGTATCACCTTCTTGCACCTGCATGGTTGCGACCCTGCCGGCGATGTTGAAGGCAAGATCGGCCTCACGGATATCGACATTGCCATAAAGCACGAGCTGATCGGGGCTCGACGGCACGCCGCCACGCCATTGCCAGTAGGCGTATCCGCCGCCGACGGCGAGCACGGCAATGGCCGCCAGGCCGATCAGAACCTTAATGCCGGGATGCATACCTTCACTCCTGTCGCTGGCCTGTCATCGTCACGCATGGCGCTCTAGCGTGAAGAGGTTTAGTCGCTTCGGCAACAGTGTTCGAGATGCTGGCGTACTTGCGGACACTGGTATGGGGGCGTTCGATCTGTCTGTCGCCTTCGTCGCTATCGATGATGATCTCATGGCCGACGAAAACCATCTTCACCGGACGGCCCTGCCCGCATGCGCAACCGTATCGTCGATGACGATGCCCAGGAACACCAGGACCACGCCCGGTCCCACTACCGATTCCCGCAGGCTGCTAGGCTTGCGGCCGCCATCGCGGGCGGTCAGCGTTTCGACGGTCATGCGGCCATTCCTCTAGCTTGCTTGGCTGCTAAGCTAACAACGAGGATGCATTCAGCCAAGGTCCCAAAACCAGCACAGAAAAGCAATTCGTCGTCAGGCTACAGATTTTCCGCCTTTGGCCCGTGGAGTCAGGCGGGTCTCTCACTCGATTGCCGTCAGCAGCGCCTTTCACTCAGCGCGTGTTTGAAAAGTGCGTGTGTCACGGCCAGCGCCTGATAAGTGTCGCGGTGGCGGCGATGATGATGAGGGTCTCAGCGACGGCGGTGAGTTGTT
>Ga0315556_1001111_pt1 | contig 16453 bp, 12 predicted proteins | sample SalMarSW160310MG_FD_202112 | JGI IMG/M metagenome (GOLD analysis project Ga0315556, IMG submission 202112) | Salt marsh sediment microbial communities from the Plum Island Ecosystem LTER, Massachusetts, United States - Salt Marsh Sediment SW1603-10 ...
CGTAGGTGGCCACGACCGCCGCGCAACCCCGCATGTCGCACCCTCCTCCAGGGACGAAGTACACCATCAAGTTGCCCTGCCGAGCGGGAACGGGCAACGCTCGACGTGTTCGCGACGCCGCCGCACGGCTCCCTTGCCAATCCGCCGCCCGAGGCCGAACGTCAAGATACGAGAGCCCGGCGCATCCACGCCCCGCCCCGGGAGGTCATGACGCCACCGAGTCCCGACGGGGACCCCGACCAGGACGCACGCGAGGGAGCTGAGCGGGCGCCCTCGCGCCTGCCAGCGCCCGTCGCGCGCTGTCTGGTGGATCTGGCCGTCGCCCTCAATCGCTTCTCGATGTATCCCCAGGGCCACCCGGCTCTGGCACCGGCGGCGGACGAGGTCCTCGATGCGCTCAGGGTCCTCCTGCGCGAGCAGGGGTCCATCTCGGTCGAGGGCCGCCGCGAGCGCGTGGTCGTGGGCGAGGCGGCCAGCGACCCGGGCACGCCCCACCTGCGGGCGCTCGCCGCCAGGCTCCACGACCACCACCTGGCCCGCCTGACCTTCCTGGCCGGTCTCGAGGGTGACGAGCTCGCTTCGTTCCTGCGCGCGATGTCCACGGAGCCGTCGCGGGGCGGGGAGCCGCTCGGCCTGCGATCGGAAGGGGTCCGTTCCTGGCCGCACATCCGCATGGAACCGCAGCGCTACGATCCCCTCCGCCTGGACGAGGAGGGACGCGACCGGCTCGATGTGGATCCCTCCGGCGGCGCCGCCGGACCGGATCCGACGTCCGCGGCTCGGGCCGGCGTGGCGTCGCCGGGGGAGGCCCCGCCCGGCGCCGTCACCGCTGCTCCCCTCGGATCGCGCATCGGGGCGGGCGACCTGATGGCCGACGCCCCCGAGGACGTGGCCCGTCGGCTCGAAGAAGACCTCGGCGCGGAGGATGCGGACCGGATCGTGGCGTTCCAGATCATGCGCCTCGCCGAGCGTCTCTCGGAGGCGCGCGGACAGCAGGCGGAGCTCCTGCGCCGGCGCATGTCGCGCATGATCCTCCGCCTCCAGCCGGAGACGCTCGCCTACCTCCTCGAGTTCGGCGACGAGGGCCGTCGCGATGAAGACCTCCTGTTCAGCGCCGCCGGGTCCCTGAGCGTCGAAGCGGCGCTGCGGCTCGTGCGGGCTGCGGCGGCGAGGCACGACGAGGGGATCGAGGCCTGGCTCCTCCGGGTGGTCAACAAGCTGGCCATGTACGCCGGTCCCCGGGAGCGCCGAGCCGACGGACCCGGCGGGTCCGGGGCGGCCGCGGCGTCGCCGGAGTCCGCCGAGCGGGTGCACGACCTGGTCGACCGCATCGTGGATGATTGGAAGCTGGAGGATCCGCGCCCGACCCTGTACCGGAGCACGCTCCGCCGCATGGCCCGAACGGGCCCCTCGGAGGGTCGTCGCCCCACGGCGCAGCTGAGGATCGAGCCCGAGCGCTTCGTTCAGATGGGACTCGAGATGGACGAGCCCGCCCGCGACGTCGACGGAGCCGTGGTGACGCTGCTCGAGGAGCGTCGGGTCCCGGAGCTGATCGAGATGGCCGAGGCCGTCCCGGAGCCGAACCGGGCCGCCGAAGCCCTGTGGAATCGGCTGGCCGTGCCCGAGACGGTCGAGGGCCTGCTCCACGAGCCCAACCCGGACTTCGAGCTCCTGCGCCGCGTCGTCGAGCGCGCGGGCGCCGCGGTCGCCGGCCCGCTCCTCGACGCCCTGTCGGACTCCAATGCCGGATCGCGGGCCTACTGGCACAACGTGTTCGGCCTCCTGCTGCAGATCGGAGAGCCGGTGGCCGATCTCGTGCCCGAGCGCCTCGAGGACGAGCACTGGTTCGTCCGCCGGAATCTACTGGCACTCCTGTACGAGCTTCCCCGCCGCCCCGAGGGCTTCACGGCGCTGCCCTACCTGGAGGAGTCCGAGCCGCGGGTGCGCGCCGAGGCGCTGCGCCTGGCCCTCGAGGAGCCGGCCGGGAGGGAGCCGGCCCTGGCCGCCGGGCTCCTGGACGACAACGAACGTGTGGTGGGCCTGGCGCTGTCGGCCGCCACCGAGGAGCTCCCCGGGTCCCTGGAGCCGCTGGTGATCCGCCGCGCCTCGGACGGGTCGCTGGCCCCGGCCCTGCGCAGCCGGGCGGTTCGCATCCTGGCCGAGCGACCGTCGCGGTCGGCCCTCCGCGCGCTGGTGGACATCGTCTGGGCCCGCCGCTGGCTCTTCTGGCGACGCCTGGCCGAGCCGTCCGGGCCCGTCCTCGCCGCGCTGGAGGCGCTGAGCCGGCGGTGGGCAGACGCCGCGGAGGCCCGTCCGGCCCTGGAGGCGGCTCGCTCCAGCGACGACGAGCGCGTTCGGGAGGCCGTGGCGGCCTCGCCGGCCCGTGGCCACGGCGACGGCAACGGACGCCGACCGCGAGGGGAGGGCGACGGGTGAACGAGACTCCGGCCATCGAGTTTCTAACCGCCGTGGGCCAGGCTCTGTCCGCACTGCGTCTCTATGCGGAGGGGCACCCCGCGCGGGCCGAGGCGGTGGACCGCGTGCGCCGCACGCTGCAGGCGGTCTTGAACGAGGGAGCCGGACAGACGGCACGCTTCACCTTCCTCGGCGACGACGTGGTGGTGGGCGACCGGCGCCTGCGTGGGCTCGGGGGCTGGTCCTGGGGCCGGCAGCTCGCCGCGACCGGCATCGAGCGCCTGGAGGTGGCGCCGGGCGTCACCGAGGACGAGCTGGCGCGGTTCCTGTCCGAGGCCGTCCGGCGGCTGGCCGCGGCCGGCCGCCGGGGCGCCCCGGGCGGTGGCCGCGAGGCCGGGTCGCGTATCGCGGACCCGCGAGAGCCCGGGATGAGCCTGGAGCACCTGCGGTTCGGGTGGGTGGCTGAGGCTGGCGAGACGGAGTGGAACGGCGAGCTGGACGGGACGCTCCGGGAGATCGGCGGGTTGTTCGAGGGTGCCAGGGACGAGGGCTCGGTCGAGGCCACGGTGGCGGCCGCCGTGGTGGAGGCCGTGGGCGCGGCGGTCCAGCAGAGCCGCAATCTCCTGCGGCTCCTCGTTCCGCTCAGGGACATCGACCAGTACAGCACCATCCACTCGATGAACGTGTCCGTGCTCTCCATCGGGCTGGCGGAACGGGTCGGCTACGGCCGGAAGGACGTGCGCTCGGTCGGCAAGGCCGCGCTCCTGCACGACGTGGGCAAGAGCCTCGTACCGGACGAGATCCTCAAGAAGCCGGGCACGCTCACCCCCGAGGAGTGGACCATCGTGAAGCGCCATCCCGTCGATGGCGCCCGAATCCTGTTCCGCTCGCGTGATGGCCTCGGCGTGGCGGCCGTGGTGGCGTACGAGCACCACATGACCTGGGATGGAGGCGGCTATCCCGACCGTCGCTTCGCCCGGCCGGTCCACCCGGCCACACAGCTGGTGCAGGTGTGCGATGTGTACGATGCCCTGCGCACCGAGCGCCCCTTCCGGGGTCCGTGGAGCGAGGATCGCATCGTGGCGCACCTGCGGGCCGGGGCGGGAGAGGCGTTCAGCCCCGAGATGGTCGAGCTGTTCCTGGGCATGCTGGAGGCCTTCCAGGAGGACGCGCCGAAGGATTGAGCCGGACCCTCCTCCACGGCACCCCGTGGGCGGAGTCCTATGCGGGAATCGGCAAACTCCCGACAGACACCGAATTTCGTGCGCCTTATTCTGCGGCACGTCCCGCGATGGCGCACCTCGCGGCCCTCCTGTCCCACCACCGGCACGAGCGTCTCGGCAAACGCGAAGGTGTGGCTCGCCGGCCTGTCGATCGCCGCGGGCGGCTCGCGGCAGGTCCCCAATCCGGACGGCGGACGGGCTCCACACGGGAGCCCGTCCCGGGGGCCCGGGAGACGGGCTGGCTGTCTCAGCGGCAGTACGCCTCGGCGGTGTGGGCCAGGATGTCGGCGAGCCGGTGGACGGACTCCAGCTCGACCCACTCCTCCGCCGCGTGCGCTCCGGCGCCGGCCGGCCCCAGGATCACGGTGTCGATGCCGGCGGCCGCCAGCAGCGCGGCATCCATCCAGTAGCTCTCCCCCACATCCCCGGACGGACCTCCCAGCCGGGCCGCCATCTCACGGCGCAGGGTGCCGGCGAGTTCCGATCGGGGATCGGCTTCGAAGGCCACTCGCCACAGCAGCGGTTCGACGGTGGCGTCGAATTCGGGATCCTCGGCCCGGATCGAGTCCACGAGTCCGCGGATCTCCGCCAGGACGGCCTCGGGCGTCTCGCCCGGCAGGGTCCGTCGCTCGATCTCCAGCCGGCAGCGAGCCGCGTAGGTGCTGGGACCCGTCCCGCCCTGGAGCCTGGCCGCGTGCAGGGAGGGAGGGCCCAGCAGGGGATGGCCGGAACGGGAGCGGAGCTCGCGCTCCAGGCCCTCGAGCCGGCCCAGGATCCGGCCCATGCGGAGGTTGGAGTCCACCCCCTCGTCGAAGCGGCTGCCGTGCGCCGCGCGTCCCCGGGTCTCGACCGCGATCCAGGCGAAGCCCTTGTGCGCCACGCACAGGCGCAGGTCCGTCGGCTCGGTGACCACGGCTCCGTCCGGGCGGACGGCGGACAGGAGCTCGTGCATTCCGAAGCTCTCGTGCTCTTCGTCCGCCACGAAGCCGAGGTGCAGGTCTCCGGATAGGTCGGAGGAAGCCTCGACGAGCGAGCGGGCGGCGGCCAGGCAGGCCGCCAGACCGCTCTTCATGTCGTAGGCCCCGCGGCCGTAGAGTCGTCCCTCACGGATCGCGGCGCCGAACGGGTCCTCCATGCCCTCCACCCCGACCGTGTCCAGGTGCGCGTACAGCAGGAGGGAGCGTCCCCCGCCTCGGCCTCTCAGGGTGCCCAGCACGCTCGGCCGACCGGGGCGCTTCTGGAGGAGAGTCACCTCGAGGTCGAGGGCCTGCAGGCACCTGGCCACGCGACGCGCCAGCTCCGCCTCCCCCGGTCCCCCGAACGCGGGATTGATCGAGTCGATGGCCACGAGGTCCCGGAGGACTCGCAGGGTCCAGGACCGGTCGACCGGGCTCATGCTCCACGTCGCGGGTGACGGGCCGCGCCTCGCAGGAGGTCATACGTACGTATCATATCCTGGACCCTCTGCTATCTAGAGGGTTACGGCATGTGTCGACGACCGTATGCCGCCGCTCAGATCGTGGCCAGCGCGCGCTTGCCGTCCTCGCTGAGCAGCACCCAGAACGTGTACACGGCCAGCGCTGTGCCGAGCGGGACGTGGAGGATCTCGAAGGCGGCCACGATCAGGAGGACGACCCGTGCCCAGGGCTTCCCCCGGAGGAGGCCGAAGCCCCCCACGATCCCGGGAAGCGACACGACGACCAGGTAGCCGGCGCCGATGGTGGCCACGGCCGAGGTGATGGCCATGGCGCGCAGGTCTCCCGACAGGAGGCCGCCCCCCAGGATGGTGACGAACAGGAACAGGGCCGCCAGGAGGCCGAAGGCCCCGAGTACGATCTGCAGCACGGCCACGGCGGTGATGTGGTTCTTCATGGCTCCTCCAGGCTTCAGGTGCCTTCCTTCCTGAGACGCTCCAGCTCGGAGCGGATGCGGCGGTCATCGGGCCGCAGGGAGGCAGCCTGCTCCAGGGCGGCGATGGCCGCCGATCGGTCGCCCCCGGCCTCCGGGATTCGCTTCGCGTCCACGAGCCGGTCGGCCAGCGCTCCTGGTTCAGGTAGTCGACCCTACGCAGCATGAAGCGGGCTTTGCGCTTGGTCGCCCTGTCGTCGGACTTGAAGTTCCACTCCGAGAATGGCTGACCTTCCTTGCCGACGTGGCAGAACTGGCAGCGCACACGGAAAGCGTCCGGCCGGTTCGGCGGCGACGGCGAGTTCGGACCATGGAGGACCGGGGCGCGGACCCGCCCCGGTCCTATCCGGGGCCGCCCAGCCCGCCCAGACCGCTGTCCGCCGCCTCGAACGTCCCGCGGGTTCGGACGTCCCGACTGCCCGCGGCGCCCGGCACTCGCCAGGTCACGTCGAAGCGTCCGCAGATCGCCCCGCCGTCGACCTCGTCCAGGCTGAGGGTGCCCTGACGCGGGACGAAGTCGCGTCCGTTCAGGGCGTCCGCGTCGAACATGTACAGCTCGCCGGTGACCGTCGAACGCTTCGCCGCGCCCGCCGCGGCCCCGCTCCCGGACCCCCCGGCCGACACGGTGAAGTCGCCGGCCGCCGGGAGTGCGCCCAGTCCGTCGATGGAGAAGCGCATCTCCCACCGTCCGGTCTGGGGTTCGGTGAGCGTCAGGCGCAGGGCCTTCGCCCCGCCCGGCTGGTCCACGAGCGCGAAGAACGCCTCTCCGGCCAGTCCCGCCGTCAGGCTGCCCGTCGCCTCCCCCGAGACCCGGCCGCTGGTCGCCGCCGCTTCGCCGCACGTGGGCGGCCGTCCCCGCGCCTCCCCGGACGCCGACGGCGGGAGCGAGCCGGCCCGTGGCAGCGGTCCCAGGGCCGCGGTGCCGAGCACCAGGATCGAGGCAAAGCTCCGCGCGACTGGCTTCATGGACGATGGCGACGGGGTCATGGGTGGACTGCAGGGTTCACTCTAGACTCCGAAAGCTCGCCGTCCCGGGGTCGCCCGTCAAAGGGCCGCTCCGAACTCGGTCGTGAATCAGAGCGTGTGGCCTGAATCCACGGTGATGACGTCGAAGAACCCCTGGATCCACAGGTTGTGGCTGGCGTGCAGGAACATCCCGGTCCACACGCTCCCCCAGCGCAGCCGCCTCCGGCCCGACCTCGCCGGGCTCGCCGGGGTAGAGGAGCGAGATGAACAGTCCGCACCTGTACCCGTCGGCCGGCCGGGGAGGCTCCTCTCCCACCGTGGCCGAGGAAGTGGCGGCGTGGCTGACGCACGGCGCGGGCTTCGTGGCCAGCGTGGTGGCCGGCGGTGTGCTCGTGTGGGCCGCCGCGAGCCACGCGGGCGGCCTCCGGCCCGCGGGCATCGCCGCCGTGGCGGTGTACGCGGTCAGCCTCAGCCTCCTGTACGCGGCATCGACGGCCTACCACGCCACGCGTCACCCGCGCTGGAAGCCGCTCCTTCGGCTGGCCGATCACTGCGCCATCTTCCTCCTCATCGCGGGGACGTACACCCCCGTGGCGGTGCTCGGCCTCGGCTTCGAACGCTCGCGCTGGCTGCTCGCCCTGGTGTGGGGCATGGCGGTCGTCGGGATCCTGGTCAAGCTGCGCTGGATGGGCCGCTTTCCGATTCTGACGCCCCTCTTCTACCTGGCCATGGGCTGGACCGGCGTGTTCGCGCTGCGGCCCTTGCTGGCGACGGTCGGGACCGGGGTGGTGGAGTGGCTGGTGGCGGGCGGTGTGGTCTACACGCTGGGCGTGGCGTTCTACGCCTGGAAGAGACTGCCCTTCAACCACACCGTGTGGCACCTGTTCGTCCTGGGCGGGAGCGTGTGCCACTTCGTGGCTATCGCGCTGGTGGTGGGCGCGCGCGGCTGACGCGGCGGCCGCGAGGTACGGGCGGCCGGACGAAGGGAGCCACGGGGAGCCGGTCGTGCCCCGAGTCCGGGAGAACGGCGAGCGCGCTCCTCAGTATCGGGCCAGGTCTTCCCCTATGACGATCCGTCCACTGAAGCCCGCCGCCCGGATGATCCCCTCCGACTCGACCTTCACGCGCGCCCGATAGATCACGTGGGTGAGGATGAGGAGCTTCGGCTGCGCCTTCGCGACCAGGCGGCCCAGCTCCCGATCGGAGGTGTGGAAGGCTTTCATGTAACGGGGCCAGTCGCTTCCGCCAGGTCGCTCCTCCGGGGCGAGTCCCGAGGCCGCGTACACCTCGTGGACCAGGACGTCGACCCCGGTGGCCTCCCGCTCCACTTCCGGGCTGGGACGGGTGTCCCCAGAGATCACCACCGAGCGGTCCGGCGTATCGATCCGGTAGCCCAGGGCCACCTTCCAGCTTCCGTGCTCGACCCGGAAGGCGGTGACCCGGACACCGCCACTGTCGTACACGACCCCGCCGCGCGTCTCGTGCACGTCCACCTTCCAGCCGCCCGGAGCCTCGTGCTCCAGTCCCTCCGTCCGGATCCGGATGTCCTCCGCGTAGGCCTCCGCCAGGTGGTCGGTCATGGCCTGCAGCCCCGGGGGGCCGTAGGCCTGGAGAGCGTGGCGGCGGCCCATGACCCAGGACGTGAAGATGAGGTCCGGGTAACCGAGCGTGTGGTCCGTGTGGAGGTGGGTGATGAACAGCGCCGTCGGACCAGCGATCGGGAGGTGGGCGGCCGCCATCTGGCGCTCCACGCCCGGACCGGCGTCGAACAGGAAGGTACGGTCTCCGACGACGACCGCGGTGGCCGGTCCCTGGTGATGGGGATCCGGGCGGGGGAATCCGGTCCCGAGCAGGACGACCAGGGTGCTGTCGGGGGTCGGGCCGCCGTCGACGGACAGGGCGGCCGCGGGGGACGCCGCCAAAGTGGCCAGGTACACGATCAGCAGCATGGCGAGCGATCCCATGGCAGCACCTCCGCGGACCTGGGCGGGTTCACGTTCTGTCCCGACGGGATGCGAGTTTAGCCCGCCCGTCCCCGCCGCGCACGGGGCCGGTTGTGGTGGGGCACGACGCGGCCTTAGATGGAGCGCGGACCGCGACCCTGACGCTCCGACGATCCCCGATCCGGAGGCGCCCGTGATCAGCGACCGACCCCGGCTCCCTCGCACGCTGTGCTTGCCGGCACTCCTCGCCGGGACGCTGCTCGGGCTGCACGCGGCGCCCGTCCTGGCCCAGTCCCGCCCGGCGCCGGTGGCCGATCCGGCGGCCACGCTGCGGGGAGGGCGGCCGCTCCCGGGCCCACTGTACGAGACGGCGGCGTTCACGCGTGCCGTCGAGGCCGGCACGAGGACGCGGACCGGCCGACCCGGCCAAGCCTACTGGGTGCAGCACGCCCGTTACCGCATCGAGGCACGGATCGACACGGCGTCCGGCCGCGTGGAGGGGCGGGAGGCCGTGCGCTACCTGAACCGCTCGCCGGACACGCTCCGACGGGTGGCGGTCTACCTGCGCCAGAATGTCTTCGCCCCCGGCAGCCCCCGACTCGGCGCCGCCCCCGTCACGGGCGGCGTGCGCCTGGAGCGGGTGGCCGCCGCCGGCCGCGACCTCGAGGCGGAGCCACCCCGGAACCCCGCCGTGCCGATCACCGAGGCGCCTCCCGGACCCCCGGAGACCGGCCGCTACGCGGTCGACGGGACGGTGATGTGGATCGCGCTCTCCGACCCCCTGTCGCCGGGCGACAGCCTCGACCTCTCCTTCGCGTGGTCCTACGCCCCCGCGCCCGCGCCCTCCGACGGCCGCGAGGGCCGGGATGGGGGCGTGTGGTTCATGGGCTACTGGTATCCCCAGGTGGCCGTGTACGACGACGTCGACGGATGGGTGACCGACCCCTACCTGGACGGGGCCGAGTTCTACATGGACCCGGCCGACTACGACGTGCGCCTCACGGTGCCGAGGGGCTGGGTGGTGGGCGCCACCGGCACGCTCCGGAACCCGGACGACGTGCTGTCGGCGCGGTCCAGGGCGCGGCTGGCCGAGGCCAGGAGCGGTGGGGCGGTGGTGCACGTGGTGGCCGCCGACGAGCGAGGATCCGACGCCGTCTTCGCGCCCGGCTCCGCAGACCTCACGTGGCACTTCACGGCCGCCGACGTGCGGGACTTCGCCTGGGGAGCGAGCCGGGACTACGTCTGGGACGCGACCCGTGCGCTGGTCGGAGGCAGCGCGCCGCCCGACACGGTCGTCATCCAGAGCTTCTACCGGCCGACCGCCGCGGCCGCCGCCTGGGCGGCGGGCGGCGCCCGCTTCACCCGGGACGCCGTGGAGAGGCTGTCGGACTACCTGTGGCCCTATCCGTGGCCCGTGATGACCTCGATGGAGGGCGTGCTCGACTCGGGTGGCATGGAGTACCCGATGATGACGCTCATGCAGCCGTGGGCGGACACGCTGTCGCTGGCCGGCGACCTCATGCACGAGACCGGGCACATGTGGTTCCCGATGCAGGTGGGCTCCAACGAGACCCGCCATCCGTGGATGGACGAGGGCCTCACCCAGTTCGACGTGGCGCAGGGGATGCGCGCGGTCTACGGGGAGCCGCGCCAGGGAGGCCGGCCCAACGACTCGGAGCCCGGGCAGCGGAAGCTCTACCTGGAGGCGGCGCGCGCGGGGCACGAGGCGCCCCTCATGCGCCACGGCGACCGCTTCCCCCAGGACCTCTACTTCGTGATGTACTACGACAAGACGGCCCAGGTGCTGGCCACGCTCCGCTCCATCCTCGGCGAGCCGACCTTCCAGCGGGCCCTCCGGGAGTACGGGCGGCGGTGGATCGACCGGCACCCCGAGCCGGTCGACTTCTTCAACACCTTCTCGGACGTCGCGGGCCGCGACCTGTCGTGGTTCTGGCGCAGCTGGTTCTACGAGCCCTGGTCCCTGGACCAGGCCCTCGGGCCCGTTCGGATCGACGGCGACTCGGTCGTCATCACGGTCGAGGACCTGGGACTGGCCCCCATGCCGATCCGACTGGCGGTCACCCGGGCGGATGGAAGCGTCCAGCGCCTGGAGCTCCCGGCGAGCGTGTGGCTGGATGGCTCGCGTCGCCACCTGGTCCGGGTCGCGGCCCGGCCCGAGGTCGTCCGCATCCAGATCGACCCGGAGGGCGCCTTCCCGGACCTCGACCGGTCCAACCAGGTGTGGGAGCGGGCCTCTCAGCCCACCAGCCGCCACCAGAGGTAGACGAGGCCGAAGCCGCCGAGCACCACGAGCCCCACCCACGAGAGCGCGATCATGCGCCGCCCGGGGCGATGCTCGGCGGGGAACCCGGGGGAAGTCACGGCCCGCAGGTTCAGATAGCCGAGCACGGGCGCGGTCAGGAAGGAGACAATGGTCGCGAAATCGACCATGCCGGTGAGCGAGTGGGCCAGGCCCGCCAGGACGACGAGCACCAGAGAGCCGATCCCGATCATGGCGCCCCAGTAGACGCGTCCCGCCTCACCGATCTCCCCGGCGGACGCCCGGCGCCCCAGCAGCACCCGCGCCGTCTCCGCGAGGGCCCGCGGAAAGCCGTCCACCACGGCCAGCGACGTCGACAGCATCGTGGTCAGGATCGCGGCCAGCACGAACGGGCGCGACCACGCGCCCAGGGTCCGGCCGTACAGGTCCAGGAGCTGGAGGGAGAACGCGGGCCCGGCAGAGCCGAACGTCTCGCCGCTGCCGTGCATGACGGCCGCACCCAGGGTGAGGAACGCGAAGGCCAGGATCCCCGTCCCCGCGTAGCCGACCAGGAAGTCGGCTCGCGCCGCGGCCACGGACGTGCGCGCCCGGTCCGCGGCATCCTTGGCCAGAGTCCACAGGGAGGACCACACGGCCACGTCGATGGCCGAGGGCATCCACCCCACCAGCGCGAGCACGAAGGCGAAGCTCACGGCCCCGCCGGCCGCCGCCCCGTTGTCTCCCACGCTCGACCACGACGTCAGGGTGGCGAGGTCCGCCCGGGGGAAGGCGACCGCCGCCGCCAGGAGCGTCGAGAGCGCCAGGGTCACGAGGAGGACCTTCATGGTGCGGTCCAGGAGGCGGTAGCGACCCGCGTACAGGAGGAGCCCGCACGCCAGGTACACGACCCCGCCCGCCACCACCGGGGAGGCGTGCGCGCCCACCACCGACAGGAGGAGGAAGCCGGTGAGGAGCACGATCGCGGCGTCCACGATGAACGCCGTGGCCAGCGTGAGCCCGAGGTAGAGCCACACCGCCCACCCGCCGATGTGACGATAGCCTGCCACCAGGCTCTCACCCGTGGCGGCGGCGTAGCGCGGCCCGTACTCGAAGAACGGGTACTTGAGGACCAGGGCCGCGAGGATGACGCCGGCCAGGGCGAAGCCGGCGTCGGCCCCGGCGCGGGTGGACTGCACCAGGTGCGAGACGCCGATGGCGGTCCCGGCCCAGATGAGGCCGGGACCGAGGGCCCGCCGTAGCTCGCGCCAGGAGAGGCGCTTCCCGCGGGCGGCGGTTTCCGCGTCCGCGGCCGGACGCGCCACGTCCGGGTCGATCAGGGCTCGAGCACGAGGACGGCGAATGACCCCGGTACGGGCCGCGGGCGCGGGTGCGGACGATCGGCCGTGGGCGCCGGCGCCGGCCCGAACTTCATGCTGACCGTGTACAGACGGTGCGTGCGCTCGTCCAACCCCATGGTACGCGCGCCACGCTCCGTCGGGACGTTGGCCACCACCGAGAAGTGCTCCGGATCCTCCTCCCGGACGACGGTGATCGTGCCTGCACCCGCCGACGCGAAGGCGAGTCCCGTACCCGGGTCGAAACGGGTGGCGTCCACCCCGTCCCCGACCGGCAGCGTGGCGACGACCTTCCCGGTCCGGGCATCCACGACCGCCATCATGGCGTTGCCGCACCCCACGAACAGGCGGGCGTGGGCCCGGTCGATGGCCAGGCCCGTCGGCTCCTCGCAGGGCGCCAGCGGCCAGCTCGCCTCGACCTCCAGGCTCTGCGGGTCGATCTCGACGATCTGGCTGCTGTCCTCGACGTTGGCGTACAGGTGCCCGGCATGGTCAGAGACCGCGAATTCGAGCGTGCCGCCGACGGGGATCGTACCGACCACCGAGTCGCCAGCCGCGTCGATCGCGGTGACGTTGCCGCGCGAATGATTGAAGGTGAACACCCGCCGCGTATATGGATCGTAGAGGATCGCGTCCGGGTTGCGGCCGGTGGCCTGGATCGTGGCGATCGGCTTCAGGGTCTCGAGGTCGACCACGGTCACCGTGGAATCACGCCCGTTGCTCGTGTAGCCGCGCCCGAGCTCGTCGGCGAGGGCGATCCCGTGGACGCCGGGCGTGCCGGGGACTTCCCCCGTGATGGAATCGGAGGCCAGGTCGAGGACCTGGACGTGCGTTCCGTGCGAGATGAACAGGCGGCCGCGGGCCGTGTCCACGGTGAGGTAGTCCCAGAAGCCGTCGGGTCCTCCGACCGGAATGCGCTTCACCACGTGGTATTGGGGCCCGGCGGCCTGTGCGCGGACCGGCCCCGGATGGATGGCCGACAGGGCCATCAGGAGGAGCCCGGAAAGCAGGGCGGTAGCGCGCCAGATCGGAGCGGGAGGGGTGAGGGAGGCCACGCTGTCCATGTCCATCGGATGTCTCCGGATCACGGGTGGCGGCCGATGCCGGCCGCGGCGGCTCACACGATGGGAAAGAGTGGGAGCGCTCCGCCAGCGGAGAGCCGTCGTGCCCGCGGATCAGGCGGAGTCGTCGCTCGACGCGGCCGTGCCGTCGGAGGCGCCGATCGGGACTTCCTCCACCAGCCCGACGTAGTTTCCCTCCGGATCCGCGAGCCACGCGAACCTGCCCTCGCCCTCCGGAAGGGCGGTGGCCGGCACCACGACCCGCCCACCCAGCGACTCCGCCCGCTCGCAGGCGGCCTCGAGGTCGTCGACTTCGACGTACAGCATCACGTACCGCCCGGGCTCGTGTCCCAGGGCCGTGATGTGTCCGTCGATGCCGCGTTCGGCGCAGGTCGTCATCCGAACGGAAGACGGACCGTAGGGGCGGCTCTTCCAGCCGAACAGGAGGCCGTAGAAGGTCTCGGCTCGCTCGCGGTCCTCGCAGCCGATCTCGAAGTGCACGACGGGACTCCCCATGCCGGCCTCCGGCCTCGCGTGATCCAGCGTTCGTCCGCTCGCGGCCCGTGGGCCGGGAGCGAGCTCGGGGTGGCGGCGGGCCCGCCGCGCGGGGCGGGGGTCGGGTAACTCCGCCAATGTAGCGCGGCGGGCGCCGCGTTCGCACGACCTGAATGCCGCGTCCTCCGCGGGGACCGGCGGTCCCCGCCTCAGTGGACCCGGCGCGCCCGGTCCGGGGAGCCGAGGGTGCGGAGCACCCGGACCCAGGCAATGGCCTTGGTGGTCGGATCGCGCTCGAACCACAGCCGCCGCTCGGTGCCGGAGACGAAGAAGGAGTCGGGCGCCGACGGCCGGAACTCCAGCGTAGTCCCGCCCGGCGTCTTCAGGTGCAGGGCGCCGTCCGAGGCCGTGAGGCGAAGCGTGTCCCCCTCCGGGAAGCGGTACAGGCCGGCGCAGGCCGCGATCTCGGCCGGAGGCAGCCGGACGGAGCTCGGCTCCGGCGGCCGCAGGGCGGGGTCGTACAGCCACGCCACCTGGTGGGCGATGTGGGGCGTGGCCGCGCCGGCGAGGTTGGTGAGCACCGCCACCGTCACCGAGTCGTCCACGTAGCGGACGATGTGGGTGCTGAACCCCTGCCAGCCGCCGGCGTGCTCTACGACCCGGTGGCCGGGCGTCCCGTGCACCTCCCAGCCGAACCCGTAGCTGGTGGTCGTGCCGTCGCCGAGGCGCACGGGGGTCCACATCTCCCGCTTCTCGTCCGATGTGAGGAACGCGTCCCCCGACAGCGCCGCGTCCCAGCGCGCCAGGTCCAGGACCGTGAAGTAGAGGGCCCCGTCGGCGGTGTGCTCCCAGGTGGGCGACACCCACGCCTGGTTGGCAAGCTGGCCGTCGTCGAGGACGTAGCCGGAGGCCCGGTTCGGGATGATGTCGGGGAGCCCGATCATGCGGGCCGTCTTCATGCCCAGCGGCGCGAACACCCGGTCGTGCAGGAAGCGGTTCCAGTGGGCGCCGGTCACCCGGTCGATGATGATGCCGAGGAGGACGTAGCCCGTGTTGCTGTAGCTCCAGGTGGTGCCCGGCCGGAAGATGAGCGGCAGCCGCGCGAACAGGCGCGCGAGCTCCGCGTCCGTGTAGTCGCGCCGCAGGTCCACGATCGGGGGATCGGCGTTCTCGTAGTCCTGGATCCCGGACGTGTGGGTGAGGAGGTTCCGGATCGTGATCCCCTTCCACGCCTCGGCCCCCTCGGGCAGGTACTTCGTGATCGGGTCGTCCAGCGCCAGCTTCCCGTCACGAGCCAGGAGGAGGACCATGGCCGAGGTGAACTGCTTCCCGACCGAGCCGGACTGGAAGATCGTGTTGGGCTTCACCGGGACGTCCAGCTCCACGTCCGCGAGGCCGTAACCCTTCGCCTTCACGATCCGCCCCGCCCGGTAGATCCCGAGGGCGAGGCCCGGGATGTGGTGGGCGTGCATGTACGCTTCGACCCAGGCGTCGATCGTATCGGAGGCGACCGATGGGGGCGGGGTGGCGGAGAGCGGCGTGGCCAGGACCAGCAGGGCGAGCGCGGCCGGCACGTGCAGGCGCCTGTGCGCCATGGGCTTCTCCCTTCGAACGTGAACGGTGCGTGGACGCGCCGGCATGTCCCGGCTCGCCGCTCCTGGCAATGTCGAGGGGAGAGCCGGATCTGCCAACCCCCGGTGCCGATGGGCGAAAGCGCGGCGGCGGCGTGGCCCGGCGGGCGCCGGCGGAGCGAACTCCATTGCCGGCCTCGTGCCGCCCGGCCATGTTGGGCTCCGACCCGGTGCGACCCAGACGCGGACGGCCCGGCGCCTCGCGCCCGCTCCGCCCGCCGCGGCTCCCGCAGCTTTCGAGACAGAGGCTCCTCATGCGTCAGCGCACGCTCCCGCTCTTCCTGCTCGCCCTGGTCGCCCTGCCGCTCGCGGCGCGTCCCGCCCGCGGCCAGGCGCCCGTCCCGTACGCGCCCGACTCGGTCACGGCCGCCCGGTATGCGCATGCCGAGCGCTTCCTGCGCGCGGCCACGGCGCCCCTCGTGCTCCACGCGGACGTCAGGCCCACCTGGCTGCCGGACGGACGCTTGTGGTACCGGGTGCGGACGGCGCGCGGGTTCGAGTTCGTCGTCGTCGACCCCGCGCGTCAGAAGAAGAGCTCCGCCTTCGACCAGGAGAAGGTGGCCGCGGCGCTGTCGGCGGCGGCGGACACGACGTACGACGCCTGGCACCTCCCCTTCCGGTCCTTCGAGTACGCGCGCGGCGGCAAGGCCATCACCCTCGAGGCGGGCGGGAAGGTCTACACGTGCGACGTCGGCGGAGCGAAGTGCACGGCCGGGAACGCGGCGTCGGAAGGACCGGGCCGCGACGTGGTCGTCTCCCCCGACGGGAAGCTCGGGGCCTTCCTCAAGGACTGGAACCTGTGGGTGCGCGACCTGGCCACCGGGAAGGAGACGCAGGTCACCACCGACGGGGTGAAGGACTTCGGCTACGCCACCAACAACGCCGGCTGGATCCGCTCCGACCGGCCGGTGATCCTGTGGTCCCCGGACTCGAAGCGCATCGCCACCTTCCAGCAGGACCAGCGCGGCGTGGGGGAGATGTACCTGGTCCACACGAAGATCGGCCACCCGACGCTGGACGCGTGGAAGTACCCGCTGCCGGGCGACAGCGTCATCACCACCATCCAGCGCGTCGTGATCGACCTGGACGCCTCCGGCGGCCCGAAGATGGTGCGGCTCGACATGCCTCCCGACCAGCACCGCTCGGGCGTGTGCGACCACGTGGCGTGCGGGCGGGGAAACCCGGCCGGCGACTTC
>Ga0315556_1001112_pt1 | contig 16450 bp, 13 predicted proteins | sample SalMarSW160310MG_FD_202112 | JGI IMG/M metagenome (GOLD analysis project Ga0315556, IMG submission 202112) | Salt marsh sediment microbial communities from the Plum Island Ecosystem LTER, Massachusetts, United States - Salt Marsh Sediment SW1603-10 ...
GGGATCACCGAGCCTGACCAGGTGTGGGTGAGTGATATTACGTATATCCGGCTCCATCGGGAGTTCGTCTATCTGGCGGTGATCATGGACGTTTACACTCGATCGATCCGGGGCTGGAATCTGAGACGCTGGCTCGATGCCTCGCTGACCTTGCGTGCCCTGGACCGAGCGCTGCAGACGCATATCCCCGGGATCCATCACAGTGACCAGGGGGTTCAATATGCGGCGAATGACTACGTTAGCCTGCTGGAGAAGAACCATGTCCAGATCAGCATGTCAGCACGTGGAGCGCCCTACCAAAACCCCTATGCTGAACGATTGATCCGAACCATCAAGGAAGAAGAAGTCGATCTGTCAGACTATCTCGACTTTCCCGATGCACTATCTCAGATCGGATACTTCATTGAGGAGGTCTATGAGAAGAAACGTATACATTCATCGCTCGGTTATCTGACCCCAGCCGAGTTTGAAGACGTCTACTGTAAGACCCATCTAGAACAAATGTCTTCCCTTAGACTACCTTAAAAAGTGTTCAGTCCAATGGGTCCACCACCTACATGTTCCCCAGACCCCTCACAATCTTGTGTATTGACTTCTCGGGATCTCTCTCGCCTGACCGCATGGCCCCCTTCCCGTCCTGTCATCCTGGGGCCGGCTCCTCCAGCCGAAGAATCACGTTGACCGGGCGAAACCATGGCGTGGTGCGAGGAAATGTAAGGGCTCGGACACGCTGAGCTGTCTGAGCGCGGAACCAGGTGCTGGGCGCTCTGCGCCTAGTTTTCGACGCCCCACAACCGCATCAGCCCGTCGTCGCCCACGGTGACCAGGATCTTTCCGTCCGGGCGGAAGATGACGGCGTGGGCCGCCCCGGCGTGGGCTCGCCAGCTTCGGAGTTGATCACCGTTGGCAGCATCCCAAAGGGTCGCCATCCCGTCTCCGCCTACCGTCGCCAGCAAGCCGCCTGACGGCGAGTACGCCACATCAGTCACCCATTCCGCAGAGGCATTGAGTACGAATCGCAGCTGACCGCTCGGCACATCCCAGACACGGACCGTGCCATCGCGCGATGCAGATGCCAGCGACGAACCGTCGGGAGAGAACCGGACCCGGGTGACGGCCGATTGATGTCCCCGGAGCGTGGCCAACACTCGACGGCTCGAAAGCGACCACAGTTTGACATTGCCAATTGCACCGGCTGATGCAAACGTATCCCCATCCGGGGCTGAAGCCACATCCCACACCCAACCCTGCCCGGCGTCGAGTGTCCACTGGACGGCCCAGTTAGGACCCGAATCCGGCGGAGGAAACCAATAGCGAATCTTGCCATCCGCCCCACTGGTGAGCACGCCATCGCCAATACGAGCCACGCCGCTGAGTTCCCCCGATCCCGGGTTCATGACTCCCAGGTTCGGGACTTGAAGATCCCCCGATGCGTAGGCGCTCCCATCACGACCGGCAGCGAAGAACCCAAGTTCGCCCGGGTTGGCATCGACCTCGTAGATCCAATTCCCCGAGACTCGGATCCGCGGCAATCCGTCGGTGACGACTCGAGGATCATCCCAGTGCCAATCGATCACCTTGCCATTCTGGGTGCCGGCGTAAACTGAGTACGGACTAGCTGCCAGACTGGTTGCCTGGGGCGCTTGCAGCCCTGCCAAGAGTTTCACCCTGGCGGTGTTGGCAGCCTCTAGATCCGCCAGATTGCCGGGGATCTCGGTCCAGTCGGTGACGTCCATAGCTGGTTCGGGCGACGCAAGGAACGATTCTTTCGGGGCCCACGTGATCCCGCCATTGTGCGACGTCAGCAAAGTCCCGTCTTTGATCGCCCAGCCTCGATCGAAACCTGGGAAACCCACACCGTCTACCTGCGGGATCTGCCCGATCGCTTGAAATGTCCTTCCTCCGTCTTTGCTGAAGAAGACTGTACTGGTTGGGGCCGCCCCCGGCGTTCCAAACGTTTCCGGAGGAGCGACGGCCCATGCCAGCCTGTCAAGCAGGAAGATCGGTGGGCCGGGCACCCTGCGGTAGCGCCAGGTCTCCCCGCCATCGCTGGTGGTACCGACAAACGACTGGCTCGACCCGTCGGAGAGCGTGCATTGACGAGTGATACGTCCCACTAGGGAGGAGTCCAGATGCGGATCGCTGACATCGCAGTCGGAGGCACCCTCCACGGGAAAGGTCGAGGCTCCGAGTTCGAAGTCCTCCCAGGTCAAGCCGCCATCGCTTGTCCGATGAAACTCATACGGTGGAATGACCCCTGGACCGCCCCCGGTGACCACCCAGGCGACATTAGAGTCGAGGGCATCGATGCCCAGAACTGCCGCCAGCGGGGACCCCTGCCGGCGAACCAACGTCTCCCAGGTCGCCCCACCGTCATAGGTCCGATGGACGCTGCCGTCGGAGCTTCCTGCCCCAAGAAAGTAGTTGGCGATGAGCCAGCCTTGATCCGAATGGGGCGGAACATCCATCCAGAGGGCGCCGCCCCACAAGTTGCCTTTCGACTCGAAGGCAGATGCCCTCCACGTCTGGCCGCCGTCGGTGGTGTGCCAGATGAGTTCCGTGGGCTGCCGTGGGCCGACGAACAACGCCCAAGCCTCATCCGGTTCGCCGACAGCGCCATACGCGTAGATGTACGTTGTTCGCAGGTCCTGAGGGGCGATGGGTTGCGGCGGCGTGACCTCCGACCAAGTTCGCCCGTCATCCTTGGAATGCAGGAGATGGTAGCTGCGGCCCGGGACATGCCCGTCGTGCCAGTCCGTCACCGCCCATCTCATCCAGGAATCGGACGTCCCAATCCAACTGAAATAGAGCGGTTCGGTCCCCGAGAGGCGCGGCGGCAACCCGGGTGTGGATGGAAAGGTAGTGGCGGGAATTGTTGGGGAGGGAGATGGCAAGGCCGTTCCGGTGGGGCGCTCGGGCTGGGCGGTGGGTGTCCATGTTTTGGGTAGAGCGACGGTAGGCGGAGCGGTTGTGGGGAGCGATGTGGGAGCGCAGCCGCCGAGAACCCAACCGGCCACTATCGCCGCTGCCAAAATCCGCTCAGCGAGCCCTGAAGCTTGCCGGGTGCCTTTCATCGTCCCCATATCTTTGCCTGCGCCTCCGGTTCGACCGGCTCGCTGAGCTTCTCTTCCCTGCCGGGGCCCAGTCGGTAGCCAATCTTCCTGGACGCCATCTTCGCCCCGATTGCTCCGCTGGGCAACTCGGACCGCTTTTCAGCTTCCTGCTGGCTCCCGATCGGAGAGGGTCTTCCCTTTCGGGTCATTCCGAGGGCGATCTTTCCGCCCGAGGAATCTCCTTGACCACTCAGATTCGGTAGCGGGCCCATGCTCGGAGGATTCGCATCAACCTCGGTTCTTCTTGGCTCAGCGGCAAGTTCCCAGCGCTTGATGATCATTCATCCGTGGTGAAAGCTGCCGAGGCAAGTGCGCTACAATGCTTGCCTAGGGCTGGCCTGCGCGCTGCCACCCATCAAGCGATGAAGGCCTCCCACTGGTATCTCGTTGGTATTTGAGGAGTTGAATGATGCAACGTGTTAAGCTCTGGCTGGTACCGTTGGTGTTAGGAACCTCAGTTTTGGCCTGCAACTTCTCCCCGTCGCTGGCATCGCCGACCCCCGCCCCAACCCTGGCTGAGCCGACCCAGCCGCCGGCCGCGCCGACCGCCAGCCAGGTGCCCCCCACGTCGGCGCCAACGGCGCCTCCCACGGGTCAGGCCGCCGCCCTGGACCCCTGCCAGGTGGTCCCGCTGGACGAAGCTTCCGCATTGGCCGGGACGGCCTACTCCGAAGGCAAGGAATCGACCTTCCCAGACAGCGGTCCGAGTTGTATCTACGGCGCGGTGTCGGCCAGCGTCCTGACCGTCGTCGTCAACCAGGCGGCCGATGCGGCCGCGGCCAAGGCGAGTCGCGACGCCTTCCTTGACAGCCTCAACACCTGGTCCGAGCAACTGACTGGCAACGGGATTGACATCGTTGATGTGTCGGACTTCGCAGACGGAGCGATTCAGGGGCAGATGCATGTTTCCGACCAAGGCCACATCCTCAACGGCAGCGCTTTCGCCTTTGTCAAAGGCACCACTTGCTTTGGCATTATGGACATCGTCACAGGAGCCGACGCCCCGAGCCTGGATGCCTTGCAGGCCGAGGCGACCAAAGCTTTGAGTCGCATCCCCTAAGCACTTCCTCGCTTCTGCGAACCCTCATACTTTGAAGGGCGACCAAAAGGCCGCCCTTCTTTCCATTCTCTTCTTGCCTCGCCTCCTATTGAATCCGCCTCCAATCGCGTGTACCGTGGTAATCAGAACGGCCCGCCAATCCATCGCCTCGCCATCTCCGGCAGGAGGCCACCTCATGGCCGACAACGTGTACACCGCCCTGGCCCGTTTCCTTGACAACCTGCCCGGCGGGTTCCCCGCCACCGAGTCCGGCGTGGAACGGCAAATCCTCGAGCGTCTGTTTACCGCCGACGAGGCGGCCCTTGAGCTGCATCTTTCCCTGATTGCCGAGACGCCCAAGGTGATCGCGCACCGGGCCAGCCGGCCCGTCGAAGACATCGCCCAGGCTTTGGCAACGATGGAGTCAAAGGGTCTCATTTCCGGCTCTCACAGAGCCGGTAAAGAGCCGAGCTACAGCGCCGTCCCGTTCGTGGTCGGGATCTACGAATTCCAGCTCCACAAGATGGACCGCGAGTTGGCCGGTTTGTTTGACGAGTACCTGCCGCACCTGCTGGTGCCCGAAACCTGGAAGAAGGCCCCCCTGCTGCGCACGATCCCGGTCGGCGAGAGCCTCACGCCCGAGCTGGAGGTGATGCCCTACGAACGGGCCGAGGCGCTCGTGCGCAGCCACACCAAATTCAGCGTGGCTGACTGCGTCTGCCGCCAGGAGGAGGCTCTCCTGGGCCACCGCTGCGACAAGCCGCTGGAGACCTGCCTTTCATTTGGGTCGGGGGCTGACTTCTATGTACGCAACCACATGGGGCGCTACATCAGCCAGCAGGAAGCATTGGATATCCTGACCCTGGCGGAAGAGTCGGGCCTGGTGCTCCAGCCCTCCGCCTCGCAAGAAGCGGCTTTCATCTGCGCCTGCTGCGGCTGCTGCTGTGGGGTGCTGACGACCTTGAAGCGCCAGCCCAACCCGGCCGAGTTGATCCATTCGGCCTTCGTGGCGGTGTTAGACGACGAGCTCTGCAACGGATGCGAGCTGTGCCTGGAACGCTGCCAGATGGAGGCGCTTATCTCCAGCGACGGGGGCGTTGCATTGGACGACGCGCGCTGCATCGGCTGCGGGCTGTGCGTGACAGCCTGCCCCGACGAGGCCCTGGTCCTGATGCGCAAGCCCGACGAGGAACAGCGGCCCCTTCCGAAGTCATGGGCCATGGCCAACATCAAGCTGGGCAAGGTGCGCGGCGTGATCAGCAACCGCAGCATGGCCGAGATGTTCATCCGGTCGAAGGTGGATCGAGCGGCGGCCAAAGACACCTAAGTCTCCGACGACCTCAACGATTTCTTTCCCCACGCGCGCCAATGGGGTGTGGGTGTGCCCACCCAGGCGCAGCTGCATGTCCCCCGGCACGATCGGCGCGGCTTGGCGCACCGAGCACGGCCTGCTGGACCGACGCTTCCGCGCAAAGCTGCAGTCCTTCGGAGGGCGCAGAGCATCGTTGGCCGGAAAGTAGTATCAACTTGCGCTCCCGGAATGGGACCCTCGGATCGGTGACGCTTCATAAGGAAAGTACTATCCTTGGGCCGGCAAATCCGGATTGTTAGGAGGGTTGTTATGAACCGCACGTTGGAGGAAACAAAGGCCGCCAGGATTCTCAGCATCTGTGTAGCCGCCCTTGCGATCAGCGCGGTGGCTTGCAACAATGACTCCGGCCGCCACGACCAAGCCGCCTCAAACGCAGAGACCGACGATTGCAGTAGGCCCTGTCGTTCCGACCGAGGCGCCAACCCAGAAGGCTCAAAGCCAGGCAATTGAACCCACTCTGCAAGCGTCTCCCACGTCTTCGTCCAGCGAAACCCGACTTGATCTCACTGATCCCGTTGACGATGTTTTGGGATGCAACTACGGTGACCCCCTAGAAGCTGGGCAAGCTTCGTCTCAGGTGGATCTCAAGTCTGCCACCGTCGAACTGATACAAGCATCATCCAACCAGGACGCTTTCGTCCGGTTCAGCATGACGATCGTTGGCGACCAATTCCAGGAGCCGACACTTGGAGGTGTCCATTTCCGCGACCCGGCGCGTGCACCGGGTGAGCCCCATGAGGGCTGGTATTTCATGGATTCCGAGAACCTCTCCTTTTCCTTCACCTTCGATGGCACCACGACGCAACCCATCACAACACGATTTGACGCCGCGAACGGCTGGGATATCTTCCCAGTAGAGGGGTTTGACGCCTCCATATCCAACGCTACGGTGGAACTTCGTTTGCCTCTGTCGGCGATCCCGTCTCACGCTCCCTTCTATATGGACGTCAATGACGGCAGAGTCTGCGATTCGATCGGACTGGATCTGGAGAAGAAGGAGCCAATGCTCCTGCTGCCGTCAGGGATTGAAGGGTTGCTCCAGCCAAAGTGAGCGCGCGCCCGCTAGCGACTTCGGTCGGCTTGCGGGATTCCTGGGGCGAAACACTTCCACTTGGATCCACAAAGATGGGAACGGGCCGTGGGCTGGTCTTTGTCGTTGCCGGCGAGGACACCGCCCCCCATGTCATTGCGAGTGAGCACGGGCCCCAAGGTCTGTTTGGGGGAGCGAGCGCGGCAATCGTTTGGGGGACACGAGACGATCCTCGGGCACGAGACGGTACCATTGATGACGAAACGTTTGCTTTCCCAATGAGCGCTTGGGACAGGCGGCGGCTGACGCCGCCTCGCAATGACACGGAGAGGAACACCCCACGCGGTCGGGCGGTCGGACTCCGGTGTTGTCAACACCCGCGATTGAAGAGGGCCCTGTAGGTGGGTGATCAAGAGAGAGGGCTCCGTCCCATATCGCTCGGGGCCTGAGCTGGAGCCGCAGGCCAACCCTGTCCGCCCTTCCCAAGAAAAGGGCCCCGACAGGCGCAAACCCCCAAACATCTCCTCCCTCGGCCCAGCCAAGACTTTCCACAACGCGCTTGACTCGTGCATACCCTTTGAACTATTCTAGTACAAATAGTTCGCAAACCCCCTTGGATGGCGTCTTGAGTTCAGCCCGGCAGCGTGCACCCTCGTGACGGAAAGCTGCACCACATCCCCACCGTTCTCCTCGGATTCCGGGCCCCCCGCGCCGGTGTCTCAGCCTGAATGCCTGTGCCAACCCCGGTCAGCCCCGCCTGACGCTTGAAGGAGAACGACCCCATGGATATCACCACCGTCGGCCAGCTCTACGACTACTGCGTGACAAGCTACGGACCCAGCACCGCCATCCGGTTCCACGGGCAATCCACCACCTACGCCGAGCTGGGCCAGCACGCCCACCAACTGACGAACGCCCTGCACGACGTCGGCTTGAAGAAGGGTGACCGGATCGCCTTCCTGATGGCCAACTGCCCCGAGTACCTGTTCACCGAGTACGCACTCGCCAAACTGGGCGGGGTGCGCGTGCCGCTGGCGGTGGCGCTCGGCGAGGACGATCACGTCTACATGATGAACCACTCCGAGGCGGTGGCCCTCGTCTACCACGAGAAGCTGCTTGACCGCGTGCTGGAGATGATCCCCTCGCTGGAAAGCGTGCAGACCTTCATCTGCGTCAGCGATGACCCCGCGCGCGTCCCGGACGGCCACCTTCACCTGCAGGCGCTGATGGCCAGCGACGCCCCTGAAGCGCCGAAAACCGACATCACCCCGGATGACCTGTGCGGCCTGTACTACACCGGCGGAACCACCGGGCGGCCGAAAGGCGTGATGCTCTCGCACCGCGCCTGGGTGAATGCCGTGATGCTGGAGATGCTTGACTTGAGCCTGGGGCGGAACGAGGTCTTCGCCTACATGACCCCCCTGACCCACGCCGGCGGCGTGCTGGTTCTGCCGGTGTTGATGCGGCGCGGGACGTGTGTCGTCATGGAAGGGTTCTCCCCGGCCGGCTTTCTCGAAGCCGTCCAACAGGAGAAGGTCACCACCTCGCTCTTCGTGCCCACTATGCTCTACGCCTTGCTCGACTATCCTGAACTGGACAATTACGACACCTCCAGCCTGCGAGATATTCTCTACGGCGCCGCCCCGATCGCCCCCGAGCGCCTGAGGCAAGCCATCGACCATTTCGGCCCGATCTTTTCGCAGTTCTACGGACAGACCGAGGCGCCGATGATCCTGGCCGCCCTGCCCAAGGAGGAACACGTCATCGCCGATCCTGAGCGCGAACGCCAGGTGTTCGCGTCCTGCGGCCGGGCCACCATGACCACCACCATCCGCCTGGTGGATTCCGAAGGGCACGACGTCGCCCCAGGAGAAGAAGGCGAGATCCTTGCCCGCTGCACCTTCATGATGGACGGCTATTTCAAGGATCCCGAGAAGACCGCCGAGACGATCGAGGACGGCTGGCTCCATACCGGCGATATCGCCCGCCGGGACGAAGAGGGCCTGCTGTATATCGTCGATCGGGCCAAAGACATGATCATCAGCGGCGGCTTCAACATCTACCCACGCGAGATCGAGGATGTCCTCTTCGAGCATCCTGCCGTCAAGGGCGCTGCCGTGATCGGGGTGCCCAGCGAGCGCTGGGGCGAAGAGGCCAAGGCTATCGTCGTGCTGCACGAAGGCCATTCAGCCACCGAGGAGGAGCTGATCGGCTTCGTCAAATCACGCAAGGGGAGCGTCGTGGCGCCCAAATCGGTCGAGTTCTGGGAGAGCATCCCGCTGACCAATCTGGGGAAGGTGGACAAGAAGACCATCCGCCTACCCTACTGGGAAGACCAGCAACGCCATGTTTGATCACTCGTCGCGGGGGCACAGGGGAGGGAGACGCCTGTATGCACGGATCGCGTATCGCACCACCATCCACGGGCCAACGGCCCGGCGCGCCACACTGACCGGCAGGATCAAGGGAGGCACCAGCGATGATTGTTGACAGCGACGAGAGGATGAAGGAGTACACCGACAAGGGATGGTGGGGGTCGGACACCATCCTGGATCTGTTTTTCAAGGACGTGGCCGAGAATCCGGATGCCGATGCGCTGGTTGATCCACCCAATCGGGCGACGTTTACGGTGGGCGAGCCGCAAAGGTTGACGTGGACCCAGACCCAAGAGGCCGCAGAACGCCTGGCCGTGGCGCTGGCCGAAGACGGGATCGGCAAAGACGACGTCATCATCGTCCAGCTCCCCAACGTGGTCGAGCTGGCGGTGATTTACTTGGCGGCGACCTATGTCGGGGCCATCGTCAGCCCGGTGCCCACCCAGTACCGCACCTACGACCTGCAGCAGGTGATGGAATTGACCGAACCCAAGGCCTTCATCACCGCTAACCGCATCGGGGATTTCGACCCGCTGGCGATGATCCTTGAGATGAAGAAGGACACGCCTTCGCTGCAGGCGATCTTCGCCCTGGGCGAAGACCTGCCGGACGGCGTGCGCTCGTTGACCGACATTCTCACCACCCCCACCGACGCCGATCCGCCCCGCGCCGACGTCTCGGCCAACGACATCTTCACCATTTGCTGGACGTCCGGCACGGAGGCGGATCCCAAGGGCGTGCCGAGAAGTCACAACCACTGGATTTGGATCTCATACGCCTCGGTCGACGGCTGCGAGTTCGACCCGGGCCACCACATGTTGAACCCCTTCCCGATGATCAATATGGCCGGGATCGGCGGTATGTTCGTGCCCTGGCTGGTGGTCGGCGGCAAACTGGTCATGCATCAGCCCTTCGACCTGCAGACCTTCCTGGGCCAGATTGTGATGGAGAAAATCAACTACACGGTGGCGCCGCCGGCCCTGCTCAACATGCTGCTCAAGCGCCCCGAGGTCCTGGAGAAGGTGGATTTCAGCTCGATCAAAAACATCGGCTCCGGTTCCGCCCCGCTCTCCCCCTGGATGGTCACCGAGTGGCAGGAAACCTACGGCATCCACATCCTGAACATCTTCGGCTCCAACGAAGGGGCGTCCTTCACCAGCGGGGTCAACGAGTTTCCGGATCCCGCCATGCGGGCGCAGTACTTCCCGCGCTTCGGCGCCTCCGGCTTCACCTGGACGTCACGCGTCGGCGGCCAGATGCTGACCAAGTTGGTGGGTGATGACGGCCAGGTGATCACCGAACCCGGCGTCCCGGGCGAGATGGCCATCAAGAGCCCAGGCATCTTCGGCGGCTACTACAAACGCCCCGACCTGACCAAGACCGCCTTCGACGACGACGGTTACTTCTACACCGGCGACCTGTTCGAGATCGCCGGCGAAGGCGACGATCTCAACGCCTACCACTTCGTGGGCCGCTCCAAGGACATCATCAATCGCGGCGGGATGAACATCTCGGCGGAAGAAATCGAGGGCCTGATCACCGGGCATCCCAAGGTGGCCGAGGTGGCCATAGTCGCCTATCCGGACGAAGTTTTCGGTGAGAAATCTTGCGCCGTGATCGCCCCCAAGGAAGGCACCGAGGTCACCCTGGACGAGATCGTGGACTACCTCAAGGAGAAAGACATCGCCGTCTATAAGCTGCCGGAAAAGCTCGTCACGGTGGACACCCTGCCGCGCAATTCGATCGGCAAGCTGCTCAAACGCGAGCTGAGAGAGATGGTGAAGTAGCCCATGGACTTCGGCCTGTCCGAAGTACACACTCAGATCCAGAGTACGATCCGCACTTTCGTGAAGCGGGAGTGCCCGCGCGAGACAGCGCATGCGCTGGACGAAACGGGCACCCCGCCGACCGAACTTCTGTCCAAGATCGCCGAGCTGGGGTTCTGCGGCCTGAACGTGCCGGAGACCCACGGCGGCGCGGGGTCGGACGTGCTGGGCGCTGCGCTGGTGACGGAAGCCCTGGCGTCGGCCTCTCCGCCCCTGGCGGCGCTCTACGCTGGCGCCACACTTTGCGGCGGGTCGGCCTTGTCTCGGCTGGCCAGCCCAGAGCAGCAGGAGAGCCTGCTGCCACGCCTCGCGGATGGAGGCTTGTCCGTCGCGCTCATCCCGGCAGACAACCCACTGGGGCCGGCCGCCGCCACGCGCGCGGCGACAGGCTTCACGCTCTCCGGTCAGGCGCCCTGCGTCCAGCCCTTCCTCTCAGGCGGGCTGATGATCCTGCAGGCCGGCCATGAAAACCAGACGACCTGGTTCCTGGTTCGATCCGACTCGCCCGGGGTTCAGGTCGCACCGCATGAAGCGGTCGGGATGCGCGGCACGGGCGCCGTCAGCGTTGTCCTGGAGAATGTTCAGGTCGTCGATGAGGACGCGCTCGGCGGTCCGGCGGCCCTCAATCAAGGCGCTGCCCAGTCCTCCACGCTGGTGGCCCTGAGCCGACTGGCCGCGGCGGCCACGGCCTTGGGCCTAGCCCAGGGGGCCCTGGACTACGCCTCAGCATACGCGCAGGAGCGGCAGCAGTTCGGCCGGACGATCGCCCAGTTTGAGGCCGTGCTGCACATGTTGGTCGATCTGACGGTCGACGCAAGCGCCGCTCGCTGGCTGCTTTACCACGCCTGCTGGCTGGCCGATCAGGACCAGCCCTTCGAGCTGGAAGCCGGCATGGCCGCCCTCAAGACCGCCGACGTCGCCCGCCGGGCCGGCCTGCAAGGAGTCCACATCCTGGGAGGCTACGGCTACATGGCCGAGTACGATGCCGCCCGCTACCTGCGTGACGCCATGGTGGCGTTCGACGGCGGTGAGCCATCCCAGCTGTTGAAGACCGCCATCGGCGACATGGCTGGATTAAGGACCCAACCCGAATGAACCCTCTGAAGGGATCGGTCGCCATCGTCGGCATCGGCGAGGTACCGACCGGGCGGCTGCCTGAGCGGAGCCCGATCGAATGCGCCGTCGACTCTTCCCGGTTGGCGATTCTCGACTCCGGCCTCGACCCGTCCGACATCGACACCGTGATTCCCACCGCCGCCCTTTGCTGCCCGGCATTCAACACCGACCTGGTCACGGGCCGGCTGGGCGAAGAACTGGGCCTGCGGCTGCACAACAACCTGCAGGTCTTCGCCGGCGGCGCCACCAGCTCCGTGATGCTCAAGCTGGCCGCCGGCCTGATCACGACCGGGGTATCCAAAGCCATCCTGTTCGTCCACACCGACAAACTCGGCACCAGCATCAGCGGGCAGGAAGGCATCGACCTGTTTTCCACCGCCGGGATTTCCAAAGAGTGGGAGGCCCCCTACGGGCTGCACTACTCGGCCGTGGCCGGCCTGATCACCCAGCGCTACATGTTCGAAAGCGGCGCCACGCCTGAGCAGCTGGCGGCCGTGTGCGTCTCCAACCGCAAATGGGCTCAGCTCAACCCTCACGCCATGTTCCGCAAGCCGCTGACGGTGGACCAGGTTCTGAACTCCAAGATGCTCTCCACCCCGCTGCATGCCTTTGAGTCCAATATGCTGGCCGACGGAGGCGCCGCCTTTGTGGTCACGTCCGCCGCCCGTGCCGCCGAACTCACCGACACCCCGGCTTATCTGCTGGGCGAGGGTTCGCGCGTCACCCATTTCGCGCTCTCGCAAGAACCGGACATGGCCCGATTCGGCTATGCGCAGGCGGCTCAGGAGGCCTATCACATGGCCGGACTGGCCCCTGGGGACATCGACCTGGCCGAGCTGTATGACTCCTATCCGGTGTTCCAATTGATCGCGCTGGAGGAGCTGGGGCTTTGCCCTCCCGGCGAGGCCGGCGCATGGGTTGCCGAGGGCGCCACCTGGCCCGGTGGTGTGCTGCCCATGACGACCAACGGGGGCATGCTCTCCCAGGGTCACACCGGCGCCGGCGGCGGCATCGCCATCCTTGTCGAAGCCGCCCGCCAGTTGATGGGCAAGGCCGGCGACCGGCAGGTGGGGTCGCCCAGCTTCGCCATCGAGACCGCCACCGGGGGCACCTACGTCGACGCCCACGTGACCATTCTTGGCAACCAGATCCCGCAGACAGGCACAGACCAGCCATGACCGACATCCCCATGCCACCGATGACCCCCTGGAGCGCCCCCTACTGGGACGCTGCCCGCCAAGAGAAGCTGATCATCCAGCGCTGCACCGCCTGCGGGGAGCACGTCTTCTACCCGCGACGGGTATGCCCCCACTGCTTCGAGGACTCCCTCGACTGGGTTGAGGCTTCAGGGCGCGGCCAGGTGTACACCTTTTCCGTGGTCCAGAACAACGCCCCTTCGGCCTTCGTCGACCAGATGCCCTTTGTGATCGCGGTGGTGATCCTGGAAGAAGGCGTGCGCCTGATGAGCAACATCGTCGAGTGCGATCCCGATCACGTCCACTGCGGGATGGCGGTCGAGGTCACATTCAGGCCGATCAGTGATGAAGTCACCCTGCCGGTCTTCCAGCCCGCCGCCGGATCCGATCAACAGCAGGAGGCCAGCCAACGCCATGCCTGAGAAGTTCTGGGATGACTTCCACCTCGGTCAAGAGATCACCAGCCAGGCGATCACCGTCACCGAAACCCATGTTGTGCAATGGGCCGGGCTGACGATGGACTACTACCCGCTGCACACCGATAAGGAGTACGCCGCTCAGTCGCGCTTCAAGCAGCGCGTGGTGCACGGACCGCTCACCTTTGCCTTGGCGGTGGGCTTGATGGGCATGACCGGGGAGGCCAAGGATTCGGTCATCGCCTGGTTGGGAGTGGACAACATGAGCATCCCGGCGCCGGTGTTTATCGGCGACACGATCCGCCTCCACGCCACCGTGACCGAACTGCGAGAGGCCAAGCAGCCGAGTCAGGGTTTGTGCCGCATGCGCTATGAGGTCAGCAACCAACGACGCGAACTGGTGATGGCGTTCGACATGAACTTTCTCATGCACCTGAAGGCCTAGGTGATGGCCGAGATCCTCGACCCAGAGACCCTCCGCACCCGGACGCGCACGTTTGTCGAGCAGGAGATTCCGCGCCAAGAGGCCCGTCGGATCGACCGCAAGGATGTCTATCCGCACCACCTGCTGGAGGCGTTCGGCCGGACCGGGCTCTTCGGCATCAACATCCCTGAAGCCTACGGAGGCATGGGCGGCGAATCCACCGATGCCCTGGTGGTCTACGACGAGCTGTCCCGGCGGCTGCCTGTGCTGGCCTGGGTTATCGGCAACATCATGCTCTATGGCAATGAGATCGTTGGGACCCACGGCAGCCCGGACCAAAAGGCGGCCTACCTGCCTCTGCTCGCCCAGGGCAAACTCCACTTCAGTTTCGCGCTCACCGAACCGGACGCCGGCTCGGATGCCGCCAGCCTGCGCACCAAGGCCGAGTTCAGGGATGACGCTTATTGGATCTCGGGTAGCAAGATGTTTATCACCGGCGCCTCGGTCAGCGACGTGGTTGTGACTATGGCCCGCACATCTCCAAATCGCCACAAAGGCATCACTGCCTTCCTGGTGGACACCCATATCCCCGGCTTCAGCGCCAAGCCTTTGGTCAAGCTCGGATATCACGGATCCGGAACGTGCGAGGTCCACTACGACAACGTACGTGTGCCCCCGGAAGCCATTCTGGGCGGCGCCGACGGTCTCAATCAAGGCTGGGCGCAGATGGTCTCCCTGCTCAACAGCGAGCGCTTGGCGCTCTCCGCCTGCGCTGTGGGGATTGCCGAAGGCGTTCTGGAAGAGCTGATCCTCTTCGTCCAGGGCCAGTACCAGGGCGATAGCGTGCGCTATCAGGCCATCCGCCATTCCGTGGTCGACATGGCCACCGAGCTCGAGGCCGCCCGCCAGTTGATGAACCATGCCGTGCGGCTCAAGCAGCAGGGCACGGAGTGCCTAAAAGAAACCTCGATGTCCAAGGTCTACGCTTCGGAGATGGCCAAGCGGCTGGCGCTGCAGGCCGTGGACCTGATGGCCCCCTTCGGGAGCATGTTCGAATCGGACGCGCAGCGGTTCCTGCGAGATGTCCTGGTGCTCTCGATTGGCGGTGGCACGAGCCAGATTCAGAAGAACATCATCGCCAGGAGTATGAAGTTGTGACCGTTTCCACGAGCTCAAAGGGGGTGGCATGACCGAGCAAAACCAGGACCTCTACCGAACGCGGATTCTTGAGGCCGCCAAGGTCCTATTTGCCCACTACGGATTCCGCAAGTGCACTGTGGATGAGATCGCCGAACGGGCAGGCATGTCGAAGAGCACCATGTACAAGGTCTTTCCCACCAAAGAGAAGATCCTGGCCGAGCTCATCGTCTGGGAGGCGCGCGCCTTCCGCCGAGCGTACATGGCCGAGATCAAGAAGCTGGATGATCCGCTCACCAAGCTTCAGATGCTTTGCCATGAGACCAGCGAATACTTCAACCAGTACCCCTTCTTGGGGCGCGTCATGGCCGACCAGGACCGGCGCTTTGAGCCCTTCATTCAAGAAGAGGTCAGCTTCGTCGAGGACGGCATCGGCGAGATGATCGGTGAACTGCTCAAGGAGGGCGCCAAAGCCGGCATTTTCCGCCGCTTGGACGTTCCTGACGCCACTGAGACCATCCTGGTCTTAATGCGCGCTTTCGCCTACCACCAGACCCCCGCCGATGTGGAGAACACAGAATGGATCCCGTTCGTGCTGGAGGGGGTCAAGGCAAAGTGAGCGAGCGCGGATGACCTGGGAAGCCTTCCTCGAACTGCCCTTCACGCGCGCCGTAGCCTTCTCCGGCCTGTTTGTGCTGGGATTTGTTTTGCTGTTGTGGCTGATCAGCATCCGGCGCAAGGACGTCAGTATCATCGACACCTGGTTCGCCGTCATCATGACCGGCGCCGTCGCATTGGCCGCCATCGGCGGAAGCGCCCCTCCGGCCCGCAAACTGCTGCTGGTCGCCCTGATGGGCATGTGGTGCCTGCGGATCACCTTCTACCTTTTTCAGCGCAAGCATGGCCAGGGCGAAGACCCGCGCTACACCAAGCTGCGCAGCTGGGTGGCCGATGACCGAGCCTTCATCTGGTACAGCCTGCGGGTCGTGTTCCTCTTCCAGGGCCTGGTGTTCATCCTGGCAACCCTGCCGGCCCAATTCGCCGTCACCGTCCCGGCCCCACAAGCGAATCCCATCTTCGCCTGGCTGGGGGCGATCTTATGGCTGGCGGGCTTTTTGTTCGAAGTCGTCGGTGACTGGCAACTGGTCCGATTTCGACGGAATCCCGCCAACCAGGAACGCGTCCTTGACACCGGTCTTTGGCGTTTCACCCGCCATCCCAACTACTTCGGCGAGATTGTGATGGCCTGGGCCTACTTCGTCATCGCCCTGGAAAACCCATTGGCTCTCGTCACCCTCATCGGCCCCGTCGTATACAGCTACATCGTCGTGGCCGTGACCGGCCAGCGCACCCTTGAGAAGAAGCTCCTAAGGGACAAGCCCGGCTATGCCGACTACGTGCAGCGA
>Ga0315556_1001114_pt1 | contig 16430 bp, 10 predicted proteins | sample SalMarSW160310MG_FD_202112 | JGI IMG/M metagenome (GOLD analysis project Ga0315556, IMG submission 202112) | Salt marsh sediment microbial communities from the Plum Island Ecosystem LTER, Massachusetts, United States - Salt Marsh Sediment SW1603-10 ...
ATATTGATGACTCCGGTGACCTCGCTTTGCAGCTTTTTTTCTCTATTGAACGTGAGGCAGATCGGCTTCCTTCCAATATCCACACCGGTGCTGATATATTCCCGCCCATGAATCCCGTCTCTCGTGGGGCGGACAATTTCCGACATATCCGTCCACATGGAATCAAACCCGGGACCGCTGAAAGGACCGGGATATCCGGCCCCCGAAACAGGGATCTTTCCGGTCTCCGCCTGGTACCACAGCCTGCTGATGATATTGGGGGTCCAGTATCCGTCCCCGATGGCCTCGAATTCAGGATTGACGGACTTGTGAATCAGTTCTTTGGGGCAGCTCTGGACGCATCTGAAGCAATTCATGCACTCGTTATCAATAGAATCGATCATCTGGTACGCATTCAGCCCGCGATGATCGTAGACATGATAGATGCAAAGGGTCTTCACGCAGACCGCGCATTTCAGACACCCTTCTTCCCACGCAATAACTCCCGATCGGGTAACAGGCTCAAACCGGTGGGGAACCGTTTTTGTATGGATGACATATTTGACCGGCATGGGACCCCCTATCCTTGTTCCAAGGCCGGTCTTGGAAACAGCCCGGAGTTCTCCACAATACCCGCGACCGCGTCCTCCCACTCAATGGCCATGATGTGTACTCCTCTCACCCCGTCCATCTCCTTCAACCGCTCTATGGTCTCGACACAGATCCTGATGCCCTCTTCCCGCTGATTCTCTTTGGGAACGCCTTCCATCCTCTTGATCACCGCATCAGGGATATCCATTCCGGATACCTTGTTCTTCATGTACCTTGCCATCCCGGCTGACTTGAGGGGCGTGACCCCGCCCAGGATGGCCGTCTGTTCCGTGAGTCCTTTTTCACGCACCATGTGGAGCCACGTCTCAAACCGCTCCAGGTTATAGATACACTGGGTCTGGATAAAGTCGGCCCCTGCTCTCACCTTTTTTCCCAGCCTGATGGCCCTGAAGCTCTGGGGATCGCCGAAAGGATTCGCGGCCGCGCCGATGAAGAGATCAGGTGCGGCATCCAGCGCCTCCCCTCCCGCGATAACATTCTGATCCCGCATATTTCTCACCACTTCTACAAACTGGATGGAATCGAGATCAAAGACCCCCGCTGCCTGGGGCTGGTTCCCAAAACACTGGTGATCTCCTGAAAGACAGAGGACATTCCTGATGCCCAGTGCCGAGGCTCCGAGGATGTCAGACTGCAGCGCAATCCGGTTCCGGTCCCGCACCACCATCTGCAGGACCGGATCCAGACCGGCGCTCTTCAAGAGGGCACATGCGGCGAGACTGGACATCCGGACGATGGCCGTCTGGTTGTCCGTCACGTTCACGGCGTCCACATATCCTTTGAGTTTTTCCGCTTTCTTGAAAATCACCTCCGGATCAGCTCCTTTCGGAGGCCCGCATTCAGCGGTTACCGCAAACTTCCCTGCATCAAGAACTTTTTTTAGACGGCTTGCGTTTTTCACTTTTGCTGATCCTCCCTCACGATCTTCCGGGGGCCCTTCCCCTGTTTCAGTGACCAGTCCTTTGGCGGGTAGATCATTTCCAGCCGCTCCAGCGCCCTAAGCTTCTCCAGGCGGTCTATAATCAATTGCCACGCGCAGGGGACATCAGGATCCACTTCACATTGGCCATTCATGGATCCGCCGCACGGGCCGTTGAGCAGATGTTTTGAACAGCGGGCAAGGGGACACACACCGCCAAAATAGTAGAGCATGCAGTCCCCGCATCCCAGGCAGGACTCCGTCCAGTACCCCTGGTCCTTGGTCTCTCCCATGAATTCCGTATTCAGAGCGGGGATAACCGGCACCTCGGGGTACATATCCGCCACCGCCTGCACACCGGCCCCGCATCCAAGGGACAGGACCGCATCATATTTCTCAAGAACATCATCGAGAAGCAGAACAAATTCCTTGACGCACTGGCGATCAATGGTCATTTCTTCAATCAGCCTCTCCTCACCATCCATCTTGTCAGCCATCCGCAGGGTGGATGCCAGTATGGCCGTTTCTTTCTGTCCGCCCGCGGCGCATTCAGCCACGCAGGAAGCACACCCCACGGCCAGCACCCGCTTGTACGGGGCGATCATTTCCCGAATTTCATCAACGGGCTTTTGTTCGGCTGTTATCATATTCTCTCTCCTCTACGCCCTATCTTTAGCCGCAGACTCACGCAGACGGACGCGGATCAATGTCTGCGAAGTTCTGCGTACGTCTGCGGCTAATTATTTTTCCCCGAAGCGGATGGCAACTGATCTTGTCGATCACGTAGATCCTGTCTGATATTCGCTACTTTCGAACATGGACCAGTGACCGGGGCAGCGCGGAGATTTTCGCCGTGAGATCTTCCGCCTGCTGGGCAAGCGTCTTTGGTCCTTCCCTTGCCTCAACAACGATTCCGACCCGTTCACCTTCAAGACCGATGCTCCCGATAATCTCTCTGGTTCGTTCAACCCGCTTCTTCGCCCTTTTATTCCCCTCAAAATACCTGCACGCTCCTTCGGGGCAGGTAATGACATAGGCGGCGTCCGCGAACTCCTCAAGGGCCTTCAGCAGGTGAACCGGTTCCAGCCGTCCACTGCACGGAATGGGAAAAAAACGGACGAAGCTCCCGTATTTTTCTTCAAGGGCCTGGCGTTCGGCTTCCCCGCTTTGCGGCACATTCTGGCAGTAGAAGAGTGCGAGAATCCGTTTTCCTTGATCATTCATTTTCACTCCTCATTCTTTCGGGAGACAAGTGCTGCGCACAAAAAAAGACGTCTATCCTTACACAATGGATACAAACGCCTTTGTCTTCACCCACAGTTACAACGCTTTTCGCACGCCGTTGTGCGCAATAACTCCTTAGGAGATACCGGATAATACCAGATTCCGCTTTCCAGTCAAGCCAAAAAAATATCACGGAAGGAACATGGCATAAATGCTTGTATTGCGCCTGGTGGTATGTTATGCACAATGGCATCTTTGGCTTATAAGGATGCATGCAGTTCGAACAGGAGAAAAAGTATGAAGCGCCCCCATTTTGAAAGCAAGGACTATTTGGAACTGATTCTTAATATGATCCCCGTTATGTTGTTCGTGGTGGACAGGGATGTTCGCGTTCTGGATGCAAACAAGGCTGCTGAAAAAGTTCTCGGAAAGACCGGGGATAGCGCGATCGGCAACCCTTGTGGCGACGTCATCCGCTGCGTCAACGCGTTTGAAGCGGAGAGGGGATGCGGCACTGGTGCATTTTGTCCTGATTGCGTGATTCGAAACTCGGTGCAAGAGGCTTATGAGGGAAGGGCGGTCACTCGGGAGTATCACGCCATGCGTCTCCAGGATAAAAAAGGGGAAAAATCATTCCACGTCCAGGTTTCTACCACTCCTGTGGAGGTACAGGGAGAGAAACTAGTGCTCCTGACCCTGGAGGATGTCACCGAGTTCCATGAGCTTCGGAAAATCATCCCCATTTGCTCGGTCTGCAAGAAGGTGAGGACTGATGAGGCTTACTGGGAACAGGTGGAAAGCTATCTCCTGAGACACGCAGGCATGAAGTTTTCCCACGGGATATGTCCGGATTGCATGAAGAAACATTATCCTGATTACTAGCCAAGAAAAGGGCTATAACATGATAAATGTTGGCTGAAGAAAAAGGGGTCACCTATTTTATCGCAGAGGATAAATAGGTATGACCCTTTTTTTCACTTTTTTTCATTTTTTGTAGGCTTTGGAATCAAGGTAGCCGTCGCTTCAAGATAAGAGTACTCAAAGGTCCTCTGAGATCAGGATGGCTTCTGCGATCTGGCGCATGGATTTTCGTGAATCCATACTTTTTCGCTGGAGCCACCTGTAGGCCTCCTCGCCGTTGATCTGACGGCGCTGCATAACAATTTCCTTGGCCCGCTCCACCAACTTCCGGGTCTCCAGCTCTTCCTGGATGACCTTGGTCTGGACCATCAACTCGGTGTTCATGATGGCCACTGCCGCCTGGTTGGCGACCGCTGTAATCATGTTTATCTCCGTTTGGGAAAAGGCATGGCGCTCTGACGTGAAGCAATTGATAACCCCGATCACTTTGCCGTCTTTTGCCTGGAGCGGCACGCCGAGCATGGAGACCAGCCCCAACTTCTTGGCCATCTCCTTTTCCTTGAAACGGGGTTCCTTGAGCACATCTTTTACAATAAGCGGCTGATTCTTGCTCACTACGTACCCGACGACTCCCTCGTCCATGGTCAGGGACCGTTCCTTTACGTACTCCGGGTCAATGGCCTGGGTGGCCTTCAGCCGGATACTTTCGGGCTTCTCGTCGCGATCGATGAGCCACAGGGAACAGATATCGACCCCGGTGACCTTCGCCGTCACCATGACGATCAGTTTGAGGATATCCTCAAGGTAGAGATCAGAGGTGATGGCCCTGCTGATATCGGAAATACCCGCAATGTATTTTTCATATGTCTCAGATGGTATCTTTTCCATATGACCTCTCACTATCCACTGTTAATCAATCTAAAATCGTAACCTATTTTTTTGCTCGAACCAAATAAGTCTCGTAGGCATTCCGTATCCGCCTCTTACATTGATCCAATTCCTCCAGGAAACGGGCCCTGTCCCGGTCCACGCCCAAAATACGTCTGGCCAGGAAATCAACTTCCTTTTCATCTGTCGGCAGTGTATGAATCTGCCGATCTTCAAGAATCTGGAGATAATGTTCCACTTTCCGCAGGAAGAGATAATCTTGTTTCAGCTCCTCGACCGTTTTCACCGGCAGAAATTTTCCTTCGCCAAGGGCCTCGAGGGCAAGCAACGTATTTCCCTGAAGCAGGGAATGATTCTCGTGCGCATGGAGAAGCTGAAGCCCCTGGACCAGGAATTCCACGTCCCGCAATCCACCAACACCTGTCTTCACATTTATGGCGGAACCAAGACCCCGGGAGGAGATTCTGGTGGCCTCATCACGCATCCACTCTATGGATGCTGCGATTTCCTTGATCTCTCTCGGGGTCTTTAAGACCTGTTCAATCTTTTCCAGAAAACGATGCCCCAGTTGCCGGTTTCCGGCGATGGGTCTCATTTTCAGGGCCGCCTGCAACTCCCACAGTGACGCCCCGTAATAGTAGTAGTTTTCCAGTGCATTGAAAGACGGAACCAATTCCCCGGACCGTCCGAAAGGCCTCAATCGCAGGTCAACCCGGTACGCGTACCCTTCTTCTGTGTGCCTGGACAGGTCCGAAAGGACCTTTTCCATGACCTGTGTGAACAGTTCCTTGTAAAATGGTCTGCTTGCGCCCCCTGCAGACTCGGTATCCGGATACTCACAGAGGCCAAGCAGGTCTACATCAGAACTGTAGTTCAGCTCATTTCCGCCCAGCTTTCCCAGCGCCAGCACGCAGAGCCTGGTTTCCAATTCTTCCCTGGGCGCTGTTTTGTCTCTGTTTACAAGATCTTCCCATATCTTTTCCACCGCAACCTGGACCACGGCCTCTGCAACGGCTGAAAGCTCTCCCATCACCTCTCTGGTGGAGACACCCAGGCAAATATCCTTGGTGCCGATGCGGAGTATTTCACGGCGCCTCAAGCGCCTCAACTTGTTCAGCCACTCATTGTGTTCGGTCGAGGATTTCCCTGCCTTTCGCAGTTCATCCGCAATGTCCTCTGCCCTCCTTGTTTTGTGGAGGATTTCGGGAATCGTAATCCATTCGAAAAACTCAGGATTTCTCACCAGGGTGTCAGAGAGAAATTGACTCCCGGAGAATATGCCCAGCAGGATTTCTAGCCGCATGGGCTGGGAAAGCAGCAGTCCGAAATGAAACTCCGGACTCGGCAGGACCCGCGCGAATCTTTCCCAGTTGTTCAGCGCCATATCCGGATCCGGCTGCCTCGAGAGAAAATCACGGGCAAGTACGACCAGCCGCGCAAATGTCTCCTGACGACTCCCCTTGCCTGCCAGGCCCGCAAGATTCCTGTAGGCCCGGTCCGGGTCGTTGAAACCCGCATTGGAAATGATCCTGTTCCTGATCTCCTTTGAAAGGCCGGGAGAGAGGATCACATCCGCCATGGTTCCCGTGCCCGGTCCCGGGAGTGCCTTCCTCCCGAAATGACGCTCCATGAAGGCTCGTACCGAGGCTGTGTGGGTCTCAAAGTCGATGCGGAGCTGATCAGCAGGCTCCAGTGCCCCTCCCCGCCGGTATCCCATTCGCCGTGCAAGATGCCGGTATTCTTCGGAGAGTGGGTCAGGGAGAAACAGATCGCGTGCCGAGCCTCGCAACATTCTCATGCCGTTGATCAGTTTCCTGAGGAAATGGTAATCGGAGATCAGCCTGACTGCCTCTTCAGGCAGGAGGACACCGGCGTCTCCAAGGGCATAAAGCGCCTCGTGCAACAGCGGAGTCCTCAGTCCAAGAATATTATGGCCGTACTCCACTTGCAGGATCTGGATACCGTATTCAAGATCCACCAGGGCACCCGGACTGAACTTGGCGTTCAGCCTGCCTCCGCCTGCCTTTTCCTTGTACTGCTTCCTCCGCAGATCCTGCAATTCCGCAAGGTCAAGACTCTGGAACGCATAGACCATCTCGTCCCTGAGCCGCTCAAGACGCGCGCCGAACTCTCTGTCGCCCCCCACGCTCCTCAACCTGACAAGGGCCAACCGCTCATAGGAATGGGACGAGCCTTCCGATCCGTAATATCGACAGAAATTTTCCAGGCTGCATGCCAGGGGACCGGCGTTTCCGTATGGTCTCAAGCGGAGATCGATCCGAAAAATACCGTCCCTTTTCGCCTCTATGAATGCAAGCATTTCCCGAACAAGCCTGTCAAAGAAGACCACGTTATCAATGGATTCTCCGCCGTCCGTCTTCCCGTTATCGCTGTACACCAGAAGCAATTCGATATCAGACGCGTATCCCAAAGCAGCACCACCGAGTTTCCCGAGCCCCACGACAGCATACTTCACTTCAAGACCCGCTACGGATTTAGGTTGACCAAATCTTTCTACCAGGTCCCGATAAATCAGTCTTACTGAAGTGCTTACGATTATCTCCGCCAGGCCGGTCAGCCTTTTCGACAAGACCATGAAGCCCGATTCAGGATCCAGGATATGGTCCAGGTCAATGAGGAATATCTCGCGATCCTTGAATCTATTCAAGACCCTTCGTTTTTCTCCCGAGGATTCACAATGTTGCAGGGCACGGTCAAGCCTTTCGTGCAGGCTCTCAAGGGATTCACTCACCCTCATGCCATCCAGATGGGGCTTAAGCATTGGGAGCAGGGATTCATACTGGAGGCGAATAAAGTCCTCCCAGAGGTAGTCGCTCGCCCCGAGCAGTTGCGCAAGCCCCTGTAATCGTTGCGGGTCGGTCAAGAGACCCATCCATTTTCCCTGGGTCGGAAGTTTCATGATGTCATCAACCAGATATTCGAAACGGGAAAGGGCGCGGTAGGGATCAGGGGCCTGACCCAAGAAATAGGTAAACTGTTTGGTCAGCAACACGGAGAGCCTTATGCGGTCCAGGATATTCTCATCCTGGATTTTCATTCCATGATGATCCGCCAGGAGCAATTCATCCTCGATGCGGCCTCGGATGGTGCGAATCCTCACATGTTCAATGGAAACCTTGTGCAGGGAAAGAGCATTGCTCAGGGAATAAAGGAAAGCCGGAGTATCTTCCGAGACGACTTTCAGCCGGGTAAGGTTGTCGCTCTCATTATCAAGCTCCATCTTGATGGGATACAGGACCGGCGGTGAATCCCGGTGAATCTGGGCCAGCCTGCGTACCACCATTTCATTCACCTGCTGTTTTGCCCTGCTGACTGATTCCTCATCTCCAGTTTCAAGCAGGGAGACGGCCGCAGTCATTCTCTTCCTGAGTTCATCAATCCATTCCTTAAAGGGATATCCTTCGCCGATGATCCCTGAAAAATGGTCTACAATTCGTCGTCGCCTGAGAGGATCCTTGTTCATGTTCCGGCGTTGACCCCTTCCTCCCCCGGTTCTCTGTCGCTCCCTGGTTTCTGCCGGGCTATAGGTATAGATGTCCCCCGAGATGATCGAGAACCCCATAGCCGCAAGGATGCCGGTGATAATGGAGAATAGGGATGGGTAATCAAAACCCAGGACCGTGCAATCCACGCTCCCATCCTTCCTGCGCTTTATCAGCATTTCCACGGGATTCCCCGAATCAAGACCTACCAGGGTCCGGAGATGATGGCAGATATCCTTTTCGGAAAAGACGGCGAAATACCGTTCACTCAGCCGGGAAACGTGTCCCTCGATGAAGGGTTCATTTATTTCCGGGCAGATATTCTTAAATATTTCAGGGTCAGGCTTCACGTTGTGTGCGTTCCAGAGCGTGATTTCAGATTTTACCATGGTTGTCCGGTCAAAACCGGTCCGGTCAAAAAAAGAGGGCCTCCGACATTGACGGAGGGCCCTCTCTTTATACAATAACTCGGCGGAAAAAGCTATATATCGTAGTATAGTGCGAATTCCCAGGGATGGGGCCGCAGGTCAATGGCCTGGACCTCGTTTTTCATCTTATAGGATATCCATGTTTCTATGACATCGGATGTAAACACATCCCCTTTCAGGAGATAATCATAATCGGCCTCCAACGCCTCGAGGGCCTCACGCAGAGAACCCGGTGTCTGTGGAACCTTCTCTAGTTCCTCGGGAGGCAGATCGTAGATATCCTTGTCAAGGGGCTCTCCCGGATCAATCTTGTTCAGGATCCCATCGATTGCGGCCATAAGCATGGCGGAGAAGGCAAGGTACGGGTTACAGCTCGGATCGGGACAGCGGAACTCAAAACGCTTGGCCTTGGGCGATGTCGAATACAGGGGGATACGGATCGCGGCACTCCGGTTCCGGCTTGAATAGGCCAGGTTTACCGGTGCCTCAAAGCCAGGGACAAGCCGCTTGTAGCTATTCGTGGTGGGACTGGTGAATGCCAACAGAGACGGTGCATGCTTCAAGATCCCCCCGATGGCATACATGGCTGTCTCAGACATGCCGGCATACCCGTCTCCCACAAAGAGGTTTTCGCCCTCTTTCCACAGGGAAAGGTGCACATGCATACCCGTTCCATTGTCATTAAAGAGCGGCTTCGGCATGAAGGTCACGGTTTTGTTATGCTTTCGGGCCGTGTTTTTGATAATATATTTGTACTTCAGCAGACTATCAGCCATCTGAAGAAGGGGGGCGAACCGCATGTCGATTTCCGCCTGGCCCCCGGTGGCCACCTCGTGATGCTGGGCTTCAATGGGAATACCAACCTTCTCCAGGCTCAGCACCATTTCGCTCCGGATATCCTGCTGACTATCAACGGGCGGCGCGGGAAAATACCCCTCCTTGTAACGCGGTTTGTATCCGAGATTGGGGGATTCGATACGCCCGGTATTCCAGTGACCTTCCACTGAATCGATATGATAATAGCCCTCATGTTCATTCTGATCAAAGCGGATGTCATCAAAGATAAAAAATTCCGCTTCGGGCCCAAAGTAGGCAACGTCCGCGATCCCCTGGCTCTTGAGAAAATTATCGGCCTTCCTGGCGATATTTCTCGGATCCCGGGTATAATCCTCTCCCGTTACCGGATCACAGATATTACAGATCATCACCAGAGTCTTGGCCTCGAAAAAAGGATCAACAAACGCAGTTTCGGGCACCGGCTTTACCAGCATGTCCGATTCATTGATCGCCTGCCAACCCCTGATGCTGGACCCATCGAAACCGACACCGGTATCAAACGTCTCTTCCTCGATCTCCCGTGGGGGAACGGAAAAATGCTGCCAGAGTCCGGGGAAATCCATGAACCGGAGATCCACCATTTGAATTCCCTCGTTTCGGATAAAATCCAGGACATCTTTGCTCGTTTTTAATGCAACCATGCTCTTTTCCTCCTCTTTCTTTTATAAAATCGTCAGCCATGTTCTGGCCGATTTTTCCTTTGAAGCCCTGCTCAGGAAAATCCGGCCGCTTGAAAACCTGAGAATATACCCTTAATTGAGCAAGAGCTGTGCCAGTGCCCCGATTGAGGATTCTCAGTCTTTGCATAGCATGGGTGAAGCACGGCACTTCCATATAAGGAACTGTATTTATTGTGAAATTATCTCAACACCCCGAACACAATGCTGACCTTTATCTTTCACTCATTAAAGGCCCTAAAATTCATTCAACATTGAAAACACAATTTTGTAAAGATATTTCCTTATGAAACACAAAAATGTAGATAGTGCCCATCCATAAGTGGCTATTTTGTCCGATATCATCGTTATGCTCAAATTTTAATCCTCGAAATACCATAATGTATTCCTGCGGTTAAAATTCTCGCATGCCTTGATCTCAAACAAACTATCTCACTTATGGAAGAGCACTAGATAACCGTTCTTGGTTTACGATTCACGGTTTGGAATAGCTCATTCCCCCTCGATTCCCGATCGCCCTTCGCTTCCCCGAAATGACGATTTGATTGCACTGAGGAATGAGCAGTGGCCGGGTGTTCGACTTGCATTTAAGGTTGATTAGAATCAATGAATGGGTTAATATACAAAGTTTTATAACGACAGAGCAATAATAAAGGGGGGATCACTCCATCAGAGAGCGATACTGAAAAGGCACCTTTGGATGTAAGGTTTAAGGAGCAGGGCGTAAGGCAATAGTAATGATCGGTATCAGTAAATGCCTTACGCCTTACGCCTTATGCCTTATACCTTATGCCATGCCAGGGCGCTTCCCCTAAAGATTGAAATGTTGCATATTTAATAGCATACGCCTAAAGCCTTACTATCGGACACACAATTTATGGATTGGAAAGAAAGAACTTACTGTGGCACCATAACCCGCGCCCGAAAAGGAGAATCGGTCAGGCTCATGGGATGGGTCGATGCCATCCGGGACCATGGAAGCCTGCTTTTTATTCACCTCCGTGATGTGCAGGGTATCGTCCAGGTGGTATTTGATCCTGCCATTTCTCCGGAAGGGTATCAGCTGGCCGTCACCCTCCGGGAAGAGGATGTAATCAGCATTGCGGGAACCGTCTCCGTACGGAAAGGGGGGACGGAAAACCCTCACATCAAGACGTCAGATACGGAAGTCTACGCCTCCACCCTGAAGATCCTATCCCGGGCGAGGACCCTCCCCTTCCATATTTCGGAGAAAGCGATGGTCTTGGGAGAGGAAATCGCGGCCTCCCCCCAGAAGGTCGATGAAGACCTCAGAATCACGTACCGGTACCTTGATCTCAGGCGCCCATCAATACATGATCTTTTCAAGAAGAGATACGAGATCACCAAGGCCATCAGGGATTACCTGCATGAACTCCACTTTATGGAAGTGGAAACGCCCATCCTGACCAGGAGCACTCCTGAAGGTGCCAGGGACTACCTGGTCCCCAGCAGGGTCCACCAGGGCAAGTTTTACGCCCTGCCCCAATCACCGCAGATTTTCAAGCAACTCCTCATGATCGGCGGAATGGACCGCTATTTTCAGATCGCACGCTGTTTCAGGGATGAAGATCTCCGCCCCAACCGGCAGCCCGAATTTACCCAGCTTGACCTGGAGGCATCTTTCATTGATGAGGAATTCATCTATGAAGTACTGGAGGAATTGGCCTGCAGGTGCTTCTCCATCGGAGGGAAAACCCTCACCCGCCCTTTCCCGCGCATGACCTACGAGGCAGCAATGGATCGATACGGGTCGGACCGACCCGATACGCGGTTTGACATGAAGTTCGAAGATGTAACGGACGTGATGCGGGGAACAGGATACTCTATCTTTGAACAGGTTATTGCGCGGCAGGGACTGGTAAAAGGGTTCTGCGTGCGGGGGAAAGCGCATGACATGAGCAAGAATCTTCTCCAAAACGAATATGCCCTCAGGATTGTTCCTTCATTCGGCGGCCGTGGTATGACTTGGATGAAGGTGCTCGACGGCAGGCTGCAATCCAACATTGTGCAATTCTTCAGTGAAGCAGAACAGGCAACGATCATTGATCGGTTCCAGGCCCGGGACGATGACGTCATCCTGATGATTGCGGACACCTCCCGGGACCTGGTGAATGCGGTCCTCGGAAGGCTTCGGCTCCACGTGGCCGAGAGACTGGATCTCATCCCGACTGACCTCTATTGTCCCGTCTGGGTAACGGAATTTCCACTTTTTGATTTTAAAGACGGCCGATTGGACTCGGAGCACCATCCCTTTACCATGCCTGATCAGGATGATTTCGATCCCGAGGACACCAAAGCGCTTCTTGCGTTGAAATCAAGGGCCTATGACCTTGTAATGAACGGCGAAGAATTGGGGGGAGGCAGTATAAGGATTCACCAGACTGCGCTCCAGGAAAAAATCTTTCAGGCACTCCGGCTTTCCCGCGCGGAAATCAATGCCAAATTCGGATTTTTTCTCCGTGCCCTCGAATTCGGCACGCCACCCCACGGCGGCTTTGCCCTCGGTCTTGACCGGGCCATTGCCATGATCCTGGATACCCCGTCCATCAGGGAAGTGATCACGTTCCCAAAAAATCGTCGCGCATACTGCCCCCTCACACGTGCTCCCGCCGCGGTAGATGAAACACAGCTCAAAGAATTGGGGCTTACCATCGCCGGCGAGCAAACCGGGGCTGAAGGATCACTTGCAAGATCCGGGGAGGATGAAAGCCAGAGAGGTGAGAGGACCCGCGTTGTAGTCACCCCGGACGAGGTCAGGCATGTGGCAAAGCTTGCCCGGTTGACCCTTTCCGAGGACGATGTCAAGGAATATGCGAAGGATCTGACTGCCATCCTCGATTACGTGGCAAAGCTGGATGAGCTGCAAACTGAAAACGTTCCCCCGACCAGCCATGTCCTGAAGATACGAAATGTCTGGCGGGATGATGATCCCGGAACACCGTCCACTGCCCGGATGATACTGGAAAATGCGCCGAAGAGGGAAAAAGATTTCTTTCAGGTGCCGAAAATTCTGGAAGGTTAAACAATGGAGCTGTGTGACAAAAGCGCATACGACTTAAGCCGCCTGCTGCGGAAAAGGGAGGTGGGTGCCAGGGAGATAGTCGAGTCGGTATTCTCGCGTATAGACGAAAAGGAGCCGCTGATTCACGCCTTTATCACCGTGACGCGGGATACGGCCCTTGAACAGGCGGACCATGCAGACCAGCTGCTCGCAAAGGGAGGCGATATACCGCCGCTCACCGGCATCCCCATCGCCATCAAAGACCTCCTTTGCACCAGGGGGATCAAAACCACCTGCGCGTCGAAGATACTGGCCAATTATGTTCCCCCGTACAATGCCACTGTGGTAGATCGGCTTTTTCAGGACGGTGCGGTGCTCGTCGGCAAGACAAATATGGATGAATTCGCTATGGGCTCCTCCACCGAAAACAGCGCCTTGGGCTTGACGCGGAACCCGGTGGATCCCGAAAGAGTCCCTGGGGGATCAAGCGGGGGATCGGCTGCCGCGGTGGCCGCGGGAGAGGCCATAGCGGCCATCGGCTCCGACACCGGGGGATCCATTCGACAACCCGCTTCATTCTGTGGCCTTGTAGGAATGAAACCCACCTACGGGAGGGTCTCCCGCTATGGCCTGGTCGCCTATGCCTCATCCCTGGACCAGATCGGGCCCCTGTGCCGCAGCGTGGAAGACTGCGCCCTGCTTCTCAATACCATCTCCGGTCACGACCGGAGAGACTCCACGTCCGTTGACATGCCCTTCCCCGATTTCCTGGGATCGCTGGGCCAGGGACTCAACGGCGTGCGAATCGGCCTGCCCAAAGAATATTTCGTGGAAGGGATAGATGCAGCCGTGAAGGAGAAGGTGATGGAAGCCGTCTCTTTCCTGGAACAAAACGGCGCGCATGTTCGGGAAATTTCTCTTCCTCACACGCCTTATGCTGTCAGCACTTACTACCTGATCGCCACCGCCGAAGCAAGCAGCAACCTTGCCCGGTACGATGCCGTAAAATACGGGGTACGCCCCCCCGACGATTTTGAAGATATTATTGCCATGTACCAGGAAGCGCGAAGTGAAGGCTTCGGCCGTGAAGTACAGCGAAGGATTATGCTGGGCACCTATGTCCTCTCTGCCGGATACTATGATGCCTACTATGTGAAGGCGCAGAAAGCCAGGACCCTGATCCGCGAAGATTTCTCAAAGGCATTTGAAGAAGTGGACTGTCTCGTCACGCCGGTATCGCCGTGTCTCCCCTTCAAACTCGGCGAAAAGGTGGCCGAACCGCTCCAGATGTACCTCGTTGATATCTACACGGTATCGGCCAATCTCGCCGGGGTTCCCGCCATGAGCATGAACTGCGGGACCGTAGAAAATCTGCCTGTGGGTCTCCAGATCATTGGGAAACCCTTTGACGAAAAAATGCTTCTCCGGGTGGCGCATGCCTGCCAAAGGCTCTCAGGGAGCAGCGCTAATGGATTTTGAGACCATCATCTGTTTTGAAGTACACGCTGAGCTCAACACGAAAACAAAACTTTTCTGCGACTGCCCCATAGACTACGACGCGCCGCCGAATCACCAGATCTGTCCCGTGTGCACGGGCCAGCCGGGGTCTCTTCCGGTGTTGAACAGAAGGGCCATTGAATACTGCGTCCGAGCCGGCCTTGCCCTCAATTGCACCATCAATCCCCATGGCCGTTTTGCACGCAAGAATTATTTCTACCCTGATCTCCCCAAGGGCTATCAGATTTCCCAATACGAGGAACCCCTGTGCGAAGACGGGTACCTCGTGATCCCGGGAGATGACGGTCAGCCTTACCCGGTCGGCATCAAGCGCATCCATCTGGAAGAAGATGCAGGAAAGCTGGTCCACGCGTCCAAGTCGTTTGAATCCGCCGACTACAGTTTTGTAGATTTCAACCGATCAGGCATCCCCCTCATCGAAATTGTCTCCGACCATACCCGGAATCCCGTTCGGTCCCTGCAGGAAGCCAAGACCTATCTTGAAAAAATGCGCCAGATCCTTCGGTATATCGGCGTCAGTGACTGCATTATGGAAAAGGGGCAGTTCAGGTGCGACGTGAATATTTCGCTGCGACCCAAAGGAGCCCGGGATTTTGGCAACCGTGCTGAAGTCAAGAATATGTCCTCTTACAAGTTCGTTCTTGAAGCCTTGGAATACGAGATCAGGAGACAGGCGGAGATCCTGGAATCAGGTGGAACGATCTCCCAGGAAACCCGTCTTTTCGACGAGGCAAAGAAGGTCACCATCTCCATGCGAGGGAAGGAGGATGCTCCGGACTACCGCTACTTCCCTGAACCTGACCTGGTTGAACTGGACACGGACAACGCTTTCATAGAAGCCATCAGACGAAAGATGCCCGAGTTACCGGATAAGCGGGTTGAAAGGTTCATCAGCGCGTACGGGATTTCACAAAATGAGGCCTTTATCCTGACCAAGGACCGTCAGACAGCGGAATATTTTGAAAACTGCGTTCCCCACTGCAAGTCCTGCAGAAAACTGAGCACGTGGATAGCCAAAGACCTTTTCCGGCTCCTCAATGAAAAATCCCTTTCCATTGACCAGTGCAAAATTCCCCCGACTGATTTCGGACACCTGCTGGACCTTATCGAGGAGGGAGAGATTACTGACGCGATCGCAAGAGTTGTTCTTGAAGAGATGTTCGAGACGGGCAAATCTCCCGAGGCCATTATTGAGGAAAAAGACTTGAAACCTGTACAGGAACAGGGCGTCATCGAATCCCTGATCGACCAGGTTATGGGTGACAACCCCGAGACAGTGGCCAAGGTCCGGAAAGGGAATCCCGAGCCCGTAAACTTCCTGATCGGCCAGGTCATGCGCAAGACAAACGGCAGGGCAAACCCGAAGAAGGTCCGGGAAATCCTGCAACAGAAACTCCCAATAATAGAAACTTAGATTTGATGAAACCTTCCTCCTGGTGGCGGACCTGTATGGGATCCACCGATCCGAGAGAGAAAGCCTTTTTCCCGTTCCGAGGCTCCGGGCTGGTCTTTTCTGTGACGTATCTCCGGGGGAGCCTTGCCCCCTCCGCATTCCACCCTTCGGGCTGGCTGCGGTTTCCCCCAAAGATACGTCACGAAAAGGACGGCGCCCTCTCACCGGTCACTTGAAAAAAGGCTTTCTCCCTCGGCTCTCCGCCGGAGAGGGCTTCATAATGCTTCCTGGTCTACAGGAGAAAACTCGCTCATCGATTCCCACACAGAGAAAAAATTTCAGCTTCTTATAGATTGGGTCACTCCAGGAAGGCAGGGAAACGGGATGTTCCCGGAGCGGCGTCATGTCGGCCTTGGAACAGGGCAGTGGAAGGGCCGACATCCGCAGTGAGCGGAGCCATGGACGGCGAAGCGAACGTAGCAGAGGGAATATGCCGGTTCACTGCCGAGAAAGCCCCAATAGAAGCTCTCGATCGCCAGTCTGACCAACTATCCCTCTGAAAGAAACTC
>Ga0315556_1001115_pt1 | contig 16426 bp, 13 predicted proteins | sample SalMarSW160310MG_FD_202112 | JGI IMG/M metagenome (GOLD analysis project Ga0315556, IMG submission 202112) | Salt marsh sediment microbial communities from the Plum Island Ecosystem LTER, Massachusetts, United States - Salt Marsh Sediment SW1603-10 ...
GCACTGCGCCGGACCGGCAAGCCCGCCATCCTGGTGGCGAACAAGATCGACGGGATCGATGCGGAGATCGCGCTGGCCGATTTCCACCGCCTGGGGCTCGGCGCACCGGTGGGGATCGCGGCGGCGCACGGCCGCGGCATGGGAGCGCTGCTGGACCGGGCGCTGGCGCAGTTGTCCCCTGGCGAGGCCGCACCGGATGCCCGCTCCGGAGAGGCGGAGCGTATCCGTGTCGCCGTCGCCGGCCGCCCCAACGTCGGCAAGTCCACGCTGATCAACCGCATGCTGGGCGAAGACCGGGTCGTGGTGTACGACCTGCCCGGAACCACGCGCGACAGTATCTTCATCCCGTTCGAACGTGACGCCGTCCGTTATACCCTGATCGATACCGCCGGCGTGCGGCGCCGGGCCCGGGTGACCGGCGCGGTCGAGAAGTTCAGCGTCATCAAGACCCTGCAGGCGATCGACGCGGCACACGTGGTGATCCTGGTACTCGATGCGCACCAGGAAATCGGCGAGCAGGATGCCAGCCTGGCCGGGTATATCGTCGAGAAGGGCCGCGCGCTGGTGGTCGCGGTCAACAAGTGGGACGGGCTCGAAACGCACGCGCGCGCACAGATTCGCGGCCAGGTGCTGCGCCGGCTGCCGTTCCTGGAGTTTGCCGCCACCGTGTTCATCTCGGCCCGGCACGGTACCGGTGTGGGTGAATTGCTGCCCCTGGTCCAGCAGGCCCATGCCGCGGCCATGCGCGACCTGTCGACGCCGGAACTGACCCGCATCCTCGAACGCGCGGTGCAGGAGCATCAACCGCCCCTGGTGCAGGGCCGGCGCATCAAGTTGCGCTATGCCCACCAGGGGGGGCGGAATCCGCCGGTCATCGTGATTCACGGCAACCAGACCGAACGGGTGCCGCGGGCCTACCAGCGTTACCTCGTGAATACGTTCCGCACGGCCCTGCAGCTGACCGGCACACCGGTGCGGGTCGAGTTCCGGACCGGCAACAATCCCTTCCAGGGGCGCCGCAACCCGCTGACCCCGCGCCAGGTCAAGCGTAAGGTGCGCCTGATGAAGCACGTCAAGGGGAAACGTCGTTAGCAGAAAACGTGGTCTGTCCCCCGTTACCGCTCCATGGTCTGCCGTGCCGCGCTGCCCAGGTGCGCAGCGCCGCGTGACCGCGCCAGCTGCATCTGCTTTTCGCGTTCGGCGAAACGTTGCTGCCGCTGCGGGGAATGCAGCCCGCTGCAGTGCGGGCAACGGATGCCCGGGAGGTATGCCGGATGCTGCAGGTCGGCGGGCGCCAGCGGCATGCGGCAGGCATGGCACAGGCGGTAACTGCCGGGTTGCAGCCGGTGATCCAGCGTGACGCGCTCGTCGAAGACGAAACACTCGCCTTCCCAGAGGGAGTCCTGCGGCGGCACCTGCTCCAGGTAGCCGAGGATGCCGCCGCGCAGGTGAAACACCCGGGCAAACCCCAGTTCCCGCAGCAGGGCCGTGGACTTCTCGCAGCGGATGCCGCCGGTGCAGTACATGGCGACCTTGCGGTGACGGGCGGGATCGAGGTGGTCGCGCACGTAGCGGGGAAAGTCCCGGAAGGAGCGAGTATGGGGATTGACGGCGTTGCGGAAGCTGCCGACCCGGACCTCGTAGTCGTTACGGGTGTCGATCAGCAGCACGTCCGGCGCGCGAATGAGGTCGTTCCAGTCGGCCGGATCGACGCAGGTGCCGGCACGGCGGTTCGGGTCGATCCCCGGCACACCCATGGTGACGATTTCCTGCTTCAGCTGCACCCGGACGTGCCGGAACGGCAGCCGGTCAGTGCAGGATTCCCTGCCCGCCAGGCCTGCGAACCGGACATCACTGCGCAGCCAGGCCAGCAGCGTGTCGATGGCCGCGCGCGAGCCGGCCACGGTGCCGTTGATGCCTTCCGGCGCCAGCAGCAACGAACCGGCGATGGCCTGCTCCTCCAGCAGTTGCTGCAGCGGCGCCTGCAGGCGGCGGTAGTCGTCCAGCTGCACGAAACGGTACAGGGCACAGACGACGACGGGTCGGGTGGAAACGGGCATCGAGGCCGTTACCAGGGTGATACGGGTGCCGGCATTATACGCATCCGGGGTTTGCCGCCAGCCTGCATGGTGTGCCGCGTCGCCGATATTGCGTTACCATGAGAACGCAGGAAAGCTGTGATTGTCCACGGGGTAAGTGGATGAACAGGATCTGGCGCAGGACCGCATGCTGAGCTTCAGCGGCAGGAACGGCAGCTGGTCGGCGCGGGGCGCTAGACGCCTGTCCGGGGCATGATGAGCCGCCTGCGAACGCATCACAGCGCCCCCTTTGCCAGACCCTGTTCTTCCAGCGTGCTCCTCAAACGAGCGCGCGACCTGCCGCGGTGCGCCATGCTCCCGCCCTGGCTCCCGTTACCCGGACCGGTTCCTAGTCCAGGTATTCGAACAGCTTGATGATCTTTTCCACGCCGCCGACCTGGCGCGCCTGGGCGATGACGGCATCCGCCTCGTTGCGGTAGACCATGCCCATCAGGTAGACCACGCCATCCTCGGTGACCACCTTGACGCGGGTCGGATCGAAACCGTCGATGTCGACATTGAACAGTGCCGCCTTGACCTTGGCGGTAATCAGGGAATCGCTGCTGCGGGTGATCAGGGAGTTCGGCGCCGCGATGCTGATCTCGTCGTGCACCAGGCGGACTTTCTCGATCCCTTTCACGATCGATTCGGCCTGTTGCCGGAGTGCCTCGGTCGGCGCCTGACCCACCAGCAGCACGACCCCGTTGTAACTGGTGACACTGATGTGGGTCTGGTTGTAGATGTCCTTGTTTTCGTGCAGGGCGATGCTCGCCTTCAGCTCGATGGCCTGGTCGTCGACGATGGTGCCCATCGTGCGCCGGCTGTGCAGCGCGTCCGCCGTCGCGGCGGCACCGCCGATCACCACGGGCGCACAGCCGGAGAGCGTCGTCAGGACCAGGCTGGCCAGGATCAGGATTGTTGGCAGTTTCATGCGGCGAATCTCCTTTCGGGTTCCGTTACGGGTTGGTGATGCGACCGTGCCCCCCGGACTTGGTTCCGGGCGCCGGTCAGCCGGCATCGAAGGCGTTCCTTATCCACTCGGTGGTCCCGTCCGCGCCGTTCACGGAGATGACATCGAAGCGGCAGGGTTGCCGTGCCGCGTGTGGATGTTGCTGCAGATAGTGCTGCGCACAGGCCACCAGACGGGCCTGCTTGCGCCGGTCCACGCTCTCCACGGCGCTGCCGTATCCACGCTGGCCGCGGTAGCGTACCTCGACGAACACGACGCTGTCGCCGTCGCGGACCACCAGGTCGATTTCTCCCCGGCGCGTGCGGTAGTTGCGTGCCAGCAGGCGCATGCCCCGGGCCTCCAGCACTCGCCAGGCCTGTGCTTCCGTTTCCCTGCCGCGCCGCCGGGGATCCATACTCAGTGGGCGGGCGGGGTGCCCGGCGCCGGGACGGGATCCGTTTCCAGCAGTACCGGTACGCCCTTTTCGAAGCGCGCACAGCGCAGTGTGCGGTCGATCACCCCCTGGTTGCCGATGGTGAGGTTGCCGCTGACGCCGTGGTAGGAACCGAACAGGTTGTTCTGCTGCCGGCCGAGGTAGGGCAGGATGCGGTAGGCATCGATGCCCAGCGCATAGAGTCGCGCGTAGCGCTTGCTGCTGTCGGGCCAGGCCGCGGCGATCGCCTTCTGCAGGCTGCTCCAGCTGCCGTGGTCGGTCAGTGTCCAGGGCGTGTCACAGAATACGATACCGTTCATGTCGCTGTCCCGCACCGGGTCCGGTGTGCCGGTATAGACGCGCGAGGTGGCATACACCGGCAGCGCGGTGGCATGGAAGAAGCTCAGCTGGGGGCGGATCAGGCGCGCCTGGCGCGGTGAGGCGACCAGGAATACGAAATCGACGTCCTGGCGGCGCCGCGGTTCAAAGGCGAGCCGGGTCCCCAGCAGCCGTGTCAGCCGCTGCTCACGGGCCGTGCTGGAATCCAGGTTGAGCAAGCGGGTAATGGCGTTGCTGTGGTCGGTCGTGGTGTCGTCGTAGCGCTGCGCCTCGAGCAGGGTGCCGCCCAGCAGCTGCCATTCGGCTGCGAAGGCCGCGAACACGCGTTCCCCCCAGTCCGTGTCCGGCAGCAGTGCCACGGCCCGGGTCAGTCCGTTGTGCCAGGCCAGGCGGGCCGCCTCGCGCGCCTCGTCTTCGGGGGCCAGCCCGAACTGGTACAGGTTGTTGCTGGTGGTGGTGCCGGCTTCGACCCGGTTCAGGGCAAGCACCGGCACGGGCAGCTCGGGCTGGCGCGCCAGGACCTCGACCATCTCCTTGCGCAGCGGGCCGATCACGAAACTGGCACCGGCACCGGCCGCCTGCCGGTAGCTGTCCAGGGTCTGCTGCTCGGTATCGCCGCAATCGTACAGGCGCAGGGTGGGCCGGACACTGTTCAGTGGTGCGTCGTAGTAGGCGGCGATGATGCCGTCACGCACGGCAGCGGCGGCAGCGGCGAGTTCGCCCCCGGCCGGCAGCAGGATCGCGACGTGTTCGGGCGCCTGTGCGGCGCTGCGCATGTGCTCGAGCAGTTCGCCCACGAACTGCAGGCTGGCCGGATGGGCCGGATAGCGTTGCTGCCATTGCGGGATGACGGCGGCGAGGGCGTCCGGCTGCTGCAGGTACAGGCGGGTGAGCTCGACGAGTTCCATCCAGCCGCTGAGCGGGTCCGGTGGCGGCGCCTTGCGCAACTGCTGCAGGTCGCTGTCGGAGAGCTGGTTCAGGTCATCCCACAGGGCCCGCTCGTTGGCAGAGCGCGCAGCGCTGGCGGACAGCAGGACGTCCAGCTGCACGCGTTCCTGCGCGGCGGTGAAATACTGCGCGTTGGCTTCGTAGGCACGGGCGCGCAGGCGGTGGAAGTCCTCCAGGGCACCGCTGGCGGCCGGTGCCGTCTGCAGCAGTGCCAGGGCATCGTCCGGGTGTTGCTCGGCCAGCGCCAGGCGTGCGCGGCGCAGGGTGAGCTGGTCCTGCACGTCGCCCTGCAGGCCCAGCGCCTGCAAACGGTCGAGCAGCGCGTGTGCCGGTGCGAACAGCTTGCCGCGAACGAGGATGTCCGCTGCCTGCAGCTGCAGGGAATACTGCGCCGGTGGCGCGCTGCGCGCGGCTTCGTCCAGGTACAGTTGTGCGGCACCCTGGAAGTCGCCAGCGGCTTCCAGGGACGCTGCGCTGGCCTGCAGCCGTTCGGAGGCGGATGGCCCGAGCAGCGACGGCATGGGCCCGCAGGCACTCAGCAGGGCCAGGAGCAGGACGGGCAACAGGAGTCTGGCCATGCGGGAAACAGTCGTTGGCATGCGTGCGGGTATGGTCTGTAACTGGCGCTGACTCTACTGAAAAGGGGCAGTGGCGTCCACTTTATCGCGCATGTTGCGCGCCGGCGCTGCAACCGCCCGCGCACGGACGCCGCTCTCGGGTACACTCTGCGCTGCGCAGGGCCGCATCCGGCCAGGCGCGGGGTTTTCGTGACAGAGGCAGGTTGTGGGATATGAGCCAGCAAAATGACAGTGCCGGCACGCTGTATATCGTGGCGACGCCCATTGGCAATCTGCAGGACATCAGCCCGCGTGCGCTCGAGGTATTGCGCCGGGTGACGCTGGTGGCCGTGGAAGACACGCGGCACAGCCGCAAGCTGCTCCAGCATTGCGGCGTGCACGCCCCGATGCAGTCGCTGCACGAACACAACGAACGCGAGCGAACCGGTCCCCTGCTCGAGCGCTTGCAGTCCGGCGCCGACATCGCGCTGATCTCCGATGCGGGTACGCCCCTGATCAGTGATCCCGGTTTCGTGCTGGTGCGTGCGGCACGGGCTGCCGGTATCCGCGTGGTGCCGGTGCCCGGTCCGTGCGCGCTGGTCGCGGCTCTCTCGGTGTCCGGCCTGCCCACGGACCATTTCCGCTTTGATGGATTCCTGCCCGCCCGCGCAGCGGCCCGGCGCGCGCGCCTGCAGGAACTGGCGGCGGAAACCGCCACGCTGGTGTTTTACGAGTCCAGTCACCGGATCGTGGCTTCCCTGCAGGATCTGGCCGTGGCGCTGGGTGACGCGCGCCAGGCCACGCTGGCCCGCGAACTGACCAAGGCCTTCGAGACGGTGCTATCGGGCACGCTGGCCAGCCTGCGTGACCGGGTTGAGGCGGAGCCCGATCAGCAAAAAGGCGAGTTCGTGGTCCTGGTACATGGCGCCGTGGCCGGCAGCGGGGAACCGGACGCGGCCGCGCAGCACACGCTGCGGGTCCTGCTCGCGGAACTGCCGCTGAAACAGGCGGCCGCACTGGCGGCGCAGATCACCGGTTGTCCGAAAAACCGCCTGTACGAATACGGCCTGACGCTACGCTGACCGGTAGCGGACCGCGCACCGCCGTCAGCGGCCGGCACCCGCCCCGTACCCGGCCGGCTCGCCATGCTGTGCCAGTGCCCAGGCCACGTGTTCCCGCACCAGGGCCGACGGGTGAGTGCGGCGCGCGCGCAGGGCGTCCAGCACGGTGCTCGAGGTGCGGGCGTTGCCCAGCGCGACGGCCAGATTGCGCAGCCAGCACTCATGGCCGATGCGGTGGATGGCGCTGCCCCGGGTGAACTGCTCGAATTCCGCGGCATCCCAGGCGAACAGCTCGACCAGCGGGCGGGCATCGAGCGCATGGCGGACCCGGAAGTCCGCCTCGGCCGTCGGTTGCGCAAAGCGATTCCACGGACACACCAGCTGGCAATCGTCGCAGCCGTAGATGCGATTGCCGATCAGGTGCCTGAATTCCGTCGGGATACTGCCCCGCAATTCGATGGTGAGGTAGGAAATACAGCGCCGTGCATCGAGTCGGTAGGGGGCGACGATGGCGGCGGTCGGGCAGGCATCGATGCAGGCCCGGCAACTGCCGCAGTGGTTGACGGCCCCGCGGTCCACCGGCAGCGGCAGGTCGGTGTAGAGTTCACCGAGAAAGCACCAGGAGCCGGCGTGTTCGTGGATGAGATTGGTGTGCTTGCCGATCCAGCCCAGCCCCGCCTGTTCCGCCAGCGCCTTTTCCAGCACCGGTGCGCTGTCGGTGAAGGCGCGGTACCCGAAGGGCCCGGTGACCGTCTCGATGCGCTCGGCCAGGCGCTGCAGGCGGTGCCGCAGCACCTTGTGATAGTCACGCCCGAGCGCATAACGCGATACGTAGCCCAGCGCGTCCTCCCGGAGCACCTGCTGCGCGGGCCGGGCCGTGTCCGGCCAGTAGTCCATGCGCACCGACAGGACGCGCAGGGTGCCGGGGACCAGTTCGGCCGGCCGGCTGCGGCGCGTACCGTGGCGCGCCATGTAATCCATTGCGCCGTGGTATCCGTCCGCGAGCCAGTTGAGCAGGCGGGTTTCGGGCTCGGCCAGGTCGGTTGCGCTGATACCGACCTGCTGAAAGCCGAGTTCCCGTCCCCAGTCCCGGATGCGGGCGACGAGCGCAGGGTAATCGATGGCCGCGGGTGATGGCATGGCGTCTGGTATTGGCGGTGTGCTTCAGGGTATGTTGGCGGCATGCGCTTGAAAAGGGAATGCGGTACGGGGCGATGAATCCACCGGTACACTCGTTCGGTCCATGGCCCCTGTACCGGGCCGCGCAGGTACGCGAACTCGACCGGCTGGCCATCGGTGAGGCCGGTATCCCGGGCTACACCCTGATGAACCGGGCTGCCGGGGCGGCCTGGGACGTGCTGCGTGCGCAGTGGCCGCAAGCGCGCCACATCCGGGTGCTGTGCGGAACCGGCAACAACGGAGGGGATGGCTACGTGCTGGCACGGCTCGCCCGGGCTGCCGGTTGCGAGGTCGAGGTGCTGCAGTTCGGGGCGGCCGGGCGCATCTCCGGTGACGCGCAGACCGCACGCACGGACTGGCTGGCAGCCGGGGGAGGCGAGCATGCCTTCGAGGCGTCCCGCCTGGCCCCGGCCGACGTGCTGGTCGACGCCGTGCTGGGTACCGGTTTCCGTCATGGCCTGGATGCCCGCTGGCAGGCGGCCTTCGAGGCGATCAACCGCCGCGGCGTTCCGGTGCTGGCACTCGACGTACCGAGCGGGCTGGACAGCGATACCGGGCACGTCGCAGAGGTCGCCATCCGGGCGCAGCAGACGGTGACGTTCATCGGGCGCAAGGCCGGCCTGTATACGGGGCAGGGACCTGACCAGGCAGGGGCCATCACCTGCGCGGACCTGGACGTGCCTGAAGCCCTGCGCGAACGCGTGCCGCCCTGTGCAAGCCTGCACCTCGCCGTCCCGGCGGGCGTGCTGGCGCCGCGGGCACGCACGGCCCACAAGGGTCGCTTCGGGCACGTGCTGATCTTGGGCGGAAATCATGGCATGGCTGGTGCAGCCCGGCTCGCGGGCGAGGCCGCCCTGCGCGCCGGTGCCGGCCTGGTCAGTGTGGCCACGCGTGCGGCCCACGCGCCGTGGCTGGCTGCGACCTGCCCGGAACTGATGTGTCACGGCGTGGAAACCACGGCCGAACTGCAGCCGCTGCTGCGCAAGGCCACGGTCGTGGTCGCGGGCCCGGGCCTGGGCCGGTCGCGTTGGTCACGGGCGTTGCTGGGCGCGCTGCTGGAGGCGGCGCCACCGGCCGTTCTGGATGCCGATGCCCTGAACCTGCTGGCCTGCGATCCCGTGCGCCGGGACGACTGGGTCCTGACACCGCATCCCGGGGAGGCGGCGCGCCTGTTGCGGACCTCGGTGGCCGCCGTCGGACAGGACCGTTTCACAGCGGTCGCGGCACTGCAGCAGCGCTTCGGTGGCGTCGCCGTCCTCAAGGGGGCCGGCACGCTGGTGTACGCCGGCGCACAACCGCCGGCGCTGTGTGGTGCCGGCAATCCGGGGATGGCAACGGCCGGGATGGGCGACGTACTGTCCGGCGTGATCGGTGCGCTGCTCGCGCAGGGGCTGGAGGCCCCGGCGGCGGCGCTGGCCGGGGTCTGTGCGCATGCCGTTGCGGCGGACCGCGCCGCCACTGCCGGAGAGCGCGGCCTGCTGGCGCGTGACGTCATTGCCGGGCTGCGTGGAGTCGTGAATCCGGGCGCATGAAACGGTACCTGTCCGATCCGGCGGCCACCGAGGCATTCGGGACCTGCGTGGCCTCCTGTCTCGGGCACGGCATCGTGTATCTGGAGGGTGAGCTCGGGGCCGGCAAGACCACCCTGGCGCGGGGCATCCTGCGCGGCCTCGGCGTGACCGACAAGGTCCGCAGCCCGACCTACAGCCTGGTCGAGTCCTATCCGGTCGGACCGGGGACCGTCCACCACCTGGATCTCTACCGCCTGGCCGATGCGGAGGAACTCGAATGGCTGGGCCTGCGCGACCTGTTGACCGGGTCCTCCCTGCTGCTGGTGGAGTGGCCCGGGCGCGGGGCCGGGATGCTGCCGGCTGCCGACCTGGAGATCCGGCTCGAGGCGGACGGCCCCGGCCGAACGGCGTATCTTGTGGCTGTCAGCAAACAGGGACAGCACATGTTGGATTGCCTCAAGGTGTGCTGATTGAAGTCGTTAGCGCCGTCATCTCTCTGACTATGCAGGTTTACCTTCTATCTCAAGGAGATTTAAAAGAATTTTCTTGCATTCGGCCGGGTTTGTGGCTAGAATCCCCCCACATTGATCAGGGTTTCGGGGGCGTGATCCAATGCAGAGGTGGCTGGCAGCATTATTGATTTTGTTTCTGAATCAAGGTGTTGTATACGCAGCAACCGACTTCCAGAAGGTGCGGCTGCGGTCGGCACCCGATCATACCCGGGTGGTGTTCGACACCAGTGGTCCGGTAACCCACGAAGTGTTCAGCCTGTCGGACCCTTCCCGCGTCGTGCTCGATGTCAGCAATGCCCGCCTGGCGGACCCGCGCCATCCGCTCCAGGGTGCCGGGGGGCTGGTCAGTGGCATTCATGCCGCCCAGCGTTCGCCGGACGTACTGCGCATCGTGCTGAAGCTGAAGCATCCCGCCAGGCCGCACACGTTCCACCTGGGGCCCAATGGCCCGTACGGCTATCGCGTGGTCGTCGACCTGTATGAGACCGGAAACGGCGGCAAGCAGGCCACCGGGAAGGATCCCGGGCGGTCGCAGCCGGTCGCCAGCGCCCGGCCGGCACTGCAACACAAGCCGGTCGTGCATGCCCCGCAGCCCCTGCGCGACCTGGTCATCGCCATCGATGCCGGCCACGGCGGCGAGGATCCGGGCGCCATTGGCCGCAGGCACACCCGTGAAAAGGACGTGACGCTGTCGATCGCCCGGCGCCTGGCCGCACTGGTGAAAAAGCAACCCGGCATGCGCCCGGTCCTGATCCGGGACGGGGACTACTACATCGGGTTGCGCCAGCGTATCCAGAAGGCGCGCCGGAACAAGGCGGACCTGTTCATCTCGATCCATGCCGATTCGTTCCGTGATCATCGCGCCAGCGGATCCTCGGTGTTCATCCTCTCCCAGCACGGGGCTTCCTCGGAGATGGCGCGCGTCCTGGCAGAGCGCGAGAACGCGGCCGATCTGGTGGGCGGCGTCAGCCTGGATGACAAGGACGACCTGCTGCGCGAGGTCCTGCTGGACCTGTCCCAGACCGCCACCCGGGAGGCGAGCTATACCGTCGCGGACAGCATGCTCGACGAACTGCAGCAGGTGGGCAAGACCCACAAGCAGTCCGTCCAGAAGGCCGCTTTCGTGGTGCTGAAGTCACCGGATATCCCGTCGCTGCTGGTCGAGACGGCGTTCATTTCCAACCCCAGGGAAGAGCTGAAGCTGCGCAACCCGGCGCACCAGCAGCAACTCGCAAGGGCCATGCTGCGCGGCATCCGCGATTATTTCGTCAAGCATCCGCCGCCGGGGACCCGCCTGGCCCGCCAGTACGTGGTCAAGCGTGGAGACACCCTGAGCCAGATCGCGCAGCAGTTCCAGGTCGACACGTCGCAGCTGCGGGGCTACAACAGCCTGAAATCCGACACGCTGCGGGTCGGTGAAACGCTGCGTATCCCGCCGACCCAGGACAGCTGATACGGTCCGCCATGGCGGTGCTTGACGGCCGTGATCCCGGCCCGGCGCCGGATAGTGCCGGGGACCCTGGCCGCTGGCCAGCTTCCGGGGTACCCGCATGCGCAGTGCAGCGGTATCATCGCCGCATCATGCGCTGCCGCCTTCCTGCCTGATGCCCATCCAGATCCTGCCAGCCCGCCTGGTCAACCAGATCGCCGCCGGTGAGGTGATCGAGCGGCCTGCTTCCGTCGTGAAGGAGTTGCTGGAAAACAGCCTGGACGCCGGCGCGGGCCGTATCGAAATCGACATCGAGCAGGGTGGCCGGCAACGCATTCGGGTACGCGACGACGGCGCGGGCATCGCGCACGAGGAACTTTCCCTGGCACTGGCACGGCATGCCACCAGCAAGATTGCCAGCCTGGAGGATCTCGAGCGCATCCGCAGTCTCGGTTTTCGCGGCGAGGCCCTGCCCAGCATTGCCTCGGTATCCCGGTTGCGACTGAGTTCCCGGGCGCACGGCGCCGCGGCCGGCTGGAGCGTGCAGGGCGACGGTGCGGACGAGGTCCTGGCACCGGAGCCGGCCGCGCATCCGCATGGCACGACCGTGGACGTGCAGGACCTGTTCTTCAACACCCCGGCCCGGCGCAAGTTCCTGCGCACCGAGGCCACCGAGTTCGGCCACATCGACAACGTGGTGCGGCGCATGGCCCTGGGCTGTTTTCCGGTCGCCCTGAAACTGCAGCATAACCAGCGCGTGGTCCTGCACCTGCCGGCCGCGCGGACCCGCCCACAGCAGGAACGCCGGGTCGCCGACCTGTGCGGCAAGGCGTTCATGGAGCAGGCCGTCTACGTCGAGCATGCCGCGGCCGGCCTGGCGCTGCACGGCTGGGTCGCGCTGCCGACGTTCTCGCGCAGCCAGCCGGACCTGCAGTACTTCTATGTGAACGGACGCATGGTGCGCGACAAACTGGTGACGCACGCACTGCGGCAGGCCTACCAGGACGTGCTGTTTCACGGCCGTCACCCGGCCTACGTGCTGTTTCTCGAACTCGACCCCGCCACCGTGGATGTCAATGCCCATCCCGCCAAGCACGAGGTACGGTTCCGCGACAGCCGGCTGGTGCATGACTACCTGTTCCGTACCCTGCACGAAGCACTGGGCGGGGTACGTCCGTCGGCGCAACAGGCACCGCAGCCGGCGGTGCCGTTACCTGGCCGGCAGGAATGCGCGACGGTCGCGACGCCGGCCCAGACGCGCATGCCGCTGGCCGTGCAGGAACAGGTGCGCCGCTACGCCGCCCTGCACCCGGCCGGCCCGGTACCGGCGGAGGCAGCGGCGCCACCGGCCACGCAGGCGGGGGAGGCCGGGTTTCCCCTGGGCTTCGCGCTGGCACAGCTGCACGGAATCTATATCCTGGCGCAGAATGCACAGGGCCTGGTGCTGGTCGACATGCATGCGGCGCACGAACGGATCACCTATGAACTGCTCAAGCAGGCGCAGGCCGGGGAGGGGATCCGCCGGCAACCGCTGCTGGTCCCGCTGACACTCGAGGTCAGTGCCCGCGAAGCCGGCCTGTGCGAAGCGCGCCAGGACTGGTTTGCCGGACTCGGTCTGGAGGTCGACCGCATCGGACCGGAGCGGGTCGTGGTGCGGGCCGTACCGGCCTTGCTGCATGAGGCCGATATCGGCGCGCTGGTGCGCGACGTGCTGTCCGACCTGCTGGAACACGGCAGCAGCCGGCGCATCGAGGAGCACATCAACGCCCTGCTCTCCACCCTGGCCTGTCACGGTTCGGTGCGCGCCAATCGCCGCCTCGGGATCGAGGAGATGAATGCCCTGCTGCGCGAGATGGAACGGACCGAGCGCAGTGGCCAGTGCAACCACGGCCGCCCGACCTGGGTGCAGTTCCCGCTGGCCGACCTGGACAGGCTGTTTGCCCGGGGGCGCTGACAGCGCCTCGCACGGGAGTCCTGCGTGGTGACTGGCAACCCGGCATACCCGCGCGCGCCGGCCGCGGCTCTGTCCGCCCGGACCACCGTACACCGGCCGAGCTGTGTCCATGCCTGCCGCTGAAGCCGCAGCGCCAGCCATTTTCCTGATGGGCCCCACGGCTTCCGGCAAGACCACGCTGGCGGTGGAACTGGTGCGCGCGCTGCCGCTGGAAATCATCAGCGTGGATTCGGCGCTGGTGTATCGCGGCATGGATATCGGTACCGCGAAGCCGGACGCGGCGGTCCTGCGCACCGCACCGCATGCGCTGATCGATATTCGTGACCCGGCGCAGGCGTATTCCGCGGCGGAGTTTCGCACGGATGCCCTGCGGGAGATGGCGCGCATCACGCTGGCCGGCCGGATTCCGCTGCTGGTCGGCGGTACCTTCCTGTATTTCCGCGCCCTGCAGCAGGGCCTGTCCGCACTGCCCCCTGCGGATGCGGAGTTGCGCGCCCGGCTGGAGGCGGAGGCGGCCGCACACGGTCCGGGACACCTGTACCGGCGCCTGCAACAGTGCGATCCGGTGACGGCGGCACGCCTGCATGCCAACGACCCGCAACGCATCCAGCGTGCCCTGGAAGTGATCGAACTGACCGGACGACCGCTGAGTGAACTGCTCGCGCGGGGACGCGGCCAGCCCTTGCCCTGCCGGGTGCTGAAACTGGCGCTGTATCCGCGCGAGCGTGCCTGGTTGCATGCACGCATCGATGCGCGGACGGATCAGATGCTGGCGGCCGGGTTCGTGGACGAGGTGCGCGCGCTGGCGGCTCGTGGCGACCTGTCGCCTGAACTTCCCGCCCTGCGTGCAGTCGGTTACCGCCAGCTGTGGGATTACCTCGGGGGCCGGAGCGACTACCCGGACACCGTGGAAAGGATCCGCGCGGCGACCCGGCAGTACGCCCGGCGCCAGTTGACCTGGTTGCGCGCCGAGCCGGGACTCGAGGTGATCGACGTGCCGGAAACCGGGCTGGCGGCCCGGTTGCGCCGGAGAGTTGACGAATGGCTGGGCTGAAGCGATCCGGGCGTAAAAACCTCTATCCCCCCATGGCAATGATCTGATGCAGGTCATGGTAATGGCCGGGTCGTTGCTCTAGAATGCGCGCCAAATGAGCGGCCTCGGCGCTATACTTGTCTGGCGGGACAACAAAAAGGAGATAACGATATGAACAGAGGACAATCTTTGCAGGATCCTTTCCTGAATGCCCTGCGCAAAGAGCGAGTCCCCGTATCCATTTACCTGGTCAACGGCATCAAGTTGCAGGGCCAGATCGAGTCCTTTGACCAGTTTGTCGTGCTGCTCAAGAATGCGGTCAGCCAGATGGTGTACAAGCATGCCATCTCTACCGTAGTGCCGGCACGCAACGTGCGCATACCCGGCGCCGATGACACGAGTGGCGAACCCGGGAATGCCTGACCACGCTGTTACCGCGCGGGGGCGCTGATTGTTCGAGCGCCCCGAGACCGGTGAGCGGGCCGTCCTGGTCCATATCCATTTTCCGGGCAGCGACGGTCCGGAGGCGCTGCGCGAATTCACCGAGCTGGTGATTTCGGCGGGTGCGTTGCCGGTCGCGACCGTTACCGGCAGTCGGGCCAGCCCGGATCCGCGTCTGTACCTCGGCCAGGGCAAGGCGGGCGAGGTACTGGCCGCGGTGCAGCAGCACCAGGCCGACGTCGTCATCTTCGATCACGCCCTGACACCCAGCCAGGAACGCAACCTCGAACGCTTCCTGTCCTGCCGGGTGCTGGCCCGGACCGGCCTGATCCTCGATATCTTCGCGCAGCGGGCACGCTCCTTCGAAGGCAAGCTGCAGGTCGAGCTGGCGCAGCTGCGGCACCTGTCCACCCGCCTGGTGCGGGGCTGGACGCATCTGGAACGGCAGAAGGGCGGTATCGGCCTGCGCGGACCGGGTGAAACGCAGCTGGAGTCGGACCGCCGGATGATCAACGCACGTATCAAGATGATCAACCATCGTCTGGAGAAAGTGGTGCGCCAGCGCGAGCAGGGAAGGCGCGCGCGCCAGCGGGCGGAAGTGCCCACCGTTTCGCTCGTCGGGTATACCAATGCCGGCAAGTCCACCCTGTTCAATGCACTGAGCGGGGCGGCCGCCTATGCGGCGGACCAGCTGTTCGCCACGCTGGACCCGACCCTGCGGCGCATCGGGCTGGCCGGTGTGGGGCCGGTGGTGCTGGCCGATACCGTCGGATTCATCCGTCACCTGCCGCACGACCTGGTGGCGGCATTCCGTGCGACGCTGGAAGAGACCTGCCGGGCCGACCTGCTGCTGCTGGTCGTGGATGCCAGTGACGAGGCGCGCCACGCGCAGATCGACCAGGTGAACGAGGTGCTGCGGGAGATCGGTGCCGACGAGGTCCCGCAGATCCGGGTCTACAACAAGATCGACCTGGCCGGGAGCGAGCCGCATCTCGAGTACGGGGAGGATGGCAGGGTCTGCCGGGTCTGGGTTTCCGCCGTGACCGGGGCCGGCCTGGGCCTGCTTGCCGAGGCGCTGGCCGGGCATTTTCACGGTGACCAGGTGCATGGCTGGCTGCGCCTGGGCGCGGGTAGCGGTGACATCCGTGCCAGTCTCTACTCGATCGGTCAGGTGCTGTCGGAGCAGTTCGACGAAAACGGCGTCTGCTGGCTGGAAATCCGCATGGCGCAGCGCAACATCGACCGGCTGGTGCGCGAGTCGGGTGGCCGCTGCGAGTTTCATTTGGCGCAAACCGTTGGTATTGTACCGGGTAAAGCGCAAGCTTCCTGAGGGTAATCACGTGTCACGACGTGCAGCGGACAGTCTGCATGGCGTCGTGCTGCTGGCTGAACTGGAGCAGAACTATGGCCTGGAATGAACCGGGTGGCGGGAATCGCGATCCGTGGGGCGGTAAGGGGAACGATGACGGCCCACCCGATCTCGACGAGGTGGCGCGCAAACTGCGCGAGCGCATGAGCGGCCTGTTTGGCGGCGGCGGCAAGCGCGGCGGTGGCAGGCCGTTCCCGTTGCGTTTCGTGGTGTTGCTGGCCATCCTGGCCTGGGTTCTCTCGGGGATCTACCTCGTCCAGCCGGCGGAGCGCGGCGTGGTACTGCGGCTGGGCAAGTTCAATACGCTCACCCTGCCGGGTCCGCACTGGTATCTGCGCGGGATCGACAAGGTCGTGCTGGTCGACGTGGACCAGCTGCGTACGGTCAGCCACCGGGCCAAGATGCTCACCAAGGACGAAAATATCGTGCAGGTGGAGCTGGCCGTGCAGTACCAGGTCAAGGACGCGCAGGAGTACGTGTTCAAGGTGCGTGACCCCGACTACACACTGCAGGAGGCCACCGAAAGCGCGCTGCGCGAGGTCATCGGCAACATCAGCATGGATGACTTCCTCAGTGGTGGCCGGGGCAAGATCGTCCAGCAGACCAAGGACCTGACCCAGGAAATGCTCGACA
>Ga0315556_1001117_pt1 | contig 16416 bp, 15 predicted proteins | sample SalMarSW160310MG_FD_202112 | JGI IMG/M metagenome (GOLD analysis project Ga0315556, IMG submission 202112) | Salt marsh sediment microbial communities from the Plum Island Ecosystem LTER, Massachusetts, United States - Salt Marsh Sediment SW1603-10 ...
GGCCGATGGGACTACATCTTCAGTTTCATCAAACGCTTCCGCAATCGGCCCGAGTATGTGATCCCGGACCGACAGCAGGTCACCATGACCCAGCCGTTCATGCGCGCCTATTCGCAACTGGCCATCCAGGCCTGCCATAAGCGCGGTGTGCACGCCATGGGGGGCATGGCGGCGCAGATCCCCGTCAAGAACGACGAGGCTGCCAATTCCGCCGCGCTGGAAAAGGTGCGCGCCGACAAGCTGCGCGAGGTGCAGGACGGCCACGACGGCACCTGGGTCGCCCACCCTGCGCTGGTCCCGATCGCGCGCGAGGTGTTCGACACCCACATGCCGTCGGCCAATCAGATCGAACGCAAACGTGACGACGTGCAGGTCAGTGCGGCCGATCTGGTGCGGCTGCCCGAGGGTGAATGCACCGACGCCGGCCTGCGCTACAACATGCGTGTGGGCATCCAATACGTCGCGGCGTGGCTGGGTGGGTCAGGGGCGGTCCCCATCTATCACCTCATGGAGGACGCGGCCACGGCGGAAATTTCCCGTGCACAACTATGGCAATGGCTGCACCACGGGGTCAGTGTGGGCGGCGCTCCCCTGGACGCTCAGCGCCTGGGCAGAACCCTGGAGGAGGAGATGGAGGTCGTTCGCGGCGAGGTTGGCGCGGACCGCTTCGACGCCGGCCATTTCGACGAGGCCCGTGAGATCTTCCTGCACCTGTGCCTGGACCGCGATTTCGCGGAATTCCTGACCCTGCCGGCCTACGAGCGTCTCATGGCGTCCGAAGGCATCACCTGATCGCGACTCCGTGCGGGCGTCCCGAGCATGCCCGTATGTCCGTCAGTTGTACAAGATGTAATCCTCTCCCCCCTGTTTGTGCGCGATGATTTTCCGCCAAGCCAACGATGAATCGCAGGTCCGCCCCGAGTTGCTGGGAGCGGTGCGCGTTCCCAGGGACCGCTTCAGTCCGGTGCTGTGGCCGCGGTTTGTCGCAGAGGCGCGTGCAACGAAGGAGTGCGCAATGAACAGGAGAACAGAAGAAGCACTGAGCAAGGTCCCGGAGGTCACTCTTGTCTTCTGGATCATCAAGATTCTGGCGACCACGCTCGGGGAAACGGGGGGCGATACGCTTTCCATGTCCATGCACCTGGGCTACCTGGACAGCACGGTCATATTCGCCGCGATCTTCCTCATCGCGGTGATGGTCCAGATCAGGGCCAAGTGCTTTCACCCCGTCATCTATTGGGTGACGATTATCGCCACGACGACGGTGGGGACCACGCTGGCGGACTTTGCCGATCGTTCCCTCGGAATCGGCTACGCCGGCGGGGCATCCCTGCTGTTGATTCTTCTCATGGCTTCGCTGCTGGTGTGGTATCGGGCGCTGGGATCGGTTTCGGTCCATACCGTAGCGTCGCCGAAGTCCGAGCTGTTCTATTGGGTGACCATCATGTTCTCCCAAACCTTGGGAACAGCCTTGGGCGATTGGACGGCCGACACGGCGGGCCTGGGCTACGAAGGCGGGGCGCTCATTTTCGGCGGCCTGCTGCTCATCGCCGCTGCGTACTACCGAACCCGCATCTCCCGCACGGTGCTGTTTTGGGCGGCGTTCATCCTCACCCGACCGCTTGGCGCGGTCGTGGGTGATTTTCTGGACAAGCCCGTTCATGCGGGAGGCCTGGATCTGAGCCGCTTTGTCGCCTCGGCGGTGTTGCTGGCATCCATTGCCGTGTTCGTTGGCGGTTTCCGGCATCGGCCCGCCCGTTTGACTGATTGATGCGTTCATAGCGCGGCTCCCTGAAACTCGGGGCGGAGCGCCGTATCTGTGCCGCCGATAGCGGAATTGTGGAATGAGGAATGCTCCTATTTCCGCCACCATGGTTTGTGCGCCTCACGAAGTGCGTCGATGCGCGTTATGCCGATGTCGCGCAGTTCCCGGCCGTTGAGTCGAAGTAGTTCGGCGCGTTCATTGTGCCTCCGCCAAGATTCCCTGACACGACGAAACCATTGGAATATGGTGGCCGCTAGACGCGGGCGTATCGTTGCGATCCATATGGACATGACACCCTCCATAGAAATAGTCATTCCGACCTTCCGTCGACGAAAGGTCGTTGTGACGTGGTTCGTCCTAACCTTTCATGTAATTAGCTATGCAACTATATGGGCGTAAAACAGGTGATTACTTGAGTGCCGTCCGAACTCCTCGAAGCTGATCAACAACACCCGAGAAGCAGTCATTGCCCAACTTCGCCTTGAGTCGTTTGGTTACGGCTCCGCTTGCCTGATTGAGTTGATCACTCATGGCAATGGCTCTCGCGGTTGGAAAGATATTCTGTTCCCTGCCGTCTCGCTCCGAGGCTCGGCGCTCGATCAACTGTTTTTCTGCCAAACCGTCTAGGAGTCGTGTCGCCGTGGGCCGTGCCGTCGTGAGAAGGTCAGCCAGTTCGCGCTGCAATAGTCCCGGGCGGGCCAATATTGTCCGGAGGGCAAATGCCTGGGGAGGTGTCAAGCCAAGGGGCTTGAATGCCGCCGCCCACTCCCGCTCCAGCATGCGAGCGAGAGAAGTTGTATTGAAATATAGGCACGCATCGAACATTTGAAAAAGATAGCATCACATAGTTAGTTATGCAACTACAATTGGAATTGTGAGTGCGGGCTGCGGTCTTGGGTGCTCAGATGAGGGGATGGATTGCCGGACGCCACACCAATGCAGGGCCATCGGGCGACCCCGACTCCCGCTCGGGCGGTCGCCCGCGCAAGAAGCGAATATTCCCCGTTTCGCGTGGATCGAGCTCTTGGGCAGTGCCTGCCAACCCCAACTAACGCAACAGCAGGTAGAACGCGCCATCGCCGCGGCGAATGTTGAGCAGCACACCGTTGCTGCCGGACAATGCGCGCTTGACGTCGTTCAGGCTGTGCACCCGCTGGCGGTTGACCGCCACGACGACGTCGTTGTCGCGCAGGCCGGCCTGCCAGGCGGGGCTGCCGGGCGCGGCCTTCAGGACCAACACACCTTCCACGCTGCCATACAGGGGCGAGTCTTCGCCGATGTTGCCCAGGGTGGTGCCGGCCAGGTGCTTGTTGAGTTCGCCGGCGTCGAGCTTGGTGATCTTGGGCTTGGCGATGGTGGCGGTGGCGTCGATCTGTTTGCCGTCACGCAGAATCTTCAGCTCCACGCGCTGGCCGATGCTCAGCAGGCCGATGGTGTTGCGCAGTTTGGTGGCGTCGTCCACCGGGCGGCCGTTGACGGCGACGATGACGTCGCCGGCAGTGACCCCGGCGCGGGCGGCGGCGGAGCCGGGGGTCACCCGCGTGACCACGGCGCCGTGGCGCTGGGTGATGCCGAAGGCCTGGGCCAGTTCGGGGGTGAGGTTCTGCGCCTGCAGACCCAGGGCGCCGCGCCGCACGTGTCCGTACTTCACCAGCTGTTCGCGCACCTGGTTGACCATGTTGATGGGGATGGCGAAGCCGATGCCGATGTTGCCGCCGCTGCGCGAGTAGATGGCGGTGTTGATGCCCACCAGCTGGCCGCGCAGGTTCACCAGGGCACCGCCGGAGTTGCCCGGGTTGATGGAGGCATCGGTCTGGATGAAGTCCTCGTAGCCCTCGATGCCCAGACCGGAACGGCCCAGGGCGCTGACGATGCCGGAGGTGACGGTCTGGCCCAGGCCGAAGGGATTGCCCACGGCGACGACGAAATCACCCACCCGCAGGTCGTCGGAATTGGCCAGGGGCACGGCGGTGAGATGTTTGGCCGGGATCTGCACCACGGCGATGTCTGATTCCGGATCCGTGCCTACCAGCTTGGCGGAGAAGCGCCGGCCGTCCTGCAGTTGCACGGTGATCTTGTCCGCCTTGGCGATGACGTGATTGTTGGTCAGCACGTAGCCGTGGACGGCGTCCACGATGACGCCGGAGCCCAGGCTGCGCACCCGCTGGGTGCGGGGCGTGTCGGGCACGTTGAAGAAGCGGCGGAAAAAGGGGTCGTCGAAGAACGGATCGCGCTGGACCGGCGTCTCGCTCTCGGTGGCGATGTTCACCACGCCGGGCGTGACCTTCTGCAGCATGGGTGCCAGGGACGGCAGCGGCTGGCCGTTGACCTCCGGCGGCAGGCCGGCCTGGCTGGTGGCGATGAGGCCCAGGCACAGCAGCCCGAAGCCTGCGGACAGGAAATTCTTCATACTCACTCCGATGTGACTTCCACACGGCGCCGGACCGCGGCCCGGCTCTTGGGCAGACTGACATGGAGCACACCCCGCTTGTAGCGGGCGCGGGCGCCGGTTTCGTCCACCGGGGCCGGCAGGGGCAGGGCACGCTCGAATCGCCCATACGCACACTCCATGACGTGATAATGACCGTCACGGCGGCTGCGTTCCAAGTGCTTTTCACCGCGAATGACCAGATGGTCATCGACCACCTGGATGTCGAAGTCCTCCGCCGTCATGCCCGGTGCTTCCAGGCTGACTTCGACGTCGCTGTCGGTTTCGCGGATCTCGGCCGCCAGTACCGCCCAGCGCGAGGCATCCAGGATGAAGCCTTCGTCGGCGGTCTGCAGTTCGCCGTTCTGGCGCGGTGGGTGGAAGCGGGTCAGGGCCTGGGCGGCGCGGCCGTGCAGCTGTTCCCAGCCTTGGGCCAGTGACTCCCAGGCCTGGTGCAGTCCGCTCTTGAGCTGCTGCAACGTGCTCATATGGGCTCTCTCCTCGTGCCGGGTGTGTCACGGCTACCCCCGGGGCCTTGCGCCCCGGAGGCCGCTGCGGGACTGGCTACGCCTCAACGGCGATCTTGCGCGGCTGGGTGCGCTCGTGCTTCGGGATGCTCACCTCCAGCACGCCGTTGCGGCAGCGGGCCGCGATCTTGTCGGCGTCAGCGGTGTCCGGCAGGCTGAAACGGCGCAGGAAGGTGCCGTGGGTGCGCTCGATGCGCTTGTAGCTCTCCCGCTCCTCGTGGGTCTGTTTGGCGCGCTGGCCCGTGATGCTGAGCACGCCCTTTTCCATGTGCACTTCGATGTCCTTGGGATCGACGCCGGGCACGTCGGCGAAGATGGTGAAGCCCTGGTCGTCCTCACGGATGTCCACCGCCGGCATCCAGTCGCTGGCGACGACGTTGCCTTCTTCGTTGGTGCGGACGGGCGGGCGATTTTCGAACATGCGGTTGAGCTCGCTGTTGAGCTGGCTGAACAGACTCCAGGGGTCCTGTCTTGTGATGGCCATGGTTGGTGTTCTCCTGGTGTGGCGGGCGGTATCGGGGTCCGCGATCGGGTTCGGTTGTTGAATGGGGAGATAGTGCCGCGGCCAGGGATTTCAAGCCGTGACGGCCCGGCGGCTTGGCGTGGCGGCGTCACAGAGGGGGCGGGAAGGGCTGTCGTGGGGCTATATTAGAAACACAAGATATAGTGTTGGATGCACCGAAAAAATGCATCCGATTGTTTTCCCGTAAAAATATGGCGCGCAATATATAACATATTGAAAGTTAATAATAAAAAAGATATCATTTCTTTGGCTCCAGCGCCTTGACAGGTCCTGGCGCGGCGCCTAACCTTGCTCGTCAATACACAACATGTTGTGTTGAGGCCAGACGGCCTCAGGATGGGAGGGCGTTCGCATAGGGCGTCCCGCAGAAGTTCGGCGAAGCGCCCGCTTGCCGAAGCAAACCAATAACCAAAGGGGAACCCTGGCACGATGAAATCCGCGCATCTGAAGGCCGTTCCGGGTCGGGTCAACGAGATCCCATTTCAGGCAGCCTCCCAGGACATCTGGGACAAGAAGTACCGACTGAAGAGCAAGGACGGCACCATTCTCGACCAGGAGATGGACGACACCTACAAGCGCGTTGCCCGCGCCCTGTCCGAGGTCGAGGATACCGACGAGAAGCGCGAACACTGGTACAACGAATTCCTCTGGGCCCTGCGCCACGGGGCCATTCCGGCCGGGCGCATCACGTCCAACGCCGGGGCCTGGGAGCACAAGCCGGCCACCTCCACCATCAACTGCACCGTGTCCGGGACCATACATGACTCCATGGACAACATCCTGGAGAAGGTGCACGAGGCGGGCCTGACCCTGAAGGCCGGCTGCGGTATCGGCTACGAGTTCTCCACCCTGCGTCCGCGCGGGGGCTACGTGTCCGGCGCCGGCGCCTACACCTCCGGGCCGCTGTCGTTCATGGATATCTACGACAAGATGTGCTTCACCGTGTCTTCGGCCGGCGGCCGCCGCGGCGCACAGATGGCCACCTTCGACGTGGGCCATCCGGACGTGATGGACTTCATTCGCGCCAAGCGCGAGGACGGCCGTCTGCGCCAGTTCAATCTGTCCCTGCTCATCACCCAGGAGTTCATGGAAGCGGTGGAGAACGACGCCGAGTGGCGTCTGGCGTTCCCCCTCAAGGCCAAGGAAGTGGAGAACGGCGAAATCGATCTGCACGATCCGGATCAGGTCGTCTGGCGCGACTGGCCCTACCGGGACGAGTATCTGGTGAACGAGGAAGGCCTGGCGGCGTGCAAGGTTTACCGCACGGCGCCGGCGCGGCGGCTGTGGGACATGATCATGGCCGCCACCTACGACTTCGCCGAGCCCGGCTTCATTCTCATCGACATGGTCAATGAGATGAACAACAACTGGTTCTGCGAGAATATCCGCGCCACCAACCCCTGCGGCGAGCAGCCGCTGCCGCCCTACGGCTCCTGCCTGCTGGGCTCGGTGAACCTGACCAAGTTCGTGCGCGATCCGTTTACCGACAAGGCGCGCTTCGACTGGGAGGAGTTCCATCGCGTGGTGGGGGTGTTCACCCGCATGCTGGACAACGTGGTGGAGATCAATGGTCTGCCCCTGGAAGGCCAGCGCGGCGAGATCCTGCGCAAGCGCCGCCACGGCATGGGTTTCCTCGGCCTGGGTTCCACCGTCACCATGCTGCGCATGAAGTACGGTTCGCCGGACTCGGTGGAATTCACCGAACGCGTCTCGCGCGAGCTGGCCGTGGCCGGCTGGGAGCAGGCCCTGGAGCTGGCGCGCGAAAAGGGCTCGGCCCCCATTATGGACGAGGAGTTCGAGGTCACCGCCGAGATGCTGCGCAAGCGTCCCGACATGAAGCGCGACGGCTATCACGTCGGCGACCGCGTCAAGGGCAAGGTACTGCACGCGCGTTACAGCCGCTACATGCAGCGGCTGGCCGAGGTGGCGCCGGATCTGGTCAATGAGCTGGCGGAAGTGGGTGGTCGCTTCACCCATCACAGCTCCATTGCTCCCACCGGCACCATTTCCCTGTCGCTGGCCAATAACGCCAGCAACGGCATCGAGCCCAGTTTCGCGCACCACTACTTCCGCAACGTGATCCGCGAGGGCCGCAAGACCAAGGAAAAGGTGGACGTGTACTCCTTCGAGATGCTGGCCTACCGCGAGCTGGTCAATGCCGATGTCATGCCGCACAGCGATGATTCGGCGACCCAGCTGCCGGAGTATTTCATAACGGCCGACGACATCACGCCCAAGGAGCACGTGGACATCCAGGCCGCGGCCCAGATGTGGGTGGATTCGTCCATCTCCAAGACCGCCAACGTGCCCACGGACTACCCCTACGAGGAGTTCAAGGACATCTACACGTACGCCTACCGCAAGGGCTTGAAGGGCTGCACCACCTTCCGCTTCAACCCGGAAGCCTTCCAGGGCGTGCTGGTCAAGGAGAAGGATCTGGAGAACACCACCTACCGCTTCACCCTGGAAGACGGCTCCGTGGTGGAGCTCAAGGGCAACGAGGAGGTGGAATACGACGGCGAGATGCACAGCGCCGCCAATCTCTACGACGCCCTCAAGGAAGGTTACTACGGCAAGTTCTGATTGATTGAAGCCCAGCGCAGAGGCGCAAAGACGCAGTGACCGCAAAGATGATCGATGATGCGAGTCCGGCGAGGCATATGTGCCGATATGTCTTTGCGAACTTGGCGGTCTTTGCGGCTTTGCGTTGAAATATTTTGAGGGGTTGCGGATATGAGCATCAAGATTGAAAAGAAGATCATCAAGTACAACGTGGCCAAGGAAGAAGACGCGGAAGCCGCCGCGCCGGCGCCGGCCCAGAACGAGGCGCCGGAGTCCAACGTCGTTCACCTGACCGAGAAGCTGGAACGGCCCGACATGCTCATCGGGTCCACCTACAAGATCAAGACGCCGCTGTCGGAGCACGCCCTGTACGTCACCATCAACGACGTCATTCTCAATCAGGGCACCGAGCACGAACTGCGCCGTCCGTTCGAGATCTTCATCAACTCCAAGAACATGGACCACTTCCAGTGGATCGTGGCGCTGACGAGGATTATTTCGGCGGTGTTCAGGAAGGGCGGCGACGTGACCTTTCTGGTCGAGGAGATGCGCTCGGTGTTCGATCCGCGCGGCGGCTACTTCAAGAAGGGCGGCAAGTACATGCCTTCTTTGGTGGCCGAGATCGGCGACGCCATCGAATGCCATCTGCGCATGATCGGCCTGCTCAAGGATGACGGCCTCGACGAGCACCAGCAGAAGCTCGTGAACGACAAGCGTGCCCAGTACGAGACTCTGGCGAAGCGGGCCGAGGAAGAAGAGGCCGGTGGCTTTCCGGCGGGGGCGCAGTTGTGTGCCAAGTGCCAGACCAAGGCCGCCATTCAGATGGATGGCTGCATGACGTGCCTGAATTGCGGCGATTCCAAGTGCGGCTGATGCGCCGCGTTGCTGGAGCCTAGGGAGGATGCGACCGTGGCGGTGAGACAGCAGCCGGTTCCCGGTTTCTACTACATCAATCTGACCGGCCAGCTTATCAAGGTCCGGGCGTTGGTCTACAACGACGGGGCCCTGGCCCGGGTGGTGGTGGAGTATCTGGATGGACGCCGGGTGCATCTGCCGCTGGACGAGTGGAACTGGCTGGAATTGGACCGCTACAGCGATCTGATCAGTCCGGCCGGATCATCGGCGGGCGAACGCGAATTCGAACTCTAGCTCGTCGTTGTAAGATGGTCTGCCTTTGCCGCAAGGATGCGCGGGCGCCGTCGGTACCGGCCCCGCCCCGCTGAATTCTATCGAAACAGGCCCTGTCCGGGCCTTCCACTGACTTCCCAATCCCGTCCCATTCGCCGGTGGCGGGTGCCTCGACCTGGGTCGGGGCGACCGCCAATGCTATGATGGCGGTTCTTCATTTGTGGTCGGAGCGCGGGCTCGCCCGGCGTCGACGTTGTCCTGCTGAGGAATATCATGGCGAAAGCCAGAATCCCATTACTCCTGCTCCTGATGGTGCTGTGCACGGTGGCGTCGGCCGAGCGCTACCGCGGCGACCCCCGGGACGCCAAGCCCGTACGCGCGCTGCTGGGAACGCTGGCAGACTATCGGGTCCAGTTCGCCCGGCTGCTGGAGATGCGCGGTAAAATCGAACCCTGGCGGGCACGCCTGAATGATACCGACGCCCGCATCGGACGCGAACTGCAGGCGCAGGCCGCCGACCGCGCCCAGCTGAAGAAGGGCGCGCTGAGCGATGCCGAGTTCAAGGCCAAGTGGGATACCAGCGGCCGGGCGAAAAAGGTCCAGCAGGATTTGGCGGCGTTCAAGCAGGAGCAGGGCCGCTACAACGACTACGTGCACGAGTTCAATACCCTCGCGGGCAAGCTCTCGCCGCATCTCAAGAAGCGCTCCCCCGACCAGGTGGAATCCCTGCTGGGCGAGATCGACAAGCTCAGTGGTGTCCTCAATGACGCCCTGACCGACGGCAATTACGTCAAGGCGAGTTACGTGGCCGGTCATTCGGCCCTGGCGGCCGAATTCGGCTACGTGAGCCACTGACGGCGTGACCGTCGTCGGATGCCCCGGGTATCGATATGCAGCTAGGACCCATCGACGAACATCTGTACGACCGCGAGGGAGAGGTGTTCCCGTGTGTCGGCGAGCCCTTGGCCATCGCGGGGCCGGCCGGCCGGCTCGAAGCCATCACCTCTTGCCCCGAGACTGAATTCACCAGCCGGGCGGTGGCGGTGATCTGCCATCCCCACCCGCTCTATGGCGGCACCATGCAGAACAAGGTGGTGCACTATCTCGCCAAGAGCTTCAACGACCTGGGCCTGCGCGCGCTGCGGTTCAATTTTCGCGGCGTCGGTGCCAGCGAGGGTGGCTACGCCGAGGGGGTGGGCGAAGCCGCCGACCTGCGCGCCGTGTTGGACTGGCTCGGTGAACGGCTGCCGGATGCGGAGATCTGGCTGGCGGGCTTTTCCTTCGGGGCCTATGTCGCCTTGGGGGAGGCGTCCCACGGTGGTGTGGCACAGCTGGTCACCGTGGCGCCGCCGGTGAACTTCTTCGATTTCACGCCGCTGCCGGTGCCGTCATGTCCCTGGCTGTTGATTCAGGGCGATCAGGACGAGGTGGTGCCCGCCGACGATGTGTTGTCCTGGGCCGGTGGTCTGTCGCCGGCGCCCGAGGTCATATCCATGGCTGGTGTGGACCATTTCTTTCACGGGCGCCTGAACGCCCTGCGCGACGTGCTGGTTGAGCGCCTGCGCCCGGCCGCCGAAGCCCTGGCCCGTTGAGCCTGCCGGTAGTGCGTCGCACCGTGTGCTAGTCTTTCCCCGAGCCTGACCTTTTCGCCCGGGCCTCCGCCGTGGGTGTTCGCCCCAGAGGTTGCGGCCCGCAACCGGCGCTCCGCCAGGAGGTGCACCATGCGTACCCTGGTCGGGACTTTCCTGTGTGCTGTCTTCCTGCTCTCGTCTCTGCCCGCCACCGCAGCCGATGTGGTGGAGCCCCCCTACGCCGCGCAAAAGGCCGTGTTCGATTTCTATCTCGATGATCCGGCCAAGATCGGCCCGGCGCTATACTGGGTGCGGTCCTGGATGAATCCCCTGACGGCCGAACCCTACGGCTACGCGCCGGAGGAACTGCACGCCGTGGTCGTCATCCACGGTACCGAGATCGTGACCGTGGCGAAGAAGAACTACGCCCGCTACCGCGACGCCGTCGACCGCATGCGCTACTACGCGGGGCTGGGGGTGAAGTTCCGGGTCTGCGCCCTGGCTGCCGCGGACTATGGCTACCGCCCGGAGGACTTCCAGGACTTCGTCGAGGTGGTGCCGTCGGCGTTCGATGAACTGGTGCACTGGCAGATGCAGGGCTACGGCCTCATCGTTCCACGCGTGCTGGAGCGGCACTACACCATCGACGAGATCCGCTGACCGCCGCGCCCGCCCCGGGTATACTGGCCTTCTGGCAGAAGTAAACGCCGAAGGAGTCTGCATGGGCGACCTCGCCGATCTGGAGTTGGTGCTGCGCTCCAGGGTGCCCGTTGTGATCGTGGAAACCCATGAGGAGAACCGCGCCGTCGATCTGTTCAAGCGGCTGGCGATTCCCCTTAACATGCCGGTTTTCCTGTGGACCGTGACCGAGGGCCTGCGTCGCGTCGACCTGGACTACGGCGCCCAGACGGGCACGGCGGAGCCGACCGCGGTGTTGCGCCACATCAAGGCCACTCCCATCGACGGGGTCTACCTGTTGTTGGACTTCCACCCCTACCTGGACGACCCGGTCAACGTCCGCCTGATGAAGGAAATCTCCCATCAGCATACCGCGGCGCCGCGTACCCTGGCGCTGATCAGTCACGCACTAACCCTGCCGCCGGATCTGCACAAACTGGCGGCGCGTTTCGAGCTGTCTCTGCCCGACGGTGACAAGCTGCGCCAGATCGTCCAGGAGGAGGCCTTCGGTTGGTCGCGCCAGAACGGCAACCGCAAGGTGAAGACCGACACGGCCACCCTGGCCCTGCTGGTGCGCAACCTGTCCGGGCTCAGCGCGAGCGATGCCCGGCGTCTGGCGCGCAAGGCCATCTTCGACGACGGCGCCATCACCGAAAGCGATCTGCCGGCGGCCATGAAGGCCAAGTATGAGCTGCTCAACCGCGAGGGACTGCTGAGCTTCGAGTACGAGACGGAACGCTTCGCCGACGTGGCCGGGCTGAGCCGCGTGAAGCGCTGGCTGGAGCTGCGCCGGGACGGCTTTCTGGGAACGGCGCCTCGGCCGGGGCTGGCGCCCCCCAAGGGCATGTTGTTGTTGGGGGTGCAGGGCTGCGGCAAGAGCCTGGTGGCCAAGGCCACGGCCGGGGTGTTCGGTGTGCCTCTGTTGCGGCTCGATTTCGGGGTGCTCTACAACAAATTCTTCGGTGAGTCGGAAAGGAACCTGCGTGAGGCCCTGCGCACGGCGGAGGTGATGGCGCCGTGCGTGCTGTGGATCGACGAGATCGAGAAGGGTATTTCCGTCGGCGACAACGACGGCGGCACCTCCCACCGGGTGCTGGGGACCCTGCTCACCTGGATGGCCGAGCGCCAGGGTGCGGTGTTTCTGGTGGCGACCGCCAACGACATCGAGCGTCTACCGCCGGAATTGGTGCGCAAGGGCCGCTTCGACGAGATCTTCTTCGTCGATCTCCCGGACGCAGAGGCGCGCAAGACCATTTTCCGCATCCACCTGGGGAAACGGGGTCAGGACCCGTCCGGATTCGATCTGGCGCTGCTGGTGGGGTCGAGTGAGGGCTTTTCCGGCGCCGAGATCGAGCAGGCCATCGTGTCGGCCCTGTACACGGCGCATGGCGACGGCGGCCCTCTGCGGACCGAAGACGTGCTCAGGGAGCTTCAGGCCACCCGGCCCCTGTCCGTGGTCATGGCCGAACAGATCCAGTATCTGCGTGACTGGGCACGGGATCGGACGGTGCCGGCGGGGTGAGTGGCTCTCCAGCTGCGGTCGGGAACGCAGAGGACGCGAAAAGGACTATTGTGAAAGGCGGGGCAGGGAGGGCCTATCGGCGCCGGTGGCATGGTCCGGGCGCGGGCGTGCCGGCCAGTTGAGTCATTCACCTGCGGTCCGCTTTCGACAGGTCGTGCCGGATTCTCGCTCAGGGTTCGTCCTCTTCCTCGCTCAGCCGTCGCAGCGCCATGTTGCGCACGTCTTCGTAGTCGTCCCTGGTCAGGCGCTGCAGGGTCTTCTTGCGGGTATTGAGGTTGCGCGCCACTTCCAGGCGGATGCCAGGGTCCGGATCCATGGACAGCTTGTCCAGGGCGGAGCCGGGCACGTATTCGAAGCGTGCGACCACGCTGCGCACGGCCGTCACCGGGTCCGAGGCCAGTTGCAGGAAGGTTTCGTAGGGTGTGGAAAGGTTCGTGGCGATGGTGATGCGGACCTGTTCGTCCGGATCGCCTGCCAGATCGGCCAGGACCTTGGGCGGCGTGCGGCGGTTGCCGGCCACGGCGACGCGCACGCGAAGATCCCGGTCGTGAGCCAGCTCCGTGAGTTGCGCCGGCGGGGTACTGGGGCGGTAGGCGGCGCGAATGCGCTCGGAGACCTCTTCCGCGCCCGCGGCTAGGGACCAGAACCAGGCCAGCAGTGCGGCGGCGACCAGGATGCGCCCGCCGAGTCCTCGTGACGATCCGTTCATGCGTCCATACTCCACGGTGGATACAGGCCTATTATGGGCGGTGATCCGGAAAACACTAGCGCCCGCGGGTTGAATCGGGGGCGCCGGCGGCGCTAACGTGGACCGCTGAACCGTTAAAGGGGGCTGCTCCGCCGTGCTAGACCGTGTCCGTAAGTTCCTCGAATCCCAGCTGCGTCCGGAGGAGTCCGGCGACCCCGAGGCCGAGCTGCGGCTGGCGACGGCTGCCTTGCTGGTGGAGATCAGCCGTGCCGACACCCACGTCGATGTCGAGGAACGCCGGCTGATCCGTTCGGCGTTGCGGCGTTTGTTCGATCTGTCCGAGCAGATGAGTGACGAGCTGTTGCAGCATGCCGAACGGGAAGTGGAGCATGCCTCGTCGCTGTATCAGTTCACCCGCACGGTGAACGCCGAATTCAGTCCGGCGCGGAAGAAGGAAATCGTGGAACTGCTCTGGCGCGTGGGCCTGGCCGACGGCGAACTGGACAAGTACGAGGAGCATCTGGTGCGGCGCATCGCCGACCTTCTGCACGTTTCCCATGCGGATTTCACCCACGCCAGACACAAGGCCTTGATGAAGGGGGCGTGAAATCTCCGTGGCGGAGCCGCGGATGCGAGGGAAATCAAGCGGGGGAGGGGCGACCGGCGGGACCGGAAGCTGGGCCGGTCCCGCCGCGTCTGCGGCTGATTTCTCTGCAGGTGGTCGGCTTAGACCATGTCCTTCAGGTTCTTCAGCGGAAGCACCTTGACCACGTTGCGCGCCGGCTTGGCCTTGAACACCATCTCTTCGCCGGTAAACGGGTTGACACCCTTGCGGGCCTTGGTGGCGGGCTTGCGGACCACTTTGATCTTCATCAGACCGGGAACGCTGAACACGCCCGGACCACTCTTCTTCAGATCCCGCTGGATCATGGTGCCAAGCGTTTCGAACACCGAGCCCACGTCCTTCTTGGTCAAGCCGGTCTTGTCGGAGATAAAGCCCATAACCTCGGACTTGGTGGCGGCCTTCTTGGCGGCGACAGCGGACTTCTTCGCAGCCGTCTTCTTGGCGGTTTTCTTCTTAACAGCCATTCGTCGCTCCTCTGTACGATGCGGGTAAAGATACCGCTGGTTAAGATAGCACAAACATCGCTATAGTGGCATGGAAATGGCGCGTTCGCGCCTATTTTTTTAGCAGAAAACGCATGCCTGTTGAAGCAACATTTATCGCCGCCATGATTGTCGGTCTGTTGGGTGGGGTCCACTGCATCGGGATGTGCGGTGGGATCGTCGGCGCGCTCAGTTTCGGTCTCCCGGAAGCGGTGCGCAACGAACCGCGCAAGGTGCTGCCGTTCATCGCCGCGTACAACATCGGACGGATACTGAGCTATACGGCGGCGGGCGCCATTATGGGCGGCGCCGGTCGTCTCCTTGCGGACGCTCCGCTGGCGGCAGTGCACGGACCGCAGCTTGTGCTGCAACTGGCGGCCGGCCTGTTCATGTGCGCCCTGGGGCTTTATCTGGCGGGCTGGTGGAGCGGGTTGCAGGTGCTGGAACGGGGCGGAGCGGTGTTGTGGCGGCGCATCGAACCTCTGGGCCGGCGCCTGTTTCCGGTGCGCCGGGTGTCGCATGCATTGCTGCTGGGTCTGCTTTGGGGCTGGTTGCCTTGCGGACTGGTGTACTCGGCCCTGACCTGGTCGCTGGCATCGGGCAGCGTGGGACGTGGTGCGCTGCTGATGCTGGGATTCGGCCTGGGGACCCTGCCGCTTCTGACGGTCATGGGCCTGTCCGCCGCCCGCTTGACTGCGTTCGTGCGGCATCCGGCGGTGCGCCGGGTCGCCGGCACCGCAGTGGCGCTCTACGGTTTGTATACGGTGTTCTTGGCGCTGCGGGCCATGGCCTGAGCCCGCGTCGGCATCGGTTCAGTCGGCCAGCTGCACGCTCGGGTCCAGGGATTCGATCATGGCCTCGGCCGGTTTCCCCAGGTAATAGCCCTGACCCATGTCCACGCCGAGTTCTCGCAGGGCCTGCACCACTTCGGCGTGTTCCACGAATTCGGCAATGGTCACGATGCCCAGCCCGTGGGCGAGCTCGGAGATGGCCTTCACGAAGATGGCGTCGGCCGGGTCCTTGTGCATGTTGCGCACGAAACTGCCGTCGATCTTGATGAAGTCCACGGGAAGGTTCTTGAGGTAGTAGAACGACGAGAAGCCGATACCGAAGTCGTCCAGGGCAAAGCGGCAGCCGACCTGCTGCAGCGCCTCGATGAAGACTCGGGCATCGGCCAGATTCTCCACGGCGGCTGTCTCCGTGACTTCGAAGATGATGCTGCCGGGGTCGGCGCGGTGTTCGGCGATGGCGCGCTGCAGCAGGCTCAGGACGTCGGTGTGGCCAAAATGGCGTCCGGAGATGTTGACCGCCACCCGTACCGGCTTGCCTTTGCGGATGCTTTCCCCCTGCATCCGGATGGCGGTTTCCAATACCCAATGATCGATGTCGCGGATGAGGCCGAAGCGTTCGGCGATTCCCAGGAAGGTGCCCGGGCCGATCAAGGTGCCGTCTTCGGAGCGCATGCGCAGCAGCGCCTCATGGTGGCTGATGCGCCCGTTGGCCAGTTCCACCACCGGCTGGTAATGGAGTACGAATCCGCCGTTGCTCAGCGCCTGGCGAATGCGCTCCTCCCAGTGGATTTTGGCGAACACCCGGGCCATGTTCTGGTCTTCGTCGTTGAACACGTGATAGCGGTTGCGTCCCTGCTCCTTGGCCGCGTACATGGCGGTGTCGGCGCGGGCCAGCAGTTCGCCGGCCGTGCTGCCGTAGGTGGGGAACAGGGCGACGCCGATGCTGGCGCTGACGTGGGTGCGGTTGCCCGGGAATAGTTCCACTTCCTTCTCGCTCAATGCGTTGAGCAGGCTGCCGGCCACCTGAACGGCATCTTCCTGGGACGTCTTGGGCAGCAGGACGCCGAATTCGTCCCCACCCAGACGCCCCAAGAGGTCGGTGTCGCGCAGGCTGCTGCCCAGACGT
>Ga0315556_1001118_pt1 | contig 16403 bp, 13 predicted proteins | sample SalMarSW160310MG_FD_202112 | JGI IMG/M metagenome (GOLD analysis project Ga0315556, IMG submission 202112) | Salt marsh sediment microbial communities from the Plum Island Ecosystem LTER, Massachusetts, United States - Salt Marsh Sediment SW1603-10 ...
TGGACGCCGCAGAACACGATCACATCGGCCCTGGTCTCTGCCGCCTGTTGTGAGAGCCCGAGCGAATCCCCCACGAAATCCGCCACGTCCTGTACGGGGCCGATCTGGTAGTTGTGGGCCAGGATGACCGCGTTTTTCTCGCGCGCCAGATCTCGAATGCGCTGTGCGACAGAGGCTTCAGTCGGGGTGGGCAGGGCCATAACAAATCCTCCGGGGCCAGTATAGCGCAGGACCAGCGGATCTGCCCGCCGATCCGGGGCGGGAGGCAGGATATCACAGATTCCCCCGAAGGCGCTCTCGGGCGCGCGGGGAGCGCGGGAACCCCGCGGAGGCGTGGGCCATGCGTGCCCCCGGAGAAAGAAACCCGCTCGCCCCGGCTTCCCACCGGCCGGCCGTGACGGGCACCAACACCCCTTCAGCAGAAGATTCTTCAAGGTACGACTTGCACGGAGATGGCGCACAAATATACGGAGGGGCAGAACCCCTCCGTGTGCTTTTCGACGGGAAAGGATAAGGACTTACTGGTTATTGCCCAGGCGGCTGAGAACACGGGCCAAGCGAGCTTTGTAGCGGGCCGCGGTGTTCATGTGGATGACGCCCTTCTTGCGAGTCCTGTCTATCAGAGAATAGACCTCGGGGAGAGCCTTCCGCGCGTCTTCGGCCTTCTTTTCGGCCGCGAGGGCGCGGAACCTCTTTATGGCCGTCCGCATTTCGCCGAGGGCCGCTCTGTTCCTAAGTCTCCGCTTCTCGTTCTGCTTGACTCGTTTCAGTGCCGATGAATGGTTTGCCACACTTTCCTCCAACATACTCAAGAAAACGTATCATACAGAGTCTGGCGCACCGTGTCAAGGCCGCTCGAACCCCTTGCCGGGCAGGCCGGGCCGTATCTCGTTGACCCCGAGGCCGGCTTTAGGCTAATGTGTAGCCTTTGATCGGGCCGGAGGTCGAAGGGCGGGCATCGTCTCGAAGGCATATGGACAGCGGGCACGCCTGGCCGCTCTGCAGAATGTTAAGGCCGCCGAAAGCGTTACGAGCGTCTGAAGTCGTTATGGCGAAGACACCTATGAATAGGGGGCTTGCGTGAATATCGAAGAGTCGATAGTAACCGCGTTGGAATACGAGAAAAAGGTCCGAGACCACTACCTGTGGGCTGCGCGCGAGACGGACGATGCCAGGAGCAAGGGGTTCTTCGAGACCCTGGCGAAAGAAGAGCAAGGTCACGTCGATTACCTGGAATCAAGACTGGCCGAGTGGAAAGACAAGGGCGTGCTCAGTCCCGAGCCGCTCAACACCATCCTCCCCTCCAAGGAATTCATCGAACAGGGAGTCGCCAAGCTGAAGGATTCGGCGGCGTCGCGGGACTATCAGGACGACTACCGGAGGCTCTTCACCGCCTTGAAGCTGGAAGACGAGGTCAGCGCCTACTACAAGAAGCTCGTGGACTCCATCGACGATGCAGAGGCAAGGACCATGTTCAACCGCTTCCTCGAGATCGAAGACGGACATACGGCCATCGTCCAGGCAGAGGTCGATGTGCTGACTCGCACTGGGTATTTCTTTGATTTTCAGGAGTTCACGCTGGACGGTATGTAGGGCTTACTGACCGTTGGAGCTCCGATTCCTAAGTCACAGGCCGCACGGAGGTTCGTGCGGCCTGTTCATTTAATAAGACCCCGCTTTAAGAGCCACGACCATCCCGGCACTTCCCGGAAAGAGTGCGCCCTTCCGGATACGGGGCAGGACATGGCGTGCGCCGATTGGCTCATCGTTGCATCGTGGTTGGATGATTGCGGGAGCCCCCGCAGCCGGCCGATTGGCGGTCGGCCCTCATCCGGCTTCAGCGTGCTCGGCGTAGGAAGTGTGCGAGACCCTCAGGACGATAAGTCCCAGGATCAGCACGAGTGCCGCCGCCGCACCGGCCGTTATAAAGGGAAGAGGTACCCCGAACTGTTCGAAGGCGTAGACGCCCCACATGGGGCCTATTATTCTAGCGAGAGACGAGACGGACTGGTTGACTCCCAGCGTTCCCCCTTGTTCGGACGCCTTGGTGAGCCGCGAGATGAGCGCAGAAACAGACGGCGAAGTGACGCCCGCCCCCAAAGCCAGAAAAACGAGGAAAAAGATCAATTCGGGAACGGACCGCGCAACCATGGTCGTGAGGTAGCCGAATACAAGTAGAATGGCGCCCCAGATGATCAGCCTCCTCTCTCCGAAATGCTTGGCCAACCTTCCTATCAGGCCGCCCTGTACGATGGCGGCGAGCAATCCGAGAAAGACGAAGAGGTATGTGACATGAATGATGTTGAGATCGAGCCGCTTCTGGAGGAAGAGGGCGAATACGGACTCGAAAATGGAAAACGCGAATGTGGTCAAAAAGAAGATGACGACGAGAAAGCCGATCTGCGGGTGTGACAGGGCGCGAAGAAGAGCTTCGGCGTTGAGCCAATTGCGCCGGGTATGTGTTTCTGCGGAACGGGCGGCGCGGGCCTCCTTCGGCCAGGTTTCAGGGAGCTTGATAGCGGCGTAGAGCAACGCAAGGGCGGACAGACCCGCCGCAAACCATCCGGGTGCCTCGCTGCTGATGTGCAACGCACCCCCTGCAATCGCGGGTCCGAAGATAAAGCCCAGTCCGAAGGCCGCTCCGATCAGCCCCATGCCGTGGGCGCGTTTTTCGGGGGGCGTTACATCGGCTACGACGGCCTGTGCCGCGGCGATGTTGCCGCCCATGATTCCCGCGATGACGCGCGAGAGGAAAAGTACACCGAAGGTGGTTTGGATGGCGAAGAGAACATAGCCGATGACCGATCCGCAGAGGGAAAGCAGGATGATGGGGCGGCGCCCAAAGCGGTCCGACAGCCGCCCCAGGATGGGGACGAAAATGAACTGCATCAGCGAATAGACCGCCATGAGGAGCCCCAGCATGGCCGGTGAGGGGTGGTACCGTTCGCCGTAGAGAGGCAGTAAGGGGATGACGATACCAAAGCCCATGAGGTCGATGAACACTACAATGAAGACTATCAACAACGGGGATTTCTTCACTTCACACTCTCCTTGGCGAGCCAGCCTCTATAACAACCGCACATATCCTACCACGAGCATCTACAAAATCAGGCTGGACAATATTTCAGGCGTTGCGGTTTCGGGGAGGACGGCGGCTTCCCAATCGCGCAGTCTTCATGGAAAATCCTGCAAAAAAGGAAATTGCGGGAGCCTTGGGGAAGGCTCCCGCAGAGGAAGAGGGAGGGGGGTTAGGCAGATGCTAAATTAAGCAATAGGCGTGCCAAGGTGATGTGTAGAAAAATCAGTGGGTTACGAAGACCTGGATGCGTGCCAATATGGCACGTCGTGCCTATTCGGCGCATGGGTGTGCCGGGTGAGTCCAGCTGTGTCGAAAATGACACAGCCCAAATGGGCATTACGCGGCTGAAGGAGCGCCTCGTGTCTTAGCCGAACAGGGAGGGAGCGGCGTGTGTTCAGGCTGCGGACCGCTCTCGCAGAGCGATTCCGGTCCTGCGAGCAAAGAGAAAGCCCCTTGCGGGGCTATAAAGAGGAATGGAGGGGGTATGAGGATACAAATATACGCAAGGATTGTGCCAATAATTGTGCGGACATAGGAAGAACCGGCGGCAGGAAGTGCCCCCCGGACCCCGTCAGTTGTCCCCGATGGGCATGTTGTAGAAGAAGCGGAAAACACCGCCCAGCTTAGGCGCGGTAACTTGGGAGGGGAGAGGAGGCAGCGGGTCGGAGGATCGGAGTGCGTCGAGGGCGGACTGATCGTAGGACGGAATGCCGGAGGGGCGAACGATTTGAAGGTCGGTCACATGGCCGTCTTTGAGGATGCTGAAGCGTATCGCAACCCAACCCTTCTGACGAAGGACCGTCTGGGCTTCGGGGACATGCCAGTTCCCCTGCACCCGTTCCTGGACCTGCCGGGCGTACGGTCCGAGGTCCCACGCCGCCGTATCGAATGACATGGCACCCGTATTGAGTCGACTGGCGATGGGGTTGTGAAATCCGCCCTGGAGGCTGCCCAGCATCATTTTCTGGAGCTGGCTACCCAGGCCGCGAACCTCTGGCCTGCCGGGCTCGGACGGACTCCCGGAGGCAGGGGCGCCGAGCGTCCCCGCATCTTTCAAGCCTCCCACGGGCAACCCGTTCTGGTCGTTTGACGGCTTCCCGCGCTGGCCCAGTTCGGTGCCCCGTTCTCCGGCGGTCTTTGCCTGTTCGCGCCTCTCCTGTTCCTGGTCCCGCTTCTGAAAGCGACGGTCCCTGGAGAGGTCGGGACGTTCGAGCCTAGCCATTTCATCGCTTTTCTGCCCCCTGGTGGGGGCACGTCCCGGCGATGGACGAGGAGATGCCTGCATCGGGGCGACCGATGGACGGGTTACGGGTGCGTCGCCCGGGCCCCCCGTCTGGCGAATGGGACTCCGGCCGAAAGATGTGGGGTCGGGGGAGGTTCCTTTCTTGGCGTTGGGGCTGGCACCCCTTCGATTCATGTCCGAGAGGCGGGTGGGATCTTCCGGAGGCTGCTTGGCGGGCACCATGTCCTTAACGTACACGAATCGAACCGGGCGCCCGTTGATCGTACTGAGCCGCCTGGCCGCCTGATTCAGTCCCGCTGGGTGGGACGAAGCGGCCAGGTATTGCTGGCTCACGAAAAAGAGCACGACCGCGTGAAGAAGGAGTGCGATGATAAAAGCAAGGCTCGGTGTCCAGCGATCGTTCATCTCAGGTACCCATGCGAATGGCGCCTGTGTGAATCACTCCATCCACAGGCATGATGGTCACCCCAGGCTCGCAGTCTCCCTTTGCCGTTCCGGGAAAACGCGCCTCTCTTGAAGAACCTGAGAATGGGGGCGTCCTCGGCCTCCTGAACAAGCCATCGAAGATTGAACGTCATAGTCCGCCTCTGGCCGCCCGGATAAAACCGGATCGAACCGGACCGAATTCCGTACCCGGATGCCTGGGGTGAATCCGGTTCGTAAGTAAGATATAAGTCGTTTTGCCTCCAGGTTCCATCCAGACTCCTGTTCCCGTGAACCCCTCGTGCCCGATGCTGCCCTGGGGCAAGAGGCCGTTGGCCCACCATCCGATGGAACCCACCGCTTTCCAGCCTGCCGTTCTCCGCTGTCCTAAACCGGGTGGATGCGGGCTGTCCCAGGCCAGTTCGAGGGACTTCCGCGAGAGAAAGCCCTCGTCCGGAACATAAGCCTTGCACAGAATCTCTACCGCGCCAAGAGTGCCAAAAAGGCCGGCATTGCCCGATGCGCCGCCCATGAACCTCGCGTTGCCATCATTCACCTCGCCCCACGCCAGGCCCGTGGCGAAGGGCGGAATCTCAGCGCCAAAACGGCGCGCCATGGCCGTTTCGTAGGCTGCGTCGAGTTCGGTGGCCGCGATCAGACGGGCAGGCAGGCCGGCAGGCCGGAAACACACCGCACCTTTGGTTATCCCAAGTGGTCGTGCGATCCATTCGTCGAACAAATCGGAGAGGCTGTCTCCGAGAGCCCGCTCGAGGATAAGGCCGAGTAGAATGTAGCCGGGACAACCGTACTCCACGTTCTTTCCGGACTTCCCGCGAGGGCACTCCGTCATGAGCCAGGATGCGGCGTGGTCCCTGTCCATGAGGTAGGCATAGAGCGGCACCCAATCCGGGAATCCGGCCTCGTGTCGCAAGAGGCCGAGCAACGTAACGGAGGGGCCGGGTATACCCTCGACGGGAGAGAAGAGATCGATCTTGCCGGCATCGAAGGCGCGCAGGGCCAGAAGGGCTGTCGCCAGGGGCTTTGTCAGGGAAGCCAGGTCGTAGAGGGTGTCCTCCGCCACTGGAACAGGCTCGGGCGCTGTTACCGCCATGCCACGCCATCCGCGCAGGGTTTTGCCGTCTGATCGAGCGACCGCCCACGAAAGCCCCGGCGTCTGATCGGGGCAGACGGAATCGAAGTAAGCCTCGATGGCGGAAGAGCTCAAGGCGCCATGCATTGCAGGATGGTCTGCGCGACGGCAACCGCGTCGCGCGCGGCTTCGCCGCCGACCTTCGGCTGTTCTTCCCCCCTCAGTACACGCGCGAAATGTTCCAATTCGCAGCGGAGCGGTTCCTTCTTATTGACGACGACGGGGATGTTCGCGATGGTTCTATCTCCGTCCCGATCTTCCACGCGATAGTACTCCACCGCCTGCTCAGAATAGTCGACGCTCAGGTAGGCCGCAGGCTGGAAGACGCGGAGCTTCCTGACCTTGTCCTTGGAGATGCGGCTGGCCGTCAGGTTAGCGACGCAGCCCCCTTCAAAGCTAATCCTGGCGTTGGCCAGATCGACGTAAGGAGTCAGCACCCTTACGCCCACGGCTTCTACCTTCGAAACGGGACGGCGCACAAGGCTCTGCGCGATTTCGATATCGTGGATCATCAGGTCGAGAATAACGTCCACATCGAGAGATCGGGGCACAAACACCCCCAAACGATGTACCTCCATGAAACCTGGCTCCAGGACGAACCGCGAAAGGGCCTCGACGCCGGGATTGAAATGCTCGATATGCCCGACGAGGAGGGCGGCCCCGGACCGGTTTCTGGCTGTCAGGATGTCGTCGCACTCCAGAATCGAGGTCGCAAGGGGCTTTTCGCACAGGACGCCCACTCCGGCCTCGAGCAACGGAACGGCAAGTTCTCGGTGCAGGCGGGTCGGCGCCGCTATGACAACCCCGTCCAAGCCGGTGAGATCCGCGTCGGTGGGCAGAACCCTGGTCCCGAACTTACCGGCGATTTCACTGGCCCTTCCGGCGTCCGGGTCTATCACCCCCGCAAGTTCAACGCCTTCGAGGTCGGAGAGGATCCTGGCATGATGCTGGCCGAGGGATCCCACACCCATCACTGCTATGCTGAGTTTTCCGTCTGTGGTCGGCTTCTGCATGAGACGTGCCCCCTTTGTATTAGGGGCGGCCTTCGGTCACCTCTGGATACCGCGCGTGGATTCCCTGATGAAGGTGAGGAGGTATCGGACTTCCGAATGCTGCCCAACGGCCTTCTCGGCTTCTTCCAGGCCGTCTTTGAGCAGGTGCTTGGATTGGAAGAGAATCCTGTAGGCGACTTTCAAAGCGTCGATGGACTCCTTGGAAAAGCCCTTGCGCTCCAACCCGATCGTGTTGATGCCGTAGAGCTGTGCGTCGCTCCGTGCCCCGACGGTCTTAACAAATGGGAGAGCGTCTTTCGTGATGACCGAAAAGCCGCCGATGAAAGCGTATTCACCAACCCGGCAAAACTGGTGAACCGCGCTGAATGCGCCGACGGTGGAATGGTTTCCGACGTGAACGTGACCAGCCAGGGTCGCGGCGTTGGCGAAGATCGTGTGCTCGCCGACTTGGCAGTCGTGCGCAACGTGGGAGTAGGCCATGAAAAGATTGTGGTTCCCAATCCTGGTCACGCCACCACCCTTCGCTGTCCCCCGGTTGATCGTCACGAATTCGCGGATGACGTTGTCGGAGCCTACGACGATCTCGGTCGGCTCTCCCGCGTAAGACGTATCCTGGGGAGGACCCCCGACGGCTACGTTCGAGACCAGCTTGTTGCCGCTGCCGATGGTGACCTTCCCGTGAAAAACGCAGTGAGGCCCTATGGTGCAGTCGTCCCCCACCGTAACATCCGGACCGATGTAAGCAAAAGGGCCAACTTCAATACCGTCGCCCAGTTTGGCGGCGGGATCGACGACGGACGCTTCATGTATCCTGTTCATTGATCACCTTTGAATGGTAACGCCGTTTCCGGCGGCCCTCTCGATACATGGGCAGCCGATGACGCATGAGGATCAGCGGTACACCATGGCCGAAAGGATGACGGCCTCGGCGACCAGGGCGCCGTCCACAAAGGCTTTGCCCTGGAGCTTGCAGGTTGATGACTTGCGCTTCAGGATTTCGACCTCGAAGCGAATCTGGTCGCCCGGAACCACCGGTTTGCGGAAACGCGCACCGTCGATACCCATGAAGTAAACGAGCTTGCTGTCACGGTCTTCGATCTCCCTGAGAAGGAGAACGCCTCCCACCTGCGCCATGGCCTCGACGATGAGGACGCCCGGCATGACGGGCTTGCCTGGAAAGTGGCCCTGAAAGAACTCCTCGTTAATGGTCACGTTCTTAATGCCCACGATCCGCTGTCCCGGTTCGAACTCCAGTATCCGGTCAACGAGAAGGAATGGGTACCGGTGCGGCAGGATGTTCTGTATTTCGACAACATCTATCATGCGTTGCCCTCCTCGGCCCGCAGTTCGGACAGGCGGCGCTCCAGCTCCTTGACGCGGTCAAGCAGTTCCTCGAGGCGGCCTGCCATTGCCCGTTCCTTGAGCCACGCCTTATGCGGCTGGGCCGGATGCCCCGTCACAAATGCACCGTCCGGCAGGCTCTTGGTGACGGCTGACTTGGCTCCAATTCGGACTCGGTCTCCGATACGGATGTGGCCCACGGCGCCGGACTGCCCCGCAAGGATGACGCTCCTTCCGAGCGTCGTGCTGCCGCTGATGCCGCTTTGGGCCACCAGGATGCAGTCAGGTCCCGTTCGCACATTGTGCGCGATCTGAACCAAGTTGTCGACCTTTGTGCCCTCTCCGATCCGTGTCTCTTCCATTGCGCCCCTGTCGATCGTCGTATTCGCGCCTATTTCCACGTCGCTTTCTATGACGACCCTTCCGACCTGGGGAATTTTGACGTGGCGGCCTTCGTCCTGCGCGTAACCGAAGCCGTCCGCCCCCACCACGGCGCCGGAATGCAGAGATACTCGGTCCCCGATGATGGTATCCGGGTAGAGGACGACCCTGGGAAAAACATGGCAATCCTCGCCGATTCGGCAATTATTCCCGATGGTGCTGGCGGCCTCTACGACGCTTCGCCGACCGATGGTCACGCCGTCCCCGACGACGGCATAGGGCCCTACGTGAGCACTCGGATCGATGGTGCAGTCGATGCCGACGACGGCCGTGGAATGGATACCGGGAGTAAAGGCACGCGGAGGGTGAAAGGCCTGCATGACGAGAGCGAACGCCAGGTAAGGATCAGGACAGGGTATCAGCACCTTCCCGGGGAGACTCTCGCCGTCAGGGACCAGCAGTGCCCCCGCAGAACTTCGGCGCGCGGTCTCCCTGTATTTGGCATTCGCAAGAAACGAAATGTCCCGCTGCGTCGCAAGATCAAGCGGGGCGACCCCTGTGATTTCCACGTTGGGGTCGCCCACTACGCTCAAACCAAGAAGTCTCGCAACGGCGGAAACTTTCATGGGATTCAGGTTCCGGGGTAGGCCTGGTTCATCGCATTGGTGATCTCCGGGGTGATGTCGAGCGCCTCGGCGTTGTACAGGCAGATGCCTTTTTCCACGACGACCGACAGGCCCTTGGACTGCGCGTACTGCGCGATGACCTTGCCGAGCTTCACCTGAAAATCCTGCTGTATCCTCTGACTGCGCTGCTGCATGTCGTCCTGTGTAGCCTTGACGTAGGCCTGGTATTCGTACATCTTCTGGTTGAACTCGCTCTTGATTTCGTCCTTTTTGTCCTCGCTGATCTTCGGGTCCTTCGCTTTCTCTTCGAGGCTCTTCAGGGTGGCCTCCTTGGCCGTGATTTCCTGTTGCTTTTTGTCGTGATAGGCCTTGAGTTCGGCCTTCATCTGCTTGCCCAGCTTGCTCTGCTCCGCCACCTGCATGGTGTCTACAACGGCGATCTTGGCTTGGGCGAAGACCCCGATTGCGGTGAAGGCAAGAACGGCAACGAGGGTAGAGGTAAAGAGTTTCCGCATGGTTCAATCCTCCTTGGCTGTCAGAACGTCAAACCGATAGAGAGTTGGAAATTGCTGAAGTCGTCATTTGGCTTTGCATTCAGGTTCGTCGCGTAGATGAGCCTTAGCGGGACGTTGAAAGTGGGAATGAAGAAGCGCAGTTCAACGCCGGCGTCGGCCCGGTAGTTCGAAAGATCCCAACGCTGGCGTTCGTGATAGGTGTTTCCAGCGTCGACGAACAGTGCGACGTCCACCTGCTCGGTAATGTGGAAGACGTACTCCGTGTTTGTCAGGAAGAACCTGTTGCCGCCTTCGATGGTTCCCGTCACCGGGTCGACGAAATAGCGGTCGTCCTTGGTGAGCGGATAGACAGAGCGGATGCCGAAGCCACGGAGGGAATCCTGACCACCCAGGAAGTAGCGCTCCCAGATCGGGATCGTGTGCCCCGAGTAGGCGGTTATGTATCCCAGGCTGAGCCTGAAAGCGAAGTTCTGCTTCCTGTGCGTGGGCAGGTAAATGGAAGCGTCGAAGGAGGGCTTGACGAAGTAGTTCTGCCCACCCACGAAGCCGCCGGCTACCGTCGTATTCAGAGACAGGGACAGGCCGCGCGTCGGCCGGAAGGGATTGTTGACGGTGTTGAAGTTGATTCCTCCAAAGACCGCGGATGTGGTGGTGTTGTTAAGGTAGTCGCTGTAGAGAGGAGAGAACGTCTGTACCTGCAGGTTGGTCACCTTGGACTGCTCATACCTGTAGCCGACGGTCCATGCCGCAAAATCACCGAGGGGGAACGACACCGCCATGGAGCCGCCCGTTGCTTGCTGATCGAACTGAAGATAGGTGAGTCGCGAATTGTAGACCGAGAAGGAACCGCCTATTCGATGGCCGAACAGCCATGGATCGGAATAGCTTATGGAGTAGAGTTTCTGCACCTTGCCTATGTTGGCGTTGAATGACAGGGTCGTGCCTCGCCCGAGGAAGTTGTAGGTCCTAAACGCGCCGGAAATGAAGAACCCGTTGACGCCGCCATAGCCGCCACCGAAGAGCAGTTCGTTCTTGCTGGCCTCGGTCCCCGTGACCGCCACGTTGACCGTGTTGGTATTGGGAACCTTTGTGATGGTGGGGTCCTGCTCGATCTTGAAGAGCCCCGTCTGCTTGAGGCGGTATAAGCCGCGCTTGTATCTGACGTAGTTGAAAACTTCCTGCTCATAAACCTGCATCTCGCGGCGAAGGACGTAGTCCCGGGTGGAGGTATTGCCGTAGAATTCAAGGCGGTTCAGGTAGTAGATCTGGTCCTCGGTGATGGAAATGGTCAAGTTGGCGACCTTCTCCTTCGGGTGTTTGTCGAAAATCGGCGTCGCCGTGGCGTAGATATATCCTTTCTCCCCGTACATGGCTTCGATGTTCTTGATGATGTAATTGAGGGCGATCTTGTCGAGCGTCTTGCCCTTCTTGAGAAAGACCAGCTTGGAAAGCTCCTGGGCCGTGAAGACCGTATTGCCCTCGAATCCCACCGTGCCCAGGTTGTAGGACACACCTTCGGTAATGGGAATGCTGAGGCTCAACCATTTCTTAGTGTGTTTCGAATTGAAGTGGCTGTCCACGATAGGATCACCGATGTCGACATCCAGATAACCTTCCGATTCGTAGAGGTTTCTCAGGAGCTTGACGTCGTCGTAGTAACGGTTTTCCGAGTAGATGTCGTGTCGCGTCGCCCAGGACAGGAACCAGTGAGGCCTGGTCTTCTTCAGCGTGTAGCGGAGCTTTCGCTGGGAGAACGCGTGCACGCCGAGGAACCTGACCTTGTCGATACGAGCCTTGGGGCCTTGCTTGACGTTGAATGTGATGGAAACCTGGGACGGGCCCATGGCCTGGATCTTCGACGTGACATCCGCGTCCGGATAGCCTTTTTCGGCGGCCATGAAACGAAGGGCCGCCTCGGTCTTCTTGAGCTTCGCGTAGTCGAGGACCGTTCCGGCCTTTATCTCGGCGTGGTTGTCCTTGAGTTTGTCCAGGATGGTGCTGCTGGTTAGAGACTTGCTCCCGGTGAAGTCTACGGTGGCGATGATGGGGCGTTCCTTGATGTGGAAGATCAGGATCTTGCCCGTCTTGCCGTCCTGGCTCTCTATGGAGAGATTCTCGAAAAGGCCCGAATTCCAGATCTTCTGGAACTGCTGGCGGATTCGGTTTTCCGCATAGGGTTCGCCGACCCTGAGGCTGGTTAACGCGAGGAAAGCGTCCGGTGTGAGGCGCTCGTTCCCTTCCAGAATGATCTTCTCGATGGTGACGGGCTTCTTCTTGCCGGGGGCCTGCTTTGCTGGCGTCTGCGCCATCAAAGAAAGAAAAGTAATACAGGCGAGAAGGCCGGTCAGGATCACGGTTAGTCTTCGACTCATGCCTCACCTATCCTGAAATGGGTGCCAGTTCAGTTTGTCTGAGGACGATCTTCCCCTCATCTAATCCCAGCGTGATGCAGGTTCCCTTGCCCACATCGTGAAAAAGAAGCCATTCAGCCAGGGGATCTTCGATGCAAGCCTGAACGCCCCTTCGAAGAGGCCGGGCGCCGAAGGCGGGATCCGTGCAGCAGGTGTCCACTAGGAACTCCGCCACACCGCCATCGGGAACCAGACGTACGTGCTTCTCCCGCACAACGTCGTTCAGGTCCTCGATCATCCTCACGGCGATGGAGATGAGGTCCTCGCGGCTGAGCGGGTCGAAAATGATGATCTCGTCGATACGGTTGAGAAACTCCGGCAAAAGGGTCTTTCTGAGCAGTCTCAAGACTTCGCCCTTCTTGATGGTCGAGGTCCGCTCGGCCCCGTCGTCGAAACCGGGCACGCCCTTTTCCAGGATGAACTTGGAACCCAGATTACTGGTCAGTATCAATATCGTGTTCTTGAAGTCTACCGTATCCCCGTAGCTGTCCGTGAGAATCCCGTCCTCGAGGATCTGCAGGAGCATGTTAAGGACGTCCGGATGGGCTTTTTCAATCTCGTCGAGCAGGATCACAGAGTATGGACGACGCTTGATCTTCTCCACGAGCTGGCCGCCCTCTTCGTATCCCACGTACCCAGGCGGAGAACCGATCATCTTGGAAACAGAGTGCTTTTCCGCGTATTCGCTCATGTCCAGGCGCACGAGGGCCTTCTCATCCCCGAAGAGAAACTCGGTCAGGGTCTTGGCGGATTCTGTTTTGCCCACGCCCGTCGGGCCTAGGAAGATGAAGGAGCCGATGGGGCGGTTGGGATTCTTGATACCCGCGCGCGAACGGCGGATGGAGCGGGCGAGGGCGGAGAGCGCCTTCTCCTGGCCGATAACGCGCCTGTGCAGGTTCTGCTCTATCCTGAAGAGCTTCTCCTTTTCACCTTCTCGCAACGCATTGACGGGAATGCCCGTCCACAGGGCCACCACTTCCTCGATTTGTCCCTTGTCGACCACCGCGGATTCGGACCTGTCTTCACCGTCCTGGATCAGGCGGGGCTGGCGAATCGCCGGCCTGGGAATCGCGGTTGCCGGTTCTTCATGCCGACTCCGCCCGAGGTGCCTGGGAGGCAACGTGAAGACGTCCACCTCCACCAAAGGCTTGGGGCCGTCGGAAGGGTGGTTCATGATCTTGGCCATGGCTCCTGCCTCGTCGAGGACGTCAATAGCCTTGTCGGGGAGAAACCGGTCGGAAATATACCGGTTCGAAAGGGAGACGGCCTGCTTCAGCGCGTCCTCCGTAAAGAGTACTCCGTGAAACTCCTCATAGCGGGATTTCACTCCCTTGAGAATGGCCAGGGATTCTGCCTCGCCGGGCGGCAGTATCTTCACAGGCTGGAAGCGGCGCACGAGGGCGCGGTCCTTTTCGATGTATCGCTTGTAGTCTCTGAATGTAGACGTCCCGATGCACTGGACCTGTCCGCGGCTGAGGGCCGGCTTGAGGATGCTCGCCGCGTCGAGCGACCCTTCCGCGCTCCCCGCCCCGACCATGGTATGGATCTCGTCCACGAAGAGGATCACGGACCGGTCCTCGGCGGCCTCCTTGAGTATGCCCTTCAGCCTCTCCTCGAACTGTCCGCGGTACTTCGTACCGGCAAGAACCAGAGACAGGTCCAGCGTGAGTATGCGCTTGTCTGCCAGGGTTCCAGGGACATCACCGGAGGCAATGCGCTGGGCCAGTCCTTCGATCAGGGCCGTCTTCCCGACGCCCGGCTCGCCGAGGAGAATGGGATTGTTCTTATGGCGGCGGGCGAGAATCTGGATGACGCGGTCGAGTTCGGTTTTTCTGTCGACGAGAGGGTCCAGCACGCCGTCTTCGGCGAGGGCCGTCAGGTCCTGCGTGAATTCTTCGAGAGAAACCTTGTCTTCCCGGCGCCTCTCGAGCGCGTGTTTCCTTGTCCCGTAGACGACCCTTTCGCGGGCCTCGTGCAGGGTCAGCCCCTGCTGGGAGAGGATTCGTCCAGCTGTGGAATCCTCCAGGTGCAGCAACCCCAGAAGGATGTGCTCCACGCCGATCCGGATGGAGCCAAGGCGTTCGCTCTCCTCCGGCGCGTACTTCTCGATCAGAAGCCTGGCGTCCCGGGACCAGCCCGGCGTCGCCCTCGGTGCCCCCTCGCCGTCACCGCTGACGCCAGCGGCGACCTGCTGCCGGACCTCCTCGGCCCGTATACTGGTGCGGGCGAAGATATCCTTGGCGGGCCGCGAGTCGATTTCAAGCAGGCCCAGCAGGATATGCTCCGTGTCGGCCATGGGGGAACCGGCCTGGTGCGCTTCGTGTCGGGCGAAGTAGAGGACCCTTCGAGCCTGTTCCGTGTACCTCTCGTACATGCCTCTCCTCAATCCGAGGAATTATACCATCGGGCCGGAAGGCTGTCACCCAATTCTGCCGTCCTTCAAGCGCAGGATCCTGTCGCATGCGCCAGCCAGCCCGGAATTGTGGGTCGCTATCAGGATCGTAAGACCGTGCTGATTTTTTAGGTCCATCAACAAGTCGAAGACGAGGCCGGCCGTTTCTTCGTCCAGATTCCCCGTTGGTTCGTCTGCCAGCAGGACGCGCGGTTCGTTAATGAGGGCCCTCGCGATGGCGACCCGCTGTTGCTCCCCGCCCGAGAGCTTCGAAGGAGCGTGATTCTCCCTGGCCTCGAGGCCGACCTCCCGCAGGAGCTTCCTGGATCGCTTTTCGGCATCTCTCCCGTCGCCCGCGACGATGGCAGGCAGCATCACGTTTTCAAGCGCCGAGAATTCGGGCAGGAGAAAGTGGAACTGGTAGACGATGGCCACACTGCGCCGGCGGAACTGGTCCAGGTCGATGCCCTTTAGGTCGGTGACCACTTTGTCGTCCACCCGGATCAGGCCTGCGTCGGGATGGTCCAGCCCTCCGATGAGGTGGAGAAGGGTGCTCTTGCCCACCCCGGATGGTCCGGTAAGGGCCACGACTTCGCGGTCCTGTACCGAGAGATCCGCGCCTTTCAGGATGTGAATCCACTCGCTGCCTGAAGCGAAACGCTTGTGGACACCTTCGAGCTGGATCATCGTCATTCGTACCTCAAGGCTTCCACCGGGTCCAGGTGCGCGGCCCTGTATGAGGGGTAGAGAGTCGCGGCAAAGGAAATCACCAGGGCGAAGGCGCATACGGCTGCCACCTGTCCGGGCGAAGTTATGAAGGGAACGTAGGGCAGGGGATAGACATCCAGGGACAGGGGGATGGCGTGCATCCTGTCCAGAACCACGCATGCGGTCGTCCCGAGCAGGGCGCCTAGAGCGGTCCCGGCGATGCCTATGACCATGCCCTGGAAGAGAAATATCCGCAGAATGTCGAGCTGCGAGGCGCCCATGCTTCTCAGGATTCCGATGTCCCGCACTTTCTCCATGACCATGAGGATGAGCGTTGAGACGATGTTCATCGCGGCCACCATGACGATGAGCCCGATGGCGAGGAAGAGGAGGATTCGCTCCATCCTCAGGGCCTTGAAGAATTCGGCATTGCTGCCGACGAGGTCGAGCACGCGGAATCCGACGCCCAGCTTCTTCTGGAGCGCCTCGCGCGCCGCGCCGATAGAGCCCGGGTCCTTCAGCCGCACCTGCACGGCGCTCACATAGCCGGATTGCGTAAAAAGCTCCTGTGCGAGCGGCAGGTTCATGTAGATAAATTCCGTGTCGTACAGGTAGTATCCCGTCCTGAGGATGCCTGTGACCTTGAGGGACACCATCTTCGGAATGTTCCCGAACGGGGAGAGCGTGAGGCGCGGCGCCAACAGTTGGATCGTGCTGCCCAAGGTCACGCCGAGGTTGTTGGCGAGGTCCGCCCCGAGAATGGCCCCGTGGGCCCCATCCGGCGTCTGCCCAAGAAATCCGGACCCGCGGGTATACGGCCTTATGTCGACCACGCCCGCTTCCGAGGCGGGATCGATACCTACGACCTTGGCGACCACGCCGACGCGCGTGGTCGGCCCGCTGGCGAGCCCAGTGCCCAGGACGATCGGAGCCGTAGACCTGACGTAGCGAGAGGCCTGGAGGACCCGGTTGACTTCCTGGTAGCCATCGGGTGAAATCTCGTCCGGGCCGCCCAGGATGTTGAGGTCCGCATTGAGCAGCTGAATCTTCTCCTGGATTCGTGTCGTGAAGCCGGTGGAGATGCCGAGGGCGATGATCAGGGCCATGACGCCGACGGTCAC
>Ga0315556_1001120_pt1 | contig 16402 bp, 14 predicted proteins | sample SalMarSW160310MG_FD_202112 | JGI IMG/M metagenome (GOLD analysis project Ga0315556, IMG submission 202112) | Salt marsh sediment microbial communities from the Plum Island Ecosystem LTER, Massachusetts, United States - Salt Marsh Sediment SW1603-10 ...
TGTGCGTTACCCCGGCCTTGGCGGATGAAAAGGCGCGGTGCTTGTGAGCATTTCAAGACCCACTTAGGCTGTCCGCAGCATCGGCCTTTTTACTGAGGTCCAGCTACACGTCTCTTTTCATTCCGGCGCCCCCGACATACTATTGACGCATGGGTAAGCCAAGCAATATTTTCCTCGTCGGCCTCATGGGCGCCGGCAAATCGACCATCGGCCGTCACCTGGCCAAGTCGCTGGGGCTGGAGTTCGTGGACAGCGATCATGAGATCGAGCGCCGCACCGGCGCCAGTATCCCCTTGATCTTCGACGTTGAAGGAGAAGCGGGTTTCCGTCAGCGGGAAAAGAAGATTATCTACGAATTGAGCCGGCGCGACGGCATTGTCCTGGCGACTGGCGGCGGGGTGGTGCTGGATCCGGATAACCGCGCCCGGCTGCGGGAACGGGGCCAGGTGGTATACCTCTATGCCACGGTGGAACAATTGCTGACCCGTACCGCCAAGGACCGCAACCGTCCCCTCCTGCAAACCGCCGACCCCCGCGCCCGCCTTCAAGAGTTGCTCGAGGTTCGCGACGCCCTGTACCGTGAGGTGGCCGATGTGGTGGTGGATACCGGCGGACGCACGGCGCGCAGCGCCGAGCGGGAAATCCTTGCTAAAATTCGACCGGCGGCGAGCGGCAAGCACCAGGCCAAGCCCGGTGCGCGCCATAGGCGCCAAGAGCATTTAAATGAAACGATGGTGGATGATGAAGACCCTGGTTGTTGAGCTCGGCACCCGCAGTTATCCCATCTACATCGGTGAAGGATTGCTGGCGCGCGCTGATATATTGCACTCCCATATCGATGGCCGCCAGGTGATGATCGTCACCAATGACACCGTGGCGCCGCTCTATCTGCAAAAAGCCCAGGCCGCGCTGGCGGGTTTGCAATGCCACACCGTGATATTGCCGGATGGGGAACAGTACAAGACCTGGGAAGTGCTGAATCGTATCTTTGATGCCCTGCTGGAACGGCAATGTGATCGGCGCGTCACGGTGATGGCCCTGGGAGGCGGCGTGATCGGCGATATGGCCGGGTTCGCCGCCGCCTGTTACCAGCGCGGTGTGCCCTTCATTCAGATCCCGACCACCCTCCTCGCCCAGGTCGATTCATCCGTGGGCGGCAAGACCGGCGTCAATCACCCCTTGGGCAAGAATATGATCGGTGCCTTTCACCAGCCCAATTGCGTGTTGATCGATACCGCCACGCTCAATACCCTCCCCGACCGGGAATTGAGTGCCGGGCTGGCCGAGGTTATTAAATACGGCCTGATCCGCGATGCCGCCTTTCTGGAGTGGCTGGAAAAGAATATGGATGCCCTGCTGGGCCGCGATGCCGAGGTCCTGGCTGCGGCCATCGAGCGTTCCTGTCGTAACAAGGCGGAGGTGGTGGCGGCTGACGAACGGGAGAGCGGCGTGCGGGCCTTGTTGAATCTGGGCCATACCTTCGGGCATGCCATCGAAACCGGCGTGGGCTACGGCGTATGGTTGCACGGCGAGGCGGTGGCGGCTGGAATGTATATGGCCGCGGCCCTGTCTGAGCGGCTGGGATGGATCAGCGCGGCCGATGTCGCGCGCGTCGAAGCCGTCATTCGCAGCGCACGCCTGCCGGTGCGTGCCCCCACGAACTTGGAGCCGGAGCGGATGTTGGAATTGATGGCGGTAGACAAGAAGGCCCAGGAGGGCATGATTCGTCTGGTCTTGCTGAAGGCTGTGGGCGAGGCGGTGCTTACGGCCGATTATGATCCGGTGCAGTTGCGCGAGATAATTGCGACTTGCCGCCAATGATGGTGAAGCAGACACAATCCGCAGCTGACTCGAGCCTGGCGCCCTACGCCGCGCACGAAGGGCATTCCCGCGGGCGGCGTGTGCCGGAACCCGCTCCCAACTATCGCAGCGAATATCAACGCGATCGTGACCGCATCATTCACTCCGGTGCCTTCCGTCGTCTGGAATACAAGACCCAGGTGTTCGTAAATCACGAAGGCGATATGTTCCGCACCCGCCTCACCCACTCCATCGAAGTGGCGCAGATCGGCCGTTCCATCGCGCGTACCCTGCGCCTCAACGAAGATCTTACCGAGGCCATCGCCTTGGCGCATGATGTGGGTCACACCCCCTTCGGTCATGCCGGCCAGGATGCTCTCAACGGCTGCATGCGGGACTACGGCGGCTTCGAGCACAATCTGCAGTCGCTGCGGGTGGTGGACGAGCTGGAAGAACGTTATGCGGAGTTCCGAGGTCTCAATCTCACCTTCGAGGCCCGCGAAGGGATCTTGAAACACTGTGCGCCGGCCAAGGCCAAGAACTTGGGCGAGCTGGGGCAACGCTTTCTGAACAAACAGCAGCCCGGATTGGAGGCGCAGCTTGCCAATGTGGCCGACGAGATCGCCTACAATAATCACGATGTAGACGATGGGCTGCGCGCCGGGCTGATCTCCATCGAACAATTGCGGGAGCTGCACTTATTCAGTGAACAGTATGACGCGGTGATCCGCCGTTATCCCGATCTGAGTGGACGCCGCCTCATACACGAAGTGGTAAGACGCATGATCAACCGCCAAGTCACGGATTTGGTGGAGGCCAGTCGTGAACGCTTGGCGGCGGTGTCCCCGGCCGACATCGTTGCGGTACGTGCTCACTCCGCACCCTTGATCGGTTTCAGCGATGCCATGCGTGAGCACAATCTCGAATTGAAACGCTTCCTGCGCAAACAGCTTTATCAGCATTACAAGGTAAAGCGTATGAGCGCCAAAGCCCAGCGGGTCATCCGTACCTTGTTCGAGGTATTCATGGATGATCCGGGGTTGTTGCCGCCGGAGTTTTTTCTCCACGCCCGTACCTTGGAAGAGCTGCACGCTACGACAGGGCGCGCCCGCGCCGTTAGCGACTATGTCGCAGGCATGACCGACCGTTATGCTATCGCGGAATATGAGCGGGTATTCAATCCCGCGCAGTTGACGTAACATGCGCTATTTAATACTAATGTCGAGCTGATGCGTATTTACATGCAAATGCCGGCCGGCGGTGAGCAGCCGCCCCGTTACTATCAGCTATTGTTGCAAGAGGATCTATTGGGAGGCTGGACCCTGATCAGGGAGTCGGGATATCAGGATAAGGCGGGGCGTATCAAACGCGAATACTTTGCGACCCATGAGGCGGCGGAGCGGGCCTTGCTTAAGGCGCGTGACAGTCAATTGGCGCGCGGTTACCGCGTAGTCTTTGTTGAAGGCGATCGCTTTGTCGGTGGCCATTAAAGACGCTTGACGTTGCTGAGGTTTGACTACGCAGTGACACATTCGTAGACCACGAAGAATACTGCTTAGGTTTTAGAAAAGGAATTGAGTGTTGCCCGAGAGAGGTGACTTCGTAGCGAGGTAGGACATGCAGGCACAACACGAGAATTTGCTCCACGAAGAACTCCCCCTCTATCTGACGAACTTAGGTCTGCTGAGCGAACCGTTCGCCGATGCACCCTCCGGTCATTTCTTTTATGTCGGGGCGGACGGCGAGCAGCGCTTGGACCTTATGCACCATCTTGCGCCTTACAGCCCCTTGCTGGTGATCATAGGCGAAGCCGGTGTCGGCAAGACGGCGTTGCTGCAACAATTTATGGCGCGGGCCAAGGACAATTGGCGTATTACCGTGGTGACGGCGCAGCTCGACATGGATCGAGATGATTTCATGGCAAGCATGAGCGAATCGCTGGGCTTGGCATCCCAGAGCCAGATTGATCCTCAGGCGCAGTACCTGGCCTTGATCGCGCAATTGCGTGCCTTGCGTCAAACCGCACAGGTACCTATATTGTTGATAGATGATGCACAGAAATTAAGTGTTTCCCTGTTGGAGCTGATTCATAAGCTTTGTTCGGAAAACGACGACGGCCACATTCTATCGGTGATTTTATTCGGCACACCGCAACTGCAGAGTTTGTGGACTCAGCCGTCGCTTATGCCTCTTGCCGCGCGGATAACCCACACCTTTGAGGTGACGCCCTATACCGAAGAGGAAACGGCGCGCTACATCCGTCATCGCTTGCGTGCCGCCGGGGCCAGTGACGACGGGCCGTTCGATTCCGTGGCCATCAACAAGATTCATGCCGCTTCCGGTGGTATTCCTTCGCGGATCAACGAATTAGCGCAGCAGGTATTGATGGAGAGGAGTATGGGCAGCGCACGACGCCAAACAAGCAGCGTACAAGGTGGAGCGAAGGGGTCCGACCGCCGTCGCTGGGGGTTGCTGCTTGCCGGGCTGGTAGTCTTGGTATTGCTGGTCGCCGGACCCCTGCGTTCCGTTTTATTCAAGTCGTCGCCATTGCCGTCACCCGATGCGCAACAAACCCGTACATTGTCCTTGCCGCCTTCGGCACCGCAGCAGGCCGGCAGTGTGGAGGAGCGCGTCATGCGCTCTGACGATATGGAAGCCGCTCCGGCAGCGGTGCCTTCTCCCTCTCCCCCAGTCAGTGAAGCGCCACCTTCATCTTCCGAATCTTCCGGTGTAGTAAAGACGATCCCCCTCCCTCCCGAGGGTTCGACTACGGTCAGCGAGTCGGCTCTGGCGGAACCCGCGCCAGCCCCGGAACAACCCGCGCAGCCATCCACGGCGGTGCCTGCTGCACCGCCCAAGACCCAGGTCGCAGTCAAGCCCGCAGTACCACCCCAGCCGCCCGCTAAAAAAACTGAAGCAGCACAAACCATTAAAAGATCTGTGGACGGTTCGGGATGGCTGAAGGCCCAGGCGGACAGCAACTTTACCCTGCAATTGATGGCCGTTAAGAACGAAAATACGGCACGCCAGTTTATCGAGGCGCACCAACTGCATGACAAAGCAGCCTATTTCCCGGTAACGCGCAATGGCCAAACCCTTTATGCCGTGGTGTACGGCTCCTTCTCGCAGCGTAGCGAGGCTTTGCAGGCCGCCAAGAGCCTGCCGGCGGCGTGGGGTTCTCCAAGTCCTTGGATTCGTAGCTTTAAAAGTCTCCATGGCGTAAATCCTTAAGCTGACGATCCTGTGCGAGCGCTATGCCGTACTGTCATATCCCAGGGTTCGGAAATAACAATATAAGATAGGGGTTCACCCCGGGCTGCGTGTCTCGCGTTGAAATTCGGACGCTTACACTTGTATACTCCTGTCCCATTTTGCCTCTTAATAAGGGTAGCGGTGTTGTGCGACTACGCGGCGCACATTGGTGGTGTTAACCAACCATAACAGGCGAAGAATCAGTGACAACGAGCAATGAATTTTCGGGCCTCTATCGGCCGGAGTTTGAAAAAGACAGCTGCGGCTTCGGCTTAATCGCCCATATGGACGGTAAGGCCAGCCATTGGTTGGTACAAACCGCCGTCGACTCCTTGGCCTGCCTCACTCACCGCGGGGCGGTGGCCGCCGACGGCAAGACCGGTGATGGCTGTGGCCTGCTGATGAAGTTGCCGGCCTCCTTCCTCCGCCGGGTGGCGACGGAGACGGGATTGACCCTCGCGGAGCGTTTCGCGGTGGGCATGGTGTTCCTGAATCGGGAGGATGCCCGGGCCGAAGCTGCCAGACTATGTGTGAACAAGGAACTGGCCGGGCAGGGTTTCCGTGTGGCCGGTTGGCGCGCCGTGCCCGTGGACCCCAGCGCCTGCGGCGCCGAGGCCCTGAAGTCTCTGCCCACTATCGAACAGGTCTTCGTCGACGTCCCGGCGGCCATGGACGATGCGGCTTGCGAGCGGCATCTCTATATTGCCCGTCGCCGTGCCGAGAAGGCCTTGGACCGCCAAGACCCGACCTTTTATATTCCCAGCCTGTCGTGTCGCGTGGTGTCCTATAAAGGCTTGGTGATGCCGGCCAATCTGCCGGTATTTTACCGCGACCTCCAAGACCCGGATTTAGCCTCGGATCTGTGTGTCTTCCACCAGCGCTTTTCCACCAACACCTGGCCCGAATGGCGTCTGGCTCAACCTTTCCGCTATCTCGCCCATAACGGCGAGATCAATACTGTGCAAGGCAACCGCTACTGGTCGGTGGCGCGCGGCAATAAATTCCAGATGCCCGCCATCCCCGATATGGATGATATCCGCCCGCTGGTATCCATGACCGGCTCCGATTCCAGCAGCCTGGATAATATGCTGGAGGCCTTGTTGGCGGGGGGCATGGATATCTTTCGCGCCATGCGTCTGCTGATCCCGCCGGCGTGGAACAACGTCGAGACCATGGATCCGGACTTGCGCGCCTTCTACGAATATCACTCCATGCATATGGAACCCTGGGATGGTCCGGCCGGCATCGTGCTTACCGACGGTCGCTATGCTGCCTGCGTCATGGATCGCAACGGCTTGCGTCCAGCGCGTTACGTGGTCACCAAAGACCGTCATATCACCCTGGCCTCAGAGATCGGCGTATACGGCTACAAGCCGGAAGATGTGGTGGCCAAGGGTCGCTTGCGCCCTGGTGAAATGATCGCCGCCGATACGCACACCGGCGAGTTGTTGTTGCCGGCCGACATCGACAAACTGCTCAAATCCCGCCACCCCTATAAGCAATGGCTTAAACAGCACTACCGCGCCTTGAAGACCGAAAAATCGATCAATCCGGTCACGCAATGGGACGAAGAGCGCGTAGCTGTCTACCAGAAGATGTTCCAGGTTAGCTTTGAAGAGCGCGACCAGGTACTGCGGGTCTTGGCCGAGGCCGGTCAGGAGGCGGTGGGTTCCATGGGCGACGACACCCCCATGCCGGTCCTGTCGCGGCGTGCTCGTTCGCTTTACGACTATTTCCGCCAGCAGTTCGCCCAGGTCACCAATCCGCCCATCGACCCGTTGCGCGAGCAGATCGTCATGTCGCTGGAGACCTGCTTAGGCCGCGAACGAAATTTGTTCGAGGAAACGCCGCTGCATGCCTCACGAGTGGTTACCGGGTCACCCGTGCTATCGGAAGACAAGTACCAAAAGCTACTGATCCTCGACGGTCAGGATTATTCCCATGCGCGTATTTCCCTGCATTACCCGCCCGCCATGGGTCTGCGCGCCGCGATCGAGGCGGTATGTGAACAGGCGGAGAAGGCGGTATGCGATGGCAAGGTTATCTTGATCTTGTCCGACCAGGATATTGAACAAGACAGCTTGCCGATTCATGCCTTATTGGCCACCGGCGCCGTGCATCATCGCCTGGTGCGCAAGGGGCTGCGCTGTGACGCCAATATCGTCGTGGAGACCGCCACCGCCCGCGATCCCCATCACTTCGCCGCGCTGATCGGTTACGGTGCCACGGCGGTGTATCCCTATCTTGCCTACCAGTGCCTGTACGACATGGTGCGCAGCGGCGAAATCAAGGGTAAGGATCCGGAGCAATTGGTGCCCGCCTACCGCAAGGGCATCAACAAGGGTCTGTACAAGATCATGTCCAAGATGGGCATTTCCACCATCGCCAGTTATCGCGGCGCGCAGCTGTTCGAGGCGGTGGGACTTAACGACGAGGTGGTGGATTTATGCTTTACCGGCACCTGCAGCCGCATTCAAGGCGCCACCTTCGAAGACCTGGAAAATGACCAGCAGGAATTGGCCCATGAGGCGTGGCTGACCCGCAAGTCCGTGCAACAGGGCGGTTTGCTCAAGTTCATCCACGGCGGCGAGTATCACGCCTACAATCCCGATGTGGTGACCTTCCTGCGCCGCGCTGTGCAGACCGGCGAATATGCGGATTACAAACAGTATGCCGATCAGGTCAACGGTCGCCCTGTGACCACCTTCCGCGATCTATTGAAGATTCGCGAAGGGATTAAACCCATTGCCGTCGACGAGGTGGAGCCCATCGAGGCCATCCTGTCGCGCTTCGACAGCGCCGGCATGTCCCTGGGCGCCTTGTCCCCCGAGGCCCATGAGGCCCTGGCCACGGCCATGAACCGCCTCGGCGGCCGTTCCAATTCCGGTGAGGGCGGCGAAGATCCGGCGCGCTACGGTACGGAGCGCATGTCGAAGATCAAGCAGGTGGCTTCGGGTCGCTTCGGCGTTACCCCCGCCTATCTGATCAATGCCGAGGTGTTGCAGATCAAAGTCGCCCAGGGAGCCAAGCCCGGCGAGGGCGGACAATTGCCCGGCGACAAGGTGAACACGCTCATCGCCCGGCTGCGCTACGCGCGTCCCGGCGTGGCCCTGATCTCGCCACCGCCTCATCATGACATCTATTCCATCGAAGATCTGGCGCAATTGATCTTCGACTTGAAGCAGGTGAACCCCAAGGCCCTGGTATCAGTCAAGCTTGTGGCAGAACCGGGGGTGGGGACCATCGCCGCCGGCGTGGCTAAGGCCTATGCGGACTTGATCACCATCGCCGGCTACGACGGCGGTACCGGCGCCAGCCCGCTGACCTCGATTAAATATGCCGGCGGGCCCTGGGAACTGGGGCTCACCGAGACCCATCAGACCCTGCGGCGCAACGATCTGCGCAACAAGGTGCGCCTGCAGACCGACGGCGGTCTGAAGACCGGTCTGGATGTGGTCAAGGCCGCCATTCTCGGCGCCGAGAGTTTCGGCTTCGGCACCGGGCCGATGATCGCCCTGGGCTGCAAGTATCTGCGCATCTGTCACTTGAACAACTGCGCCACCGGTGTCGCCACCCAGGACGACAATCTGCGCAAGGCGCACTTCATCGGTCTGCCGGAGATGGTGATGAATTATTTCCGCTTCCTGGGCCGCGAGACCCGCGAGTGGTTGGCGGTGCTGGGCGTGCCCAGCATGGCGGAATTGATCGGCCGCACCGATCTGCTGGAGATCATGGAAGGACAAACCGCCAAGCAATGCCGCCTGGATCTGTCGCCCATCCTCTCCGACGGCGGAGTGGCCAAGGACAAGCCACAGTTCTGCACCGAGCCGCGCAATGTGCCTTTCGACAAGGGTGAGCTGGCGGAGCAGATGGTGCGCGATTGCCTGGATGCCATCGAGCACAAGCGGGGTGGGACCTTCGAGTATCAGGTGCGCAATGTGCACCGCTCCATCGGTGCGCGCTTGTCCGGTGAGATTGCCCGTCGTCACGGCGACAAGGGCATGGAAGACGCCCCCATCACGCTGCAATTGCAGGGTACGGCGGGACAAAGTTTCGGCGTATGGAACGCCGGCGGCTTGAACCTGATTCTGGAAGGCGATGCCAACGATTACGTCGGCAAAGGCATGGCCGGGGGCAAGATCGTGCTGTATCCGCCCAAGGGCAGCCAGTTCGACAGCCGCGAGACCACGATCATCGGTAACACCTGTCTGTATGGCGCCACCGGCGGCAAGCTGTTCGCCTCGGGGATGGCCGGTGAGCGTTTCGGTGTGCGCAACTCCGGCGCGCATGCGGTAGTGGAAGGCTGTGGTGATCACGGTTGCGAATACATGACCGGCGGGGTGCTGGTGGTGTTGGGCAGTACCGGCCTCAACTTCGGCGCGGGCATGACCGGCGGTTTCAGTTTTGTGCTGGATCTCGATAAGGGTTTCGTCGATCGCTATAACCACGAGCTGGTGGACATCCACCGCCTAACCACCGAACCCATGGAGATGCACCGCAATTATCTGCGCGGCATGATCGAGGAATTCGTCGCCGAGACCGGCAGCGCCTGGGGCCGCGAGATCCTCGAAGACTTCGCCACCTTTTTGCCGCGCTTTTGGTTGGTCAAGCCCAAGGCCTTGGAAATCAATTCCCTGCTTGATGCCTTGCTCAATGCGGCATAATGCGCCATGGCCCCCGGCAGCCCAGTACGTTCACAGGTTGGCAGTGCAATGACAAAAAATTTCGAGTTTGTAGAGGTGCCGCGCCAAGACCCCGCCAAGACGGTGGCGGAGGTGCGCATCAAGGATTTTTGCGAGATCTACGGCCAGTTCGATCCCAAGCATGCTGTGGTGCAGGCCTCGCGTTGCCTGGGTTGCGGTAATCCCTATTGCGAGTGGAAGTGCCCGGTACACAATTATATCCCCAACTGGCTGAAGCTGGTGGAGGAAGGCAACATCGAGGAAGCCGCGGAGTTGTCACACCGCACCAATTCGCTTCCCGAAATCTGCGGGCGGGTGTGTCCCCAGGATCGCCTCTGCGAAGGGGCTTGTACCCTGAACGACGGCTTCGGCGCGGTGACCATCGGTTCCATCGAAAAATACATCACCAGCGAGGCGCTGAAGCGCGGCTGGCGGCCGGACATGTCCGGCGTCAAGCCCAGCGGCAAGCGGGTCGCGGTGATCGGCGCCGGCCCGGCGGGTCTGGGTTGTGCCGATGTCTTGGTGCGCAACGGTGTCGAGCCTGTGGTCTATGACCGTTATGCCGAAGTCGGCGGCCTGCTCACCTTCGGTATCCCCGAGTTCAAGCTCGAAAAAGAAGTGGTGCGTACCCGGCGCAAGCTGATGGAAGAGATGGGCGTTAAATTCGTGCTCAATACCGAGATCGGCAAGGATATCGCTTTTCAGCAACTGCTCGACGAGTACGACGCGGTTTTCCTCGGCATGGGAACCTACACCTATATGAAAGGCGGTTTTCCCGGCGAGCAACTGCCGGGGGTCTATGAGGCCCTGCCGTTTCTGATCTCCAATGTGCAACGCTGCCTCGATATGCTGAAGAATCCCGCCGACTTCATCGACATGAAGGGTCAGCAGGTGGTGGTGCTGGGCGGCGGCGATACCGCCATGGACTGTAATCGCACTTCCATACGCCAGGGCGCGGAGAGCGTGACCTGCGCCTATCGCCGCGACGAAGCCAATATGCCCGGTTCCAAGCGCGAAGTGGCCAACGCCAAGGAAGAAGGCGTGGAGTTTTTATGGAACCGCCAGCCGGTGGAAATCGTCGGCGACGCAAAAGTCGAAGGCGTGAAAGTGGTTACCACCGAGCTGGGTGCGCCCGACGCCCGCGGCCGGCGCACGCCGCAAGTGGTGCCCGGCTCCGAAGAGATCATTCCCGCCGACCGGGTGATTATCGCCTTCGGTTTTAAACCCAATCCCGCGCCCTGGTTCAACCAATTCGAGATCGGCTGTGACGAACGCGGTCGGGTGAAGGCGCCCGCCCTGGGTCAGTACAAACACCAAACCACCAATCCCAAGGTGTTCGCCGGCGGCGACATGGTTCGCGGTTCCGATTTGGTGGTCACCGCCGTGTTCGAGGGTCGTAATGCCGCCGAGGGAATCCTGGATTATCTGGGGGTTTGATTCAGCGATAGACTATTGCGGAGCGCGCGGAGAGTACGAAGAGTTTAGAAATGCTTCGCTTTCGCGTGCTCCGTGGATGATTGGTTTTTTGCATTAGCGCGGGATTTATTAATGGCAACTCTTCACAACGACCGTTTTCTCCGAGCCCTGCTCCGCGAGCCCGTGGACCGTACGCCCATCTGGATCATGCGCCAGGCGGGTCGCTATCTGCCCGAGTACCGCGCCACCCGCGAGCGGGCCGGTTCATTCATGAATCTCTGCACCAATCCGGACTTGGCCTGCGAAGTGACCTTGCAGCCGCTGGCGCGCTTCGATCTCGATGCGGCGATATTATTCTCCGACATTCTGACCATCCCCGACGCCATGGGTTTGGGTCTGAGCTTCGCCAAAGGGGAAGGTCCGCAAATTGCCCGCCCGGTACGCAGTACCGCCGATGTGGACAGAATCGGCGTGCCCGACCCCGAAGGTGAACTTCGTTATGTAATAGACGCGGTGCGGGTGATTCGCCGCGAACTCAACGGCCGGGTACCCTTGATCGGTTTTTCCGGCAGTCCGTGGACCCTGGCCACCTATATGGTGGAAGGCAGCGGCAGCAAAGAATATGCGCATGTCAAAGGCATGCTGTTCGATCGCCCCGAGTTGCTGCATAAATTACTGGATACCGTCGCGCGTTCGGTTACCACATATCTCAACGCGCAGATCGCCGCCGGGGCCCAGGCGGTGATGGTGTTCGATACCTGGGGCGGTGTATTGAGTCCGCGTGACTACATCGATTTTTCCTTGCGTTACATGGCGCAGATTGTGGATGGTCTGACGCGCGAAAACGAAGGTCGTCGCGTTCCGGTGATTCTGTTCACCAAGGGCGGCGGCGCCTGGCTGGAGTCTATGACCGAAACCGGTTGCGACGGCTTAGGCGTGGATTGGACTATCGATATCGGCACGGCGCGGCAGCGGGTCGGTGACCGAGTGGCCTTGCAGGGGAATATGGACCCCTGTGTACTGTACGCTGCGCCGCAGCGTATCCGCCAAGAAGTCGCGACGATCTTAAGTGCCTTCGGTCGCGGCTCAGGACATGTGTTCAACCTCGGACATGGGATACACCAGCATGTGAATCCCGAACATGTGCAGGTCCTGGTGGACGCCGTGCACGAGCTGAGCGTTCCGTATCATCAATGAAAGAGCCGTCGGCCATCAGCAAGATTTTTCTTGTGAGTTGCTCGCTGACCGCCAATAGCCGAGAGTTAAATTTATGATTCCTCACTTCGAACCATTGCGAAACATGGACGCTTTTAGCGAGGAGATGTTCAACCGCATCATCGCCTTTCAGGAAAGGCAGCATCCGGCCTGGAACGCCGAGCTCCCCTTCGCGGAACGTATAAAAGGACTGCCGCTGCATTACCTGGTATTCAGCAATCCCGATCGCGATCCGGCCAAGATGGGGCCGACCGTGTCGCCTATCATCCCGCTGCGCGATGAAATGCGACGCATCGCCGCCTATGCCCGCCAGGTGGCGAAGGAGCCGGTGATTTGCGATCTGCACGCCGGCAACGGCTTTATCGGCAGCTTGCTGGCGCGTGAAGGCGTAAAGGTGATCGGTGTGCGCGAACCCGATGCCAAGCCCAATCAGATAAAGGACTTCTACGACCACGATAGCTATGAACTGCGTGAGCAGTCTGTAGACGCAATCGGCTTTCCGTTTGACGTGGCCTTTTCCTGCTGGATGCCGGCGGGCAATAACTACACGCCGCAGATCCTCAAACACAATCCTAAACTCATCGTGTTCATTCACACCAAGCACATCCGGGAAGAAACCGGGGAGCCGCAGACCGGCGTGCCCGAGGCCTTCACCGATCTCCCCGCCCGTTATCAATTGATACACGAATGGGGGATGACCCGCCCCAAGGATTTGTTTTACGACGTATGGCCGGATCTCACGCCCAGCATCGAGGAGACGCGCTACGTCAAAGTGTATGCCGATCAGGACTATCAGCACATTGAGGTGGATGACGACCAGCCGTCGGCCGATCCCTATGATTGGGAGCAGGAGCTGGAGATGGCTTTGCTCGCGCGCCAGGCCATGGAGCACTTACGGGCGCAAGGAATGTCCAACTAATACCCGCCGCTGCGGCGTGTGAGGTGCTGTGTGTCAAGCTTATGATTTTAATTGGTTCTTTACTATGGAGGGTAAAGAGTGCCAAAGGTCTTATCCGCCGGAGTTGTGGTAACACGAGGCGAGGGCGCGCAACGTTGCTACCTATTGTTGCGCGCCTACCGTAATTGGGATTTCCCCAAAGGCGTGGTGGAAGCGGGTGAAGACCCGCTGCAGGCGGCGATTCGCGAGGTCGAGGAAGAGACTTCGATTACCGATCTTGTCTTCAACCGGGGGTACGATTACCGCGAGACCCCGCCCTATGCCCGGGGCAAGGTCGCCCGCTACTATGTTGCCGAGACTCAGCGGCTGGAGATCCATCTTCCCGTCAACCCGGAGCTGGGCCGACCCGAGCACGATGAATTTCTGTGGGTGGACTACACCGTCGCGCAGAGGTTGTTGCCGCCGCGCTTACAATCCATCTTGGACTGGGCTGTTAAGCTTATTGCGTCCGGCAGTGACACCACCTGAAGGAAATTATTCGCATGGCGTGCCGTGTGTAAAGCATAGCGCGGGTCTTAGGTTTGATCTTTCTTGGTGGTAAAGATGGGTGATGGGAAGGGGGTAATATTGTCCCCCTTGTCGGATACGGCGACGATTTTGTTGATTCCTTCCTTTTCAACCTCATCAATGCGCACGACCGCCTGCATGGGGATATATGTGCGCTTTACGTCGGCGAACTCGGCCTTGAGTCGTTCCTCCGAGGGATCCACCAGTACGCCGGAGCCGGTCCCGAACAGCAGGCCCTCCACCTCGATGAATCCCAGCAGGTTGCTGGGATTGACGCGTTTGGCATGCATTTCGTAGATTTTGCCTTGGTTGTGAAATACGATCTTATAGATTTGTTTGCTGCGCGCCATAATGATCCTTATGTTACTTCGCCTACCAGGGTGTCCATCATGTGCTCCGCCTGCGCCGCATAGCCCCCGCCGAAGAGATTCAGATGATTAAGTATATGATAGAGGTTATAGAGCGTTTTGCGTAGCCGATAGCCCTGGTCTAAAGGATAGTGTTCGCCGTAGGCCGCATAAAATCGCCGCGGGTAACCGCCGAACAATTCCGTCATGGCCAGATCGGTCTCGCGGTCGCCGTAATAACTGGCGGGATCGAAGATCACCGGTTGCCCATTTTGCAGCGTAGCGTGATTACCGGACCACAGATCGCCGTGGAGCAAAGAGGGCGGTGGGTTATGGTCGGCAAGGATCAGCTCCAAGGTGTTCAACAGGCGTTCGCCTTTGTGTTGTAAGCTTCCGCCGAAACCCTGGTGTGCCGCAAGCCGCAGTTGGTAATTCAGCCGCTGCTCGCGCCAGAAATGCAGCCAATCGTTGCTGGCGGCGTTGATCTGGGGCGTAGAACCGATAGTATTGGCGCGGTGCCAGCCGTAGTGCTCAGCGGTGTGACGGTGGAGCTGCGCCAGCTGCATACCCAGCAAGACCGCGCTGGATTCGCTTGCCGGTCCGAATTCCAGGTGTTCCTGAACCAAGTACGCGGATTCTCCCGCCACACCCCAGCAGATAGGCGTCGGGACCCGCACCGTGGCCGTGGCCTGCAGGGCCAGCAAGGCCTCCGCCTCAGCGGCGAACATCTCCACCGCGTTCGCGTCATTGAGCTTGATAAAAAAGCACCGTGCCTCATCTGCTATTTGGTACGCGCGGTTGATACACCCTCCGCCTAGCGCTTGATGTTCAGCGACTGTGAAGGGTTTGGAAGTGGCGGATGATATCGCCTCGGCAATTTCCGACCAGTTGAGCATGTGAGCAGCAATGAGCAAATTGTCAGGAAATACTATTTTAGCGGGAAACTCGGCAATGCGTCGTCTCTTTCACGGCGAAGTGGTTTATCCGCGATGAAGAGGAGCCGTGTCTAGCGCTCTGACCTGAAACCATCCGGCGATGCTGCTGCGCTCATGGTGGGTAACGGCGACCTGATGAGGAATGTCTTCACTGACGAAACACACCAAGGTCCCGCCCAGCGGCGGGACTTCGGCGATAATGCGCTCTTCCTGATAGATCAGGAGTTCACCGCCGTCGCCACTCCGCCACTGGGAATTAAGATAGCTCACGATCGAAACACGCCTGAGGTTATCGTTCTGAAAGCTGTCGAGATGTTTCTGGTAGCCGGTGCTGGGAGGGTAATAGGCGAAGTGGGCCGCCGGTTCGGTGAGCCCAAGGAAAATCTGCCGGTTGAACGCCAACCGCGGTTGTTCCATTTCATTAAGGTAGGCACGGTGGGCGGCGCTTCCCACGTTCAGCCAAAGTTATGGGATTGCCGCGTATATCTTGCGCCCGCATACGCTGCGGGCCTTTGCCGATATGGGCGGCGCGGAGATGATTTTCATTAAAGTGATGATACAGCTCCCGAGAAAGATCCATGATCAATTCATTTGAAAAGTAGTTTGGAAATACGCTGAAACGATCTTTGATGAGACCGTCGATGATCCGTTGCTGTCTTGCGAGTGCTCTGAGGCCTTTCAGCCGAAGATCAAAAATCCTGTGCCGATGACCGTGACCACGACGCCCAAGATGAAGATAAACCAGTCATCGCGCGCTAGACCGGGTTCTAGGGTGGCCTGGGCGGGTTGGACGGGATTGTAATAGGCCAGGACTTTGGCGCCTTGCGGATATTTGTTGATATAGCTCGTGGTCAAAGCAGGCGTCGGATTGGTGCCGCTGGGAAATTCCAGATCGTGCTCATAGCGCTGTCCGGACACGGCGTAGCTGAAGACGATATGGGGAAAGAGGTCGTTGCCGTCAGCCGATGGTTGCGATTTTTCGATAATGCCTTCCGCTGCGGGCCATTTTAAGGTTCGTTTGCCGCGAGCGATGACGGTCCAACCCCAAATTGTCGTGCCCAATCCACCGGCAATGAACAGAATAAGAATGACAATATAGGGATTCAAGCTCGATACTCCCGCTCTATGAAGTCTGGTGTGTTGCGATCCGTCCTGGCATCCAGGAAAATCAAAAGGCGTGGATATTGTCCATTAATTCACAAGCGCTGCAAAGCATGCCGCCATGGGCACAGATTAGGTGATGATAAGGAGATAGAAAACAGGCGGCGCCCGGAGTCGGGGCGCCGCAGC
>Ga0315556_1001121_pt1 | contig 16402 bp, 16 predicted proteins | sample SalMarSW160310MG_FD_202112 | JGI IMG/M metagenome (GOLD analysis project Ga0315556, IMG submission 202112) | Salt marsh sediment microbial communities from the Plum Island Ecosystem LTER, Massachusetts, United States - Salt Marsh Sediment SW1603-10 ...
AAATCGGACCTTTCTGCTGGCAAAGTGCGACTGGATATCCATCCAGACGGAAAACAAAAATGGGAATTTAACTACAATATCGATTTCACATACGCAGACAATTCGGTGGTCTGGCAGCGATGGAATAATAATAAAGTGCTTACCCAGGATAAACCCACAACGAGCGATTCATGGCCTGGGCAATAATGAACTAGCAACACTTCAGGTAGGCGTGCAAAAGAGTCAATTCGTGCTGCTTTTGCACGCCGGTTGTAATGAAAGCGGATCGTCCACTTTCAGAAAGGCCTAATGACCGCAATGGACTGTGAGTTCAACCGGTCTGCGATTTTCAAAATTTCTGATCCAGGCTGCCTGGTTTATTCAACGTGAGCCAGCCCTGCGGTGCGAGCACCCGGCACATCCACCCTACCCCGGCTCTGCCGTCGTCATCCTCTCCACATAGCGCGCGATCAGGTCGATTTCCAGGTTCACTTTCGTGCCCGGCTTGAGTTCGTGCAGCGTGGTTACCTGCAGCGTGTGGGGAATCAGGTTCACTTCGAATTCGGTGCCGGTAACCCGGTTCACGGTGAGGCTAACACCATTGATGGTAATTGAGCCTTTCATGGCGATATATTTCGCCAGCTCCTGCGGCGCACGCACCACCAGCCGCCAGCTTTCGCCGATGTCGTCGAAGCTCACCACTTCGCCCACGCCATCGACGTGGCCGCTGACCAGGTGGCCGCCCAGTCTGTCCGATAACCGCAGCGCCTTTTCCAGGTTTACCTGCGCGTCCTGGCGGTCAAGGCCGATGGTGCAGTCCAGCGTTTCGCGCGAGACGTCGACCACAAAGTTATTGCCGCTCATTTCCACCACGGTCAGGCATACGCCGTTCACCGCGATGCTGTCGCCCAACTGCACGTCATCCATGCCGAGTTGCTGCGTGGCCACGGTGAGGCGCAGCCCGCCCTGACGGTCTTCGGCGCGGGCGATGGTGCCGACGTCTGCGATGATTCCACTGAACATGTTCTATCCTTTTCTTACTCGCGCCACGATGCGCAAATCGCGCCCGACCTGGCGTACATCCTTCCATTCCAGTTCGATGCGCTGCTCCAGGCTGGTGAGTTCGCCCAGCCTTGCGATGCCGCGCGCCATATCGCCCAGCAACTGCGGCGCAACGTACAGCACCAGTTCGTCCGTCAGCCCCGCCTGCAGCAGCGAGCCGTTAAGCTTGGTGCCCGCTTCCACCAGCACTTCGTTGCAGCCCTGGTCGGCGAGATCGTCCAGCACGGCGGCGACATCTACCTGGCCGTCCGCCCCCGGCAATTCCACCACGCGCGCCCCCGCCGCTTCCAGCGCGATGGCTTTCTGCAAGTCCCGCGCAGCAGTGTAAATCACCACGCCCGGCTGTTGCAGCAGGCGCGCATGCGGCGGCAGGCGCAAGGCGTTGTCCACCACTGCGCGCAAGGGTTGCTGCACATTTTCAATTCCACGTACGTTTAACTGCGGATCGTCGGCAAGCACGGTGCCGATGCCGGTAAGCACGGCACAGGAACGCGCGCGCCAGTGCTGCACATCCTGCCGCGCGGCATCACCGGTGATCCACTGGCTCACGCCGTTGGCGAGCGCAGTACGCGCATCCAGGCTCATGCCGATCTTGCTGCGCACCCATGGCAGGTTACGCTCCATCCGCGCGACGAAACCAATGTTGAGTTCGCGCGCCGCATCCTCCATCAGGCCGCTATCCACTTCGACGCCTGCAGCGCGCAGTTTTTCCAGGCCCCGCCCCGCGACTTGCGGATTCGGATCCTGCATTGCCGCCACCACGCGCGCCACGCGCGCTTCAACCAGCGCATCGGCGCAGGGCGGGGTAAGGCCATGATGACTGCACGGCTCGAGCGTGACGTAGGCAGTCGCACCGCGAGCGGCATCGCCCGCCGCCCTCAGTGCATGGACTTCGGCATGCGGCTCGCCGGCGCGCTCATGCCAGCCTTCGCCGACTATCGCACCGTCCCTGACCAGCACGCAGCCGACGCGCGGATTGGGCGCAGTGGTGTACAGGCCGCGCTCAGCGAGTTGCAGCGCACGCGCCATCCACTCGCTGTCGGCAGCCTCGATCATGACTTGTCGGTTTTGCGGCGGCGCGGCCGTTTCTTGCCCACCGCGGCGATGGCTTCGGTGAAATCGCCCACATCCTGAAAGCTCTTGTAGACGGAAGCAAAGCGGATATAGGCGACCTTGTCGAGCCTGAGCAACTCGTTCATCACCATTTCGCCGACCAGGCGCGAAGCGATCTCGCGCTCGCCCAGGGCGAAGATTTTCTGCTTGACGTGGTCGATAGCGGCATCGACCAGTTCGGTGGGAACCGGGCGCTTGTGCAGCGCGCGATTGAAACTGGTATACAGCTTTTCCTCGTCGAACTCGCTGCGCATGCCGTTCTGCTTGACCACCTGCGGCATGCGCAGTTCGACCACCTCGTAGGTGGTGAAGCGCTTGTCGCACGACAGGCAGCGGCGACGACGACGGATGCTGTCGCCTTCCACGCTTTCGCGGGTGTCCACCACCTGGGTGTCGGGACCTTTGCAGAAAGGACAGCGCATGGTTTCAGTTTACGCGCCGTAGACCGGGAATTTTACCGTCAGCTTGCGCACCTCTTCCGTGACGCGGGCAATGACCGCCTCGTCGTTCGGCGCTTCGAGCACATCGGCGATCAGGTGGGACAGTTTCTCGGCTTCCAGTTCCCTGAAGCCGCGTGTGGTCATTGCGGGCGAACCAATACGGATGCCGCTGGTGACAAAAGGCTTTTCCGGATCGTTCGGGATGGCGTTCTTGTTGACGGTGATATGCGCCCGGCCCAGCGCCGCCTCGGCATCCTTGCCGGTCAGCTTCTTGGCGCGCAGGTCGACCAGGAACACGTGGCTGTCGGTGCGCCCGGAGACGATGCGCAGGCCGCGCTCGGTCAGCACCTTGGCCATCACGCGCGCGTTTTCGATTACCTGCTTCTGGTAGATCTTGAATTCCTTGCTCGCCGCCTCCTTGAATGCCACCGCCTTGGCCGCGATGACGTGCATCAGCGGGCCGCCCTGCAGACAGGGGAAGATCGCCGAGTTCAGCGCCTTGGCGTGTTCTTCCGACGACAGGATCAGGCCGCCGCGTGGACCGCGCAGGGTCTTGTGGGTGGTAGTGGTCACGAAGTCGGCAATACCGACCGGATTCGGGTAGTAGCCCGCCGCGACCAGCCCGGCGTAATGCGCCATATCCACGAACAGCCAGGCGCCGACGCTGTCGGCAATCGCGCGGAAGCGTTTCCAGTCGATCACCAGCGCGTAGGCGGAAGCACCGGCCACGATCATTTTCGGCTTGTGCTCGGTAGCCAGACGCTGCACTTCGTCATAGTCGATTTCTTCCTTGGCGTTGAGACCGTAGGGCACCACGTTGTACAACTTACCGCTGATGTTGACCGAGGCGCCGTGGGTAAGGTGGCCGCCGTGGGCCAGGCTCATGCCGAGGATGGTGTCGCCAGGCTGGAGCATGGAAACGTACACCGCCTGATTGGCTTGCGAACCGGAGTGTGGCTGCACGTTGGCGTATTCGGCACCGAACAGCGCCTTGGCACGGTCGATGGCGAGCTGCTCGGCGATGTCCACGTATTCGCAGCCGCCGTAGTAGCGCTTGCCGGGATAACCTTCCGCATACTTGTTGGTAAGCTTGCTGCCCTGTGCTTCCATCACCGCCGGGCTGGTGTAGTTTTCCGAGGCGATCAACTCGATGTGATCTTCCTGGCGGCGGTTTTCCTGCTGGATTGCCGCCCACAATTCGGGATCGGTCTGGGCGATGGTGTTTTTGCTGGAGAACATGGCAAGCCTTCCAAAATTTAGGGTAGAAATAGAAAGGCGCGCATTTTACCACGCGGCCGAAAGGCCGGTAATACAAGGCTACAAGGGGCAAGTCTGGCCCAAAGGGCATGCGGCATGCAGGAAACGGATAATCTAAAGCTCGAACACCTCGTTCATGGCCGGCATTTTCACCTCTGTCCCCTTTAGCAGCCCGGCAAAATGCGTCATGGTCTGTTCCTCGCCATGGACCAGAAAGGTGCGCGCCGGGCCGCCGATTTGTTCGTGCCAGGCCAGCAGCTCTGCCTGATCGGCATGTGCCGAAAAGCCGTTGATCGTATAGATGCGGGCATGCACCGGTATCTCTTCACCGTAAATTCGCACTTTCCTCGCGCCCTCTACCAGGCGGCGTGCCAGCGTGCCGGTGGCTGCATAGCCCACGAATATCACGCTGCATTCCTTGCGCCCGAGATTGTGCTGCAGGTGGTGTCGAATCCGTCCCCCGGTGCACATGCCGGCTCCCGCCATGATGATCGCACCACCCGGGATATGGTTGATTTCCATCGACTCCAGCGTCTCGCGCGTAAATTGGAGTCCCGGCAAATGGAATGGATCGCGCCCCTCCCGAAACAGCTCGGCCGTTTCAGGTTCATAGCATTCCGGATGACGCTCGAAGATTTCAGTTGCCGAAATCGCCATCGGGGAATCCAGAAACACCTGTGTGGTGCGGGACAGCGTTCCCTGCTCCACACCTTCCCGCAGGAAATACAGGATTTCCTGGGCTCTTTCCAGCGCAAAGGTGGGGATGACGACATTGCCACCGCGCCTGAAGGTGTCCGTGATCGCTTCGTAAAATTCCTTCACGGTCGGATCAAATGGCTTGTGCAGCCGATCGCCATAAGTGGTTTCCATGACAACGACATCCGCCTTCGGCGGCGTAACGGGGCTACGCAATATGGGCCGGCCGACATTGCCCAGATCACCCGAGAACAGCACGCTGCGTCGTTTGCCTTTTTCTTCGAGCTCGAGAAAGATACTGGCCGAGCCGAGGATGTGTCCGGCATCAAGAAAGGTCGCGCGGATGCCGGGAGCCAGCTCCACAGGCTGGTTATAGACCGAGGTACGTCCGAAGAAATCCAGCACCCTGAATGCGTCCAGGATCGAATATAAAGGCGCAGCCGGATGTGCATGTTTGCCATGATGCCTGTGCGAGCGGTGGCGGGATTCCTCCTCCTGCAGATGGGCGGCATCCAGCATCACCAGCCTGGACAGTTCGCGCGTGGCGGCGGTAGTCACGATTTCACCGTGGAACCCCCGCTTGACCAGCAACGGCAGGCGGCCGCAATGATCCAGGTGGGCGTGGGTAAGCAGTACATAATCGATTTCTGCCGGGTCGAAACCGAATGGCTCGGCGTTCTCTTCCTCCAACTCCCGTCCACCCTGAAACAGGCCGCAGTCGATCAGAATACGGCGGCCGGCACATTCGACCAGATGACAGGATCCTGTCACGCCCCGATCGGCGCCGTGAAAAGAGATCTTCAAACCGTTCTCCTTATGAGCACACTTGCACTATTAGCGTACTGTATCCGTCAGCGTAATTGTCGAACCGTGTTGCGTTCATCCCGCCTCATTGCTACTGCCCGGCCACGGTCATGTTTTCTATCAGTATCGATCCGCACTGGCGCGAACCGTGCACCTGCAGGTCGCCGCCCACCGCCACGATCTGACGGAACATATCCTTCAGGTTGCCGGCGATGGTGATCTCTTCCACCGGATACTGGATTTCGCCGTTCTCCACCCAGAACCCCGCGGCACCGCGCGAGTAGTCGCCGGTGACGTAGTTGACACCTTGTCCGAGCAGCTCGGTGACCACCAGCCCGCGACCCATTTTTTTCAGCAGTCCGTTGAAGTCCAGCTTGCCTGGACGCAGGATCAGATTGTGACTGCCGCCGGCATTGCCGGTGGTCTGCAGCCCCAGCTTGCGCGCGGAATAGCTGCCGAGGAAATAGCCCTGCAACACGCCGTTCCCCACCATGGCGCGGCGTTGTACCCGCACACCTTCCGCGTCGAATGGGCTGCTGGCCAGACCGCGCGGAATGTCCGGTACGTCGTCGATGCACACAATGTCCGAGAACACCTGCTTGCCCGACTGGTCGAGCAAAAAGGAGGATTTGCGGTACAGGCTGCCGCCATTCACCGCACGGGAAAAATGGCTGAGCAGGCTGGCAGCGATCGGCGACTCGAACAGCACCGGCACCTGCCGCGTGCCCAGGCTGCGCCCTTTAAGGCGGCGCACCGTGCGCTCTGCAGCGATACGCCCGACTTCTTCCACGCGCAGCATCTCGGCCGCGTTACGCGCCTCGCTGTACCAGTAGTCGCGCTGCATGCCGGCGCCCTTGCCGGCAATCACCGCACAGCCGATGCTGTGGCGCGAGGCGGGGTAGCCGGCATTGAAGCCCAGGCTGTTGGCATGCACGAACTGCCCCTCATGCAGATGCACGGTAGCGCCTTCCGAATTATGGATGCGCGGGTCGGTGGCGAACGCCGCCTGCTCGCACTCGCCGGCCAACTGGATGGCCTGCTCAACGTCCAGCTGCCACGGGTGGTAAAGATCGAGCGCCGGAAATTCAGTGGCCAGCCTGTCGACATCCGGCAGCCCGGCACAATCGTCGCTGGCGGTGTAGCGCGCAATGTTCAGCGCGGCATCCACGGTGTCGCGCATCGCCTGCCGCGAAAAATCCGAGGTGCTGGCATTGCCGCGCCGCTGGCCGATATAGACGCTGACGCTGAGGCTCTTGTCGCGGTTGTATTCGATGGTCTCGACCGCACCCTGACGCACCGTGACCGACTGGCCAAAACCCTCGGATACTTCCGTGGCGCTGGCGCTGGCGCCCTGCTGTCCAGCATAGCGAATGATGTCGTCGGCCAGTGTGTGCAATGTTTCTGCGGCAAGCGAGAAGCGGTGTTCGTTCTGTGCAATCGGTTTCATGTCGGGAAATTCAATTAAAACGGATAGTCGTAAGGCGCTATCATAGCAACATCCGATTATTCTTTCGCAGCCATGCAACCAGACGAACATCACGACGAGCACGAAGAAGGCCAGGAACATACGCTCAGCAAGACCCGGCGCAAGCAACAGATGCACGATCTGCAGGACATTGGCGAACGCATTGCCGCGCTCAGCGACGACAAGCTGTCCGAACTCGATTTACCCGAACGACTGCACGATGCCGTCCGCGAACTGCGGCGTATCAACAAGCACGGCGCACAACGGCGGCAGATGCAATATATAGGCAAGCTGATGCGCGATGTCGAACCGGGCCCTATCGTCGCCAAACTGGATGCCTGGGACGGTGTTTCGGTACAGCACACGGCATGGCTGCACCGTATCGAGCGCTGGCGCGACCGCCTGCTGGGAGATGCCGATGCGCTGACCGAGTTGCTGAGCACCCACCCGGACGTCGATATCCAGCACCTGCGCGCGCTGATCCGCAACGCGCACAAGGAAAAAGAACTCAACAAGCCGCCAAAGAGCTACCGCGAGATTTTCCAGGTTTTGCGCGAAATCATGCCGGAGGATTGAACGGAGAATTCAGCCACAGATTGACACGGTTCAAACACGGATAAAGCCCGAACTCTCGGACCTTGAGGCCGAGCAGGATTGGTAATTGGTATTTTCCATCCGTGCAAATCCGTATTCATCCGTGGCTAAAATGGTTTTTTAAACGACAGACAAACCCATGACTGAACTCTTGCCCCACATCACGCTGGAGACCGGCCCCTCGCCACAGCACAGCATCATCTGGTTGCACGGGCTGGGCGCGGACGGCGAGGATTTCGTGCCGGTGGCGGAGCAGATGCAACTGCCGGTGGCGGTACGCTACATTTTCCCGCATGCGCCGATGCAGCCGGTAACCATCAATGGCGGCTACGTGATGCGCGCCTGGTACGACATCATCGCCACCAACATCGGCGCCCAGCAGGACGAGGCCGGCATCCGCGACGCGCAGGCGGAAATCGAAAAACTGATCGCACAGGAACGGCAGCGCGGTATCGCTGCGCAGAATATCTACCTCGCGGGATTTTCGCAGGGCGGGGCGATTGCATTGCATACGGGACTGCGTCATCAGGCCCGACTGGGCGGCATCATTGCGCTCTCCACCTACCTGCCGCTGGCGCAAACGCTGACGCAGGAAGCAAGTGCCACCAACCGCGATTTGCCGATCTTCATGGCGCACGGTGACGAGGACCCCATCGTGCCATATGCACTGGGCAAGTCCTCGGCACAGAAACTGGAAGAACTGGGTTATCGCCTGAGCTGGCACGAGTACGGCATGCCGCATTCGGTGTGCATGGAAGAAATCAACGACCTCGCAGACTGGCTGGCCAGGAGGTTCGCTCAATAAGCTTCTTCTTCGCTTGCTTCTTCCTGCTCGATCCTGCGGTAGCGCGCAAAATCGTAATCATCGCCCTTCTCCACCAGCGCCAGCGGCATCAACAGGTATTTCCTGCCCTGCACCAGCATGTTCAGGCTGCGGGTCGCGGAAAAGGTATCGGGCTTCATCATCAACCAGGCCTCGCCCTCGGCGCCATCATTTTTGGTCAACCATAATGCGGGCTGTTCTTCTGCGCTGCCGGCCTGGCCGCTTTCGCTCAGCAACACCCCTTCCAGGCGTGTGGCCAGCATTTCCACCCCGACATGCAAATTGCTTTTTTCGTCGCGCCCCAGGCGGCGCACGATGCCGACACCCCAGGAATTGACGTTTTCAGGCTTGAGGCCGACCAGCATGCCGATTTTCACTTTGTCGGCTTGCGTCGGCGGCAATACGCAACGGAAGCCATTGACGCTGATCTCGTCGACCTCCCAGCTTTCTGCGGCATTATTGTCAAAATTCAGGCCCACGTTGGTCTGCTCGACCACGTCGGAGAAGCCGCCCGCCACGTGCAGGTTCACGTTGAGGCGGCGTCGCGTGGTACGCCTCATCGGCGGAGGCTCCGACCACAGTGTGACCAGGCGTTTGGCCACCTGCAGCACGACTTCCGCCTCATAGGTTCCGCCGAGGTTGAGGTCGTCCGGCACCGTGCCCTTTTCCAGCGTCCTGACCAATGCATCGAGTTGCGCCGGCGCCTCCCCCAGACCAACGAAGCGCAGACTGGGACGCGTCGCGACCTCGCCGGTATAGCGTACCGGCGGCACCGCTTGTGCCACGTCGAAAGACAGTCGCGTGCCGGGAACCGGCTGCGCTTCCAGGGTATAGTTGCGGCTCAAGTGCGCCATCAGGCGTTCCGCCAGATGGATCTGCCGCGGCTTGAACGTGCCGGCACAGGAAATCCACCACAGCAACGCAGCGGACAACTCCATTCGCACCGAACTTTTTCCGGTCAGCCCCGGGTACAGCGCAACTGCCTCATCCAGGTAACCCTCGATTTCGGCATGGGTATAACACAGCGCCAGCAGTGCCCATACCGCCGGATCGACCGGACCATAGCGCAATGCGGCGCATTTCAGCCAGGCCGTCGCAGAGTCGATGGCGCGCGCGGCAATCAACGCGCGCAACTGCTTGAGAGACGAACTCCCCTTGTCGCCGTCGCGACAACCGATCAGCACTTCACCGTAGCCTTGTGAAATCTGCGAGGAAAAATCGTTCAGCGCGGCCCACAGCCGGTTTTCCTGGAATTTGCTTAGCGTGGTGGAGGAATAAAGCTCGCGGAGCAGCTTGCGCTCGAACGGTCGTGCGGTTTCATCAAGCAGGCGCAAGGCTTCGAACTTGTTGTCCAGACGGAAATTTTCGTCCCGGCGCACCGTCTCGACCCAGCCGGCGATTTCCTGCAGCGATTTCAGGCTGTCGTTTTTTGGCAGATCGTCCAGCAACTGCTGCGCCGATTTGGGATCGGCCATTGGATGATCCGATTTCTTGCCGAACAGCCCCAACATGGTTACCCCCTCCGTTTTAACTTGACGCCCCGCCTGCACCACCCAAATATAAGCACAAATATGTAGTCTTTGCCATACCATGGACCATGGCAGCTGCCTGACAACGATAATTTTACAATGATTGCATTACTGGTAAACAACACACCGTTCCCGCCGGTCGACCAAGCGCTGCGCGAGCCGAATGGCTTGCTCGCCGCGGGCGGCGACCTGGCACCGGGGCGCCTGCTGGATGCCTACCGCCATGGCATTTTCCCGTGGTTCAATGTCGACGAACCCATCCTGTGGTGGAGCCCGGACCCGCGCATGGTGCTGTTCCCGCAGGAATTCAAGGTATCCCGCTCACTGCGCAAGACGCTGCGCAACAAGCTGTACGAAGTGCGCGCCGACAGCGCCTTCGAACAGGTGATGCGCGCCTGCGCCGCACCGCGAGACGACCAGAACGGCACGTGGATACACGATGAAATGGTTACAGCCTACACCGCGTTGCACCGCATGGGTTACGCGCACTCCATGGAAACATGGATGGATGGCGAACTCGCCGGCGGCCTTTACGGAATCGCCATCGGCCGCATGTTTTACGGCGAATCAATGTTCAGCCTGCGCACCGATGCATCCAAGATCGCGCTCGCCCATCTCGCGATGCAACTTGAACGCTGGAACTTCGGCATGATTGATTGTCAGATGAATACGCGCCACCTTGCTTCGCTCGGTGCGCGCGAGATTCCGCGCGCGGAATTCATCTCTCGCCTGCAGGAATTGATAAACTACCCGGATATCGCCTCGCCATGGATGCTGGATCATGACCTTGTTGAATGAAATTCCGCTGTCGGCACTGCAGCTCTACCTGACCGGCCCCTATCAGTGCAGTTACCTGCCCGACCGCATGGCGCGCTCGCAGGTCGCCACCCCCAGCTTCCTGATCACCCCGCGCGTCTATTCCGACCTGGTGCAGCGCGGCTTCCGCCGCAGCGGCACCTTTACCTACCGCCCGCGCTGCGACGCCTGCCATGCCTGCGTGCCGGTACGTGTCGACGTTTCCGGCTTCGTGCCCAGCCGCTCGCAGCGCCGCGCGCTGAAGCGCCACCGCAACCTGGTTGCCTCGCTGCACACGTTGAATGACCGCGAGGAATATTTCCATCTGTACCAGCGCTACCAGGCAGCGCGGCACAACGACGGCGAGATGGAAAGCGACAGCCGTGATCAGTACCGCAGCTTTCTGCTGCAGACCCATGTCGAATCCAGGCTGGTCGAATTCCGCGAGGATGGCGTACTGCGCATGGTCAGCATCATCGACATCCTGAGCGACGGCATTTCCTCGGTATATACCTTTTACGAACCCGACCCGCACGCCAGCTACGGCACCTATGGCGTGCTGTGGCAGATCGAGTTGTGCCGCAAGATGGAACATCCTTATCTCTATCTCGGTTACTGGATCAGGGAGAGCCGCAAAATGGCGTACAAATCCAATTTCACCCCGTTGCAGGGACTGGTGCAGGGCGTATGGCAATACCTGCCGGAGGAAACAACCTGATGTATTCGCTGCTGCGCCCGCTGTTATTCGCCCTCGATCCGGAAACTGCCCACCATCTCACCCTCGACGGCCTGCAGACCGCCCACGACCTCGGCCTGCTGCCGCTGGTGGCGCGGCGCCCCGCGCCCGACCCGCACACGGTGATGGGGCTGGAGTTCCCCAATCCGGTAGGCCTGGCCGCCGGACTCGACAAGAACGGCAAATACATCAATGCGCTGGGCGCACTCGGTTTCGGTTTCATCGAAATCGGCACCGTCACCCCGCGCCCGCAACCGGGCAACCCGAAACCGCGCCTGTTCCGCCTGCCCGAGGCACAGGGCATCATCAACCGCATGGGCTTCAACAACCACGGCGTGGACGCACTGGTCGAAAACGTGAAGCGCGCAAAATACAAAGGCATCCTCGGCATCAACATCGGCAAGAATGCCGACACCCCGATCGAGAACGCCGCCAACGATTACCTGACCTGCCTGCGCAAGGTATACACCCACGCCAGCTATGTCGCAGTCAACATCTCCTCACCCAACACCAGAAACCTGCGCCAGTTGCAGGGCGGTGACGAGCTCGATGCACTGCTTGCACAATTGAAGGCAGAACAACAAAGCCTCGCCAACCTGCACGGAAAATACGTGCCGCTGGCGGTAAAGATCGCGCCCGATCTGGACGACGAACAGGTCAAACAGATCGCCGCGCTGCTGACCAAACACCGCATCGATGGCGTGATCGCCACCAATACCACGCTGGCGCGCGAGGGCGTGGAAAACCTGCCGCACGGCGGCGAAACCGGCGGCCTCTCCGGCGCGCCGGTGCGCGAAAAATCCACTGCGGTGATCCGCCTGCTTGCCGCAGAGCTCAAAGCCTGTGCCGAGCAAAGCCGAAGCAGCGCCCTGCCCATCATCGGCGTCGGTGGCATCCTGAGCGGCGCGGATGCGGCGGAAAAAATCACGGCCGGCGCATCGCTGGTGCAGATCTACAGCGGCCTGATCTACCGCGGCCCGGCGCTGGTTGCCGAATGCTGCAACGCGTTACGCAACTGAGGAAACGACATGCGCATCGGCGTACCGAAAGAAATCAAGGATCACGAATTCCGCGTCGGCATCACGCCGGACGGCGTGCAGGCGCTGCACAATGCGGAGCATCAAGTGCTGGTGGAAACGAACGCCGGCACCGCTGTCGGTTTCAGTGATGAAATGTACAGGCAGGCCGGCGCGCAGATCGTTGCCGGTCCGGCCGAAGTGTATACCTGCGATCTGGTGGTCAAGGTCAAGGAACCTCAGCCGTCCGAAATTCCGCTGATCCACGACAAACTCACCCTGTTCTGCTTCCTGCACCTTGCTGCCGCACCCGAGCTCGCCATGCAGTTGATGAAAAGCCGCGCCACCTGCATCGCCTACGAAACCGTGACCGATACCAAAGTCCACCTGCCGCTGCTCACCCCCATGTCGCAAGTGGCGGGGCGGCTGTCGGTGCAGATGGGCGCCTGGGCACTGACCATGGCCAACGGTGGCAGCGGCGTTTTGCTCTCCGGCATGCCCGGCGTGGCACCCGCGAAAGTCACCATCATCGGCGGCGGCGTGGTCGGCACCAATGCCGCGCAGATCGCGCTGGGCATGGGCGCCGACGTCACCTTGCTGGAGCGCGATCCTGCCGCCATGCAACGGCTGGAAGAAATGTTCGGCGCGCGCCTGAAGACCGTGCACTCTGAACCGTCCACGCTGAAAAGCTGCGTGCAGGAAGCCGACATGGTGGTCGGTGCGGTACTGATTCCCGGCAAGCATGCGCCCAAGCTGATCACCCGCGACATGGTGCGCGGCATGCGTCCCGGCTCGGTGCTGGTCGACATCGCCATCGACCAGGGCGGCTGCGCCGAAACTTCGCACCCCACTACGCACAGCGACCCGATCTACATCGAGGAAGGCGTGGTGCACTATTGCGTCGCCAACCTGCCCGCCGCCACCGCGCGCACCTCCACGCTGGCCCTCACCCACGCCACCCTGCCCTATGTACTGGAACTCGTCGACAAGGGCGTGCAGCGCGCACTGCTGGAAAACGAAGGTTTGAAGAATGGCCTCAACGTGTGCGCGAGATACCTCACCCATCCCGACCTGGCGGATGACCTCGGTTATCCGTTGAAAGCAGCGGAAGAGGCGCTGGCAGAAACTGCAGCGTAATTTTCGTTCAATAGCATCAGCTATCGATACTCTGCTCGCGATCCAGCACCCAGCAGCGCGGGTTGTTGGTGAAACCGATGTGTTCGTAGTATGAATTGGCGTCGGGTGCCGCCACCAATATCAATTTGCATTTCGGCCCCAGTTTTTCCTGGGTGAGAGATTGCAGCTTCTTGCCGATGCCGCGCTTCTGGTATTTTTCGTGTACCGCCAGGTCGGACAGATAGCAGGCGTAGTGAAAGTCGGTCATCGAACGCGCAATTCCGACCAACTTCCCGCCATCCCAGGCGGTCACCATCAGGTTGCTGTTGCTCACCATGCCGGCCATGCACTCGCGGTCATCGACCGGCCTGCGCCCGGCAAGCGTCGAATCGCGCAAAAGCTCGATGAACTGATCCGCCGATACCGGCACGTTGATTTTGTATTCGATGCTCATTTCATCAAGCCCCGTCAGTAGGGCGTGCCATCCTTGTGAGAAAACTGCCATGCTCCGCCAACCATTTCAGCCCGAAGATCATCGTCGGGATAAGTAGCGGAATCACCTGCAGTCCTGTCGCCCACCTCCAGATAAACTACATCCTCGGCCGTACGATTCAGAAGTTGATGCCCATTGCCCGTGCCCGCCCTGAATCCGGCACACATACCCGGAGATAGCTGCGTTTCCCCAGCATCGGTAATCAATATAGGGCTGCCTTCCAGGATGTAGATGAACTCGTCCTGCTTTGAATGCGCATGGCGCAGTGCCGAAATGGCATCGGGCGCCAGCCGCGTCAGATTGACGCCGAAGTTTGCCAAGCCAAACACATCACCAAGTTGTCGTTTCTCCTTGCCGACCATGCGCGAAGCAAACGGCTCGGGATAGAGTGACGGCTTTGTCCGTGGCGCGGCTTCCGCAGCCATGATTGCTACAGGTATCAGTTTTTCAGTCACAGCCCCTCCTGTTGTGATGAGTGATAACGTAGCTATCCAAAAACAACTCTGATTCCATTAAATCCGTTGGCGATGAAACTTGAAATTGAGCGTAATACCGTCTTTCCCTTCAACAGGAAAGGAAAGCGTATCCTCATTGCATTGATATTTTCTTGTTTGCACGCCTTCAACAAACATTGGTCCGCCGTCATACGGCCTGTCTAGTGTATTTTTGATCACGTCCCGCATTTCAGGGGGAACTATCGCGAGCTGCGCCTCAATTTCGGGGGAGATAATATGGATGTGGCTTCCATAGTCGTGGTGCCGGGATTCATTCACCCCAATATCTATATTGCCTGTTTCAGGATTGCCTCCCAAGGCTCCTTTCGCATCATCTTCATAATTCAAGCCGACGGTCAACACTACCGGTTTGCGACCTACAATAGCAAGAAAGGAGCCCTCTCCATTGATCCGGCCGTGCTGCGTGAAACGACCGTCTTCTGCTACGACAAGATTGATATCGGCCTTGCTTATATTCAACTCGTGGGCTCTGATATCATTGGCCATGCCTTTTGCCTCAAATTGATGCATGGTGTCTTCAATCATCTTCTTGTAGTCGTCCTCGTTGCTGTACCAGGAGCCAACCAGGCATCTGTCATGATTGCTTATGCGTTCCTGGCAGGCTTCCGGATGATTGGTCAACGTATAGGTCAGGCGAGTGTTGACAGGCGCATCGTTCAAGTGACTAAAAAGAATTTCAACAGGGTTCGGTCCGCATAAAATTTCGGTGCTTAGCGTACCGGTCCAGTTTTTATGGGTTAGTTCAAAATTCTCCACAACCGATTGGGAAAGACCTGCCTCATCAGGCGCGGTTATCGTTGCCTGCATTCCTTCGGGAACAGTCAGTGATACCACGCTCAATCGTCCCGGCAGCAGGGGTGGAATATCGATCGTAAACTCACCTTCCTTCAGTGTCGTTGAGGTAATAGATTGAACATCTGTCTCGCGGGGGACAAACCCTCCTCCAAGATCGGGAACCTGACGAAGATAATGATCCACAACAAAGTCGTGAAAGTCGGTATCAAATCCAATGCTTTTTAAGTAGGAGTAGAGATGATCCGGGTTATTTCTCGTTGCCGCATATATATTTTTCAGAAGGGTTATCACGGCCTGATTTCCCTTGCTGTTTGCGTAGCTTGTCAGCAGGACACTGGCAGAATACTCCTGGGTAAATGGAGCGCTACCCAGATCAAATTCTTTCGCCCACATATGTTCAAAATCCAGAGATGGATAGACAATGCTCGATAGGAAATCAGCAGCACTTTCATCCCACCAATGTGCATTCGAGAATGCATAACTTGATGAATTGAATCCCAACCCGAAGTTTTCTATCTGCTCTTGTATAAAGCAGTGCCCAATTTCATGAGCCACCATTCCTTTAAAGAAATGTTTTGTATCCGGATCTTGCCATGAGCGAATATTTTTATAAGGACCAGCCTCCATCCAGCACTCGTCGCTAAGACCGAGAGGCCAATATATTTCGGCATCTACATGTACATCATCAAGAAGAAAATAGAGGCTCTTATGAAGGGTCCCCAAACTTGAGAAAACTCTTCTGCTGTCGGTTATTGCTTGCAATGCCTCACCAACGAGATATCGGTGCACTGCAGTAGGATGTCGATGCCAATTATGGGGTGTCAGGACGAAGTCTTTGCCGTTAGGGTGCTTGTGTACCCAGCATCCCCGTCCGCCCACACCATTTTCCTCAATATAATATCGACCAAGAAGCCACACGCTTCCAGGCCCGTCGGGATCAAGAACATGGGGGTCAAGGCCCATGGACAGGCAGGAAACCACTTCTTCTGCTTTTAATGGCGCGGCATGGCTCGCCAGCAGCACAATCGCCACGTACATAATTCTTTTTATGGTTGCCACATAGATGGGACCATGCTCTGTTTTGCGCATTTTTACTTTCCTCTTTTCAATCAGATTTCGGAAGTACAACGCTCAAACAAATAAATCAGTTCACTTTTGAAATTTCAGCCTGGTT
>Ga0315556_1001123_pt1 | contig 16380 bp, 16 predicted proteins | sample SalMarSW160310MG_FD_202112 | JGI IMG/M metagenome (GOLD analysis project Ga0315556, IMG submission 202112) | Salt marsh sediment microbial communities from the Plum Island Ecosystem LTER, Massachusetts, United States - Salt Marsh Sediment SW1603-10 ...
AGCAACAACCGCACCATCTTGCCCGCCGTGATCTTGCGGGCCTCCTCGACGCTGCGACGCTCGGCCTTGCGCCGTTGATTCTTCTTGGACATGCCACATTGTAGGACGGCCGTCGTTCGCCGGTCGTCTGGCGCCGCGCTCGGGCCTGCCGCCCCTTGCGGGGCGGTGCCGCAGCCAGCGACACTGGCGCTCGTGAGGCCACCATTCCTATCCCATCTCCAGGAGGCGTTCGAAGGGGCCAACGGCCGGCCGCTGGCACAGGCGGCCAGCGTCTCCCCGGCCGGGATGCCCGAGGTGCGCACGGTGGTGCTGCGCCACCTCGCTCCGGACGGCTCCGCAACGTTCGCCAGCGATGCTCGCAGCGCCAAGATGGCAGCGCTCACAGCGGGCGGCTGGCTCGAGCTGTGTCTGTGGCGCCCCGAGGTCGGACTGCAGTTGCGCCTGCTGGGGCGCGCCCAGGTGCATCGCTTCGACGACCACGCGGTTGCCGTTTGGACCGCCCTCCCGCTCGACACCAGGGAGCTGTTCGCGTCGCCGGCACCCGGCAGCCCGCTGCGCGACGCCCCGGCGACCGAGGCAGCGGGGCCGGAATCCGGGGACCGGCCGCCGGCCACCTTCGCGGCCGTGCGCCTGACACCTCGACGCTGCGATCGGCTGGAGCTGGGCCCACCGCTGCGTCGCCGTATCTGGACGCTCGACGAGGACCGCTGGCGGTCGGAGGACGTGGTGCCTTGAACGGTGCGTAGCGTCCGGTCGGCCCGGCGGCGCGCTCCCGCCCTGCCATACTGGAGCCGTGGAGCTGCCCTGCCGACAGCGCCTTCTCGAAGGGCGCGGCACGCGCCTCAACGAAGGAACGCGTGCGCGCGTCGTGTCGCCGTGGACGCCCGGCCCATCATGAAGCCGCCGGCCGGCCGGCGCACCGACGAGGGGTGGCGTTTCCTGGTGCGGGTCCGCTACCCGCTGGTGCTGTTCGCTGCGGTGGTGCTCCTGGGCACGGTCGCCTTCAAGCTGACCTGGCTGCGCTTCGGCGCGTCCTGGATGGACGCGCTGTACATGACGTTCATCACCGTTACGACCGTGGGGTACGCCGAGCTCTACCCGCTCGGCACCGCCGGGCGGGCGGTGGCGATCGTAGTGGCGGTGGCCGGCATCGGCAGCCTCTTCTACCTGCTGGCGGCCGTGATGGAGTTCCTGGTGGCGCAGCAGGTACGCGACCCGCTGGGAAGGAGAACCATGAGACAACGCATCGCGGCGATGAGCGCTCACGTGGTGGTGGTCGGCTACGGCCGCATGGGTCGGCGCTCGGCCGAGGAACTGGCGCACGAGCACGTTCCGTACGTCGTCGTCGATTCCGATCCCGCCGTGGGAAGCGTTCTGCAGGACGCGGGCGTGCCCTTCGTCATCGGCGACGGCGACGAGGAGGAGGTGCTCCTCGAGGCAGGACTGGCGCGTGCTCGCGGCGTGGTGGTCGCCACCAACAGCGACGCCACCAACGCCTTCGTGGTGATGACGGCTCGCTCGCTCAACGCCGATCTGACCATCGTGGCTCGCGCCGACGACGCCGCCGCCGTCCGTAAGCTCGAGCGGGCGGGCGCCGATCGAGCCATCGACCTGTACACGCTGGGCGGGCGACGCCTCGCCAATACGGTGGTGCGTCCCGCCACCGTCGACTTCCTGCACGGCACGCTGCGCGAGCGCCGCGGTGAGCTCGCCATCGAGGAGGAGCCGGTGACCGAGGGCAGCGAGCTCGCCGGCCGCACGCTGCGTCAGCTCGACTTGCGACGGCGCACCGGAGCCAGCGTTCTGGCCGTGTTCCGGGGCAACGAGACGCATCCGAACCCGGAGTCGGAGTTCGTTCTCGAAGCCGGCGACCGGCTCCTGGTGATGGCGACCGTGGAGCAGATCAGCGCGCTGCGGCAGCTGTCTCGCCCCTGACGGCCGGCGCCGGGCGCTCGGCGCTGTCCCGTCCGATGGCGCGCCGACCGCCGCGGTTGGGTACACTCGCGCCATGACGCTTGGATCCGATGCCGGTCGCGACACCGGCCCGCACGACGCAGCAGCCGAGGACGCCGCCCCGGGAGACCGGGCACCGCTCGCCAGCGGCGAGGGCATGGACGGTGGCGCCACCGAGGATTCGAACGGCCCCGCCGAGCTGACCGCCATCGTCGGCGATCAGCCTTTCGTGGAAGTGGACGCCCACGGCGTGCGCTTCACGCTGCTGGGGACCGCCCACGTATCTCGGTCGAGCGCGGAGGTGGTGGCGAGGCTGACCCGTAGCGGGCACTTCGACGCCGTGGCCATCGAGCTCGATGCGGGCCGTTTCGCGGCGTTGACCGATGCCGATCGCTGGGCCAAGATGGACCTCTTCCGCGTCTTCCGTGAAGGCAAGGCGGGGATGGTCGCGGCCAACCTGGCTCTCGGCGCGTTCCAGCAACGGCTCGCCGATCAGCTCGACATCGAACCCGGCGCCGAGATGAAGGCCGCCATCGAAGGCGCGCGCGAGGCCGGACTGCCGCTCCAGCTGGTGGACCGCGACATCGGCGTGACGCTGCGCCGCGTCTACGCCAACGTTCCCTGGTGGCAACGGCTGACGATCCTGGCAGGACTGGCGGCCAGCGTGCTGAGTCGCGAGGAGATCAGCGAGGAGGAGATCGAGCGTCTCAAGGAGGGAGATATGCTCGAGGCGACCTTCACCGAGTTCGCCGAACGCAGCGAGCGCCTCTACCTGCCGCTCATCGCCGAGCGCGACCGCTACATCGCTGCACGGCTCGAGCAGGAGGCCGCCGCCCTCGCCGGAGCCGAGACGCGCCCGAACGTGCTGGTCGTGCTGGGAGCGGGACACCTCCAGGGCGTAGCGGAGACCTTGCGCCAGCCGCAAGATCCGGGTCCCGCCGAGCGCATCGCCGCGCTGTCCCAGGTGCCCCGCGGACGCCGTTGGGGGAAGATCGTTCCCTGGCTCATCGTGGCCGTGGTGTTGGTCGGGTTCGTGCTCGGTTTCGCGCGGAGCCCTGCGTTGGGCCTGTCACTGCTGGCAGACTGGGTGGTGATCAACGGGGGCCTCGCAGCCATCGGCGCCCTCATCGCGCTGGCCCACCCCATCACCATCCTGGCGACGGCGCTGGCGGCTCCCCTCACCTCCCTCAACCCGCTGGTGGGGGCCGGCTTCGTCGCGGCCGGCGTCGAGCTGTGGCTGCGCAGGCCCAACGTCGGCGACTTCTCGACGCTCCGGCAGGACGTCACCAGCGTCCGTGGTTGGTGGCGCAACCGGGTCGCGAGAACGTTCCTGGTGTTCCTCCTCGCCACACTCGGCTCGGCGATCGGCACCTACCTGGCCGGCTTCCGCATCTTCGGCCGGCTGCTCGGCTGAGCCACCGCCCCAGCACCAACGATCGACCCTCCTGTGTGAACGGGCGGCTCCCTACGTGGGGAGCCGCCCGTTCACGCTGCCACCGGACCGCTACTGGGAGTTCGGCTTGGGCTCGGCCGGCGTCCCGTCGAGCACCCACTGTGCGTAGGCATCGACGAAGGTGAAGCTGGTGTTCCGCGCACCCGACGCCAGCAGGTAGTGGAGGAAGTCGGTCACGTCCTGCGTCGTGCTCCGCTGGAAGATCTCGGATCCCGACAGCCCCTTGAACCGTCCCGTGGTCGCCTTGGGGAGGGCCTGTTCGGCCTCGTTGGCCGTGGCTCTCAGTTCCTGCACGAGGATGCCCGGGAGCGCACCGGGATGTTGCAGATCGCCACCGTCGTAGAGCTTGGCACCGGTATCGAGCGAGGTCATGCTGATGCCCCGTCCGAGGAGCTGGCGCAGCGCCTCCGGCGCACCGGCCACGTCGAGCGTGGTCTGTCCCGTGACGTTACGGCCGTCGCTCGACCGGGCGGCGATCTCGAGCCGGAAGCTGCCGGGGCTGAGGTCGGTGGGCAGCGTCAACGCCAGGTCGTCGACCACGAAGCCGACGGCGTTGCTGGGAACGGTGACCTGTTCCGTGGCCGTGGCGATGGCGCCGCCATCGCCACCGAGCAGGCGGTAGCTCACGCTCACCTGCCCGGGTAGAGCATCACCGGGCGTGCTGAGCTCGAAGCTCGGGTAGACCGCATCGCCCGGGTGGTATGGCGCAGCGTCGGGACCGCGTTGCCCGAGCGTGAGCTTCACCGCCCCGTTCAGCTCCATGGGCGGCGGCGGAGCGCTCAACACCGTGACGCGGTGTTCGGCCTCGGATCGGAGCGGCGCGCCCGCGGTAGTGGCGTCGAGATAGGCCTGGTAGGCCTGGCGCGCTTCCGTCCGCTGTCCGTTGGCCTCGTACAACCGCGCCAGCGCGAAGTGCACGCCCGTCGCATCGGGGAAGCGCGTACGGGCACGTTCGAGATCGTGGATCGCTTCCTGGTCCACCTTGGGGTCGACGCGCAGGGCGGCGCTGTAATCGGACAGGCCGGCCTCCAGGTGGCCGGTCACCACCTTCACCAACCCCAGGTTGTACGCAGCGATCGACTCCCTCGCGTCGAGGTCGAGCGCCTTCTGGGACGCCTGCTGGCTGCGGTCGAAGAACCCGAGGAGGTAGTACGACCACCCCAGGTTGGTCCAGTACAGAGCGTTGGACGGAGCGAGCTCGACCGCCACCCGTAGGGCTTCCGCCGCGGCGAGCGGCTGGTCCTGGTCGAACGCGATGTAGGACAGTCGCTCGAAGCTGTAGGTGAGGAAGGGCGCAGCGTGGCTGAGCGCCCGGAGCGCGCTCTTCTCGCGATCGACCAGCTTCGCCTGCTGGGCCGCCACGGAAGCGCCGAGCAACGAGGCCGGGCCCGCCGTATCGTTCGAGGCGCGCGTCAGCACCGCATCGATGTCGGCCGACACACCGTCGATGCCGCGATCGTTGCGATAGGCCGCACGCGCAGCCAGGCCGAACGGGTAGCTCTGCGCGGCACGGTCGAAGGCCGCCGTCGCGCCCTGCTTGTCGTTGACGCTGCTGTCGAGCGCGCCGATCCACACTTGCGCGACCGGCAGGCCGGTAGCGTCGAGTGCCTTCTGGAACAACTCCACGCTGCGCGTCACGACGAGCTGGGACAGGCTGAGTGAGATCACCGCCATGCGGAGCGGGTCCTTGCCTTCACCGCTGCCGAGCACGGCGTCGAGATCGTCGGCCAGACGCTGCGCCCGAGCCGACAGCCGCCCCTGCTGCGCCAGTTGCGACAGCAGGTTGCCCGCGTCCTGCGGCAGGCCGGCGGACACCAGCGCGAGGGCCCGCACGTACTGCCCGTACGCGCCGGACAGATCGAGGGTCGTGTCGACCTTGGGGACGCCGAGGCCCAACGCCGATGCCACCGAGCCCGCGGCCTCCCGCGCCAGCAGACCGGGCGCGTCCTTGGGCGCATCGAGAGTGACGCGCCGCAAACCCGATCTCGAGGCGATCTCGAGCGACAGCCGGTAGCCCTGGTCGGTGATGGCGATGCTGCCTGTGACGCCGACATCGGCGCCCGTCGCGCCACGGATCAGGCTCGCGCCACTGGGACCGGTCATGGCGCCGGAACCCACGAGCGTGACCAGATTGATGAAGCCGCCCTGTGCGACGAGCGGGGGCAGGAGCCCAGGGGCTACCTCGGGACCGACCACCGTAGCTCGACCGTCGAACGCTGCGGCCACGCGATCGGCCACGGCAACGCCCAGCAACGTGTCCTGGCTGTCGAAGGGGTACACCACCACGCTCGACGCCAGCGCGCCGGCGCTCAGAAGCAGGGTCGAGAGGACGAGCAACCACCTGCGCATGCGGGCCTCCTATGGGCGCTCAGGCTAGCACGCGTGCCCACGGCACCGTGGCGTCCCAGCGTCCATCCGCCGGGCACGCGCCGGACCTCGACAGCGTCACTCCAGAAGGGCTTCGAACTCCTCGAGCAGGTGGACGGCGCGCTCTTCGCTGCGGGCGATCACCAGGATGGTGTTCTGTCCGGCGAGCGTCCCAACGATCTCCTCGCGGTCGAGTTTGTCGAGGACGAAGGCGATCCCCGACGCGTGGCCCTCGTCGGTCCTGATGACCAGGATGTTCCCTCCCCGGTCGAGGTCGCGCACGAACAGCCGGAAGCGCTGGCTGAGCTCGCCCACCACGTCTTCCTGGGCGGTCAGCGGCGTCGACCGGTAGCGGTGCTGGCCGTTGCCCGCGGGCAGGCGGACCAGCCTGAGCTCATTGACGTCACGGCTGATGGTGGCCTGCGTGACCTTGATGCCTCGCTTCGCCAGGTGCTCGGCGATCTCGGACTGTGTCGAGATGAACTCGTTCTCGACCAGCTCCGCGATGAGGCGTTGTCTGTACTCTTTACTCGGCATATTTATTCAGTATACCTTCTGCCGAGCCACGTTGCGCGTCTCCTACCCCACGTCCTCGGCGAGCCGTGCCGCGGCACGATCGAGGATCGCGTCGGCCAGGTCGCGTTTCGACATCCGCGGCCACGCCTCCGACGAGCCGTCCGGGCGCACCAGGGTGACCTCGTTCTCCGCGGTGCCGAACCCGACACCGGGACGCGCAGGGTAGTTCAGCATGATGAACGCGAGCCCCTTGTCACGCGCCTTGCGGGCCGCCCGTTCGACCCCCTCGTGCGTCTCCATCGCGAAGCCGACGACCACCTGATGCCGCCGCCGCGTCGCCAGCGTCGCCAGGATGTCCGTCGTGCGCACCAGCCGGAGCGAACGCTCCCCTTCCGTCTTGGGCTCCTTGCGTTCCGAACGGTCCGCCGGTCGCCAGTCGCCGACCGCGGCACTCATCACCAGCAGGTCGCTATCGTCGAAGCGTTCGGCCAGCGCGGCCAGCATCCCGGCGGCGTCCTCGACGCGCACGACGTGCACGCCCGGCGGATCGGAGAGGGCGGAGGGCCCACTCACCAGCGTGACGGCGGCGCCGCGCGCCCGCGCGGCCTCCGCCAAAGCGAACCCCGTCCTCCCGCTCGACGGGTTGCTGATGAAGCGCACCGGATCGAGGTACTCGCGGGTCGGTCCGGCCGACACCAGCACCCGGACGTCGCGCAGGTCACGATCGAAGCGGAGCCCCAGCGCCGCGGACACGATCGCGTCCGGTTCGGCCATGCGCCCCACCCCCTCACCCTCCTCGGCGCTCGCCAACGGTCCCTGCACCGGCCCGACGAAGTCGTGGCCCAACCCGGCCAGCGTCTCCACGTTGTGCTGCACCCGTGCATGGCCCCACATCGACGGGTTCATGGCAGGCGCCCAGAGCACCCGCGGCACGCCGGCGACGATCAGCGCCGAGATCACGTCATGGGCCCTTCCCGCTGCAGCGTTCGCCAGTGCATCGGCGGTCGCCGGAGCGACGATCAAGCCATCGGCCCAACGCGACCACTCCAGGTGCCGTACCCGTCCGTCCGCGGCGAACCAGCGATCCCGGTCGAAGACCTCGCCGCCCGACGCGACCGCGAGCGAGAGAGGCGTCACGAACGCGTAGGCATCGGGCGTCGCCGCCACCCGCACCTCGCAGCCCGCCTGACGGAGCCGCCGAACGAGCGTGGGCGTCTTGATCGCCGCCACGCCACCACTCGCAGCGACGATGAGACGGGGTCTACTCCTCGTCGGCCGGCTCGGGTCGGACAACACCGAAGCTCGGTTCCTCCGGGCGCCGCTCCACCAGCCTCCGCAGATCGTCGGCGCTGGGAAGCTCATCGCCCCACACGATGTCGTGGGTCGTCTCGAGCTCCTTCATGGCGATGCTCACGGTGTTGCTGGTATGCGGCGCGGCATCGCTGTCGAGCGTCGTCGGGATGCCGGCCTTGAGCTGCGCGGCGCGGCGCGCCACGATCATCGACAGCCGGTATCGCGAATCGGTCAACGCCATCAGGGTGTCGTAGCCTTCCTGGGCCACCGGAACCTCCTCCGCAGGCCGTAGCCCGCCGGCAACGCCCCGAAGGGCGCGCATCCTCGAGATCGGGTCGCCGATCCCCACCGGGGCGACCTCCGAACAGGTGATTCTACACGACAGTGGCGCTCCCCGGCGTGCGCTCCGGAGCTTCTGGAGGGCGTGCGAACCCGAGGCCGGCGCGCATCGGGCGCTACTCGGGCCGGGCCTCGGTCTCTCGCAGGAAGGCCTCGACTGCGCGCTCACTGAGATGGGCGGCACGCGCGCGTTCGGCCTCGATGATGCTCCCGAACAACCGCACCGCGTCCTCGAGCTCGTCGTTGACGATGGCGAAATCGAACTCCCGCACCGCACGGATCTCCTCGCGGGCTCGACGCAGGCGCTTCTGGATCTTCTCCTCGCTGTCGGTTCCGCGACCGCGCAACCTGCGCTCGAGCTCGAACAGCGAAGGAGGCGCGATGAACACCATCACGGCCTCCGGCATCTTGCGCTTGACCTTGCGGGCGCCCACCAACTCCAACTCGAGCAGCACGTCGCGGCCCTCGGCCAGGCTACGGCGCACCGGCCCGGCCGGCGTGCCGTAGTAGTCGCCGACGTAGTCGGCGTATTCCAGCAGATCGTCACGGGCGATCATGTCCTCGAAGGTGTCGCGGTCATAGAAGTAGTACTGCTCGCCGTGCACCTCGCCCTGCCGGCGGGCGCGCGTGGTGGCGGAGATCGAGTAGCTGAGGTTGTCGATCCGGGGCAACGCCGCCCGTCGGATGGTGTCCTTGCCGACGCCCGACGCGCCGGTCATCACGAACAGGATGCCCTTCCTGCGAGACTGCTCTTCCACCGAAGTCTGCGCTCCCTCGAGGTGTGCGGTGTCGCCGGGCCGGGACGGGTCCAACCGTTCGACGCGGCGTCCCGGCACGGTCCCTGAAGGACCCGCCGCGTCGGGCTGGACGCGACTCTACCACGACCCACGCGTTCGCCGGCTAGCCTTCCGGTACGTCCGGCGTGGCGTGGTAGGCGTGCAACTGGAGCCGCTCGATCGTCGCCAGACGGCCCCAGCGGTCGATGGGCGCGACCTCCTGCTCGACGAAGCGCCGCAACCGTTGCGGCTCATCGACCAGCTCCACCACCAGGGGCTGCCGCTCCGGCCGGTAGAGCTGCACCGTCATCGGGTGATCGACCCCGTGACGGCCGAAACCGCTCAAGCCCGGCAGGACCGTGGCGCCGCGAAGGCCCTGCCGCCTGGCGGCGCGGACCAGCGCCTCGGCCAGACTCACCTTCCCGACCTTGTCCCCGGCCAAGGTGTAGACGCGTAGCAGCGAAGCGCCCTCCATCCCGGCACGGTGCAGCACCCTCATGGCGCCCGGTCCTCCCCTTCGACGCCCCCGCGCAGCACCGCCACGCGCTCGACCGTGATCAGCCCGCCGCCGGTCAACAACGCGCCCAGGGCCTGCACGAACGCATCGATCCGCTCCCCGTCGTCGACGACCTCCAGCACCATCGGGAGATCGCCCGACAGCCGGAAGGGCTGGGGATGGCGCACCACCGAGTTGGCTCCGAACCCGAGGCTCCCGCGGAACAGGGTCGCGCCCGCGAGACCCGCATCGTGCGCGGCCGCAAGCAGCGCCTCGGAAGCGGGCCGGCCGGAGATCCGGTCGCTCTCGCCGAAGTAGACACGCAGCAGCGAGGCGTCGCCGTGAGCGATCGCCCGGCCCGCGCTCACGGCGCCCCCGCCAGGCGCAGGGCGGCTGCCCGCCCCGCCAGGATGGCGAGGTAACCGACCGCCAGATTGGCCATCACGTAGGCACCGGCACGCACGAGTTCGCCCTCGCGCACCAGCAACTGGCTCTCCAGCTCGAAGGTCGAGAAGGTGGTGAGCGCGCCCAGGAAGCCGGTGCCCACGGCGACACGTGCGGCCGGCGACACCAGGCCGCGAAGACCGAGCTCCGTGACGAAGGCGAGCAGGAACGAGCCGGTCACGTTGACCAGCAGCGTAGCCAGCGGGAATCCGGCGTAGCCGGTCCCCTGCAGGGCTCCCTGTACGACGTTGGTGACCAGGTAGCGTGACAGCGCGCCGAGGGCGCCCCCCAGCATGACTCCGAGGATGAGCATGAGGACTCCGAAGCGTTCCTGGAGTGGTGGATAGGCGTCATCAGCCGAACGCGGAGCGGTTCATGGAAAGGGTGAACGCCATCACCCCCGCGGAGTGTATCATCCAACGCGATCGCTCCCCGGCCCCGACCTCTGTCGGAGGACGGGGGGGTGGTAGCATGGAATCCCGGGAAGGTGAGGCATGGAGCGCAAGTACATCTTCGTCACGGGTGGGGTGGTATCGAGCCTCGGCAAAGGCATCGCCACCTCGAGTATCGGCGCCCTGCTGCGGGCACGCGGTTACGCTGTCACCGCCGTCAAGATCGATCCCTACATCAACGTGGACGCCGGCACCATGCGTCCCTACGAGCACGGTGAGGTCTTCGTCACCGACGACGGCGCCGAGACCGATCTGGACATCGGCACCTACGAACGCTTCCTCGACGTCGACCTGGCGCGCGGGAACAACATCACGACCGGTCAGGTCTACCAGACGGTCATCGAGAAAGAGCGCCGCGGCGCCTACCTGTCTCAGACGGTCCAGGTCATCCCGCACGTGACCGATGAGATCAAGCAACGGATCATCGACGCAGGCGAGCGGGTCGCCGCGGAGTTGGTGCTGGTCGAGGTCGGCGGGACGGTCGGGGACATCGAGTCGTTGCCCTTCCTGGAAGCCATCCGCCAGCTGCGCTTCGAGATGGGCCGCGAGAACACCCTCTACCTGCACGTGACGCTGTTGCCGTACCTCGGCACCAGCGAGGAGTACAAGACCAAGCCCACCCAGCATTCCGTCGCCACCTTGCGCGGCGTCGGGATCCAGCCGGACGGCATCATCCTGCGCTCGAAGACCCCCGTCCCGGAAGAAGCCCGTCGCAAGATCGCCCTGTTCACCAACGTCGAGGCCGATGCCGTCTTCAACGCCTTCGACGCCGACTTCGTCTACGCCGTGCCGGAGATGCTGGAGCAACAGAGCATCGGCCGCTTCGTCGAGCGCATGCTGGGCCTGGAGCGCGTCACGCCCGAGTTGCGGGTGTGGCAGGAAGCGGTGCGGGTGATGCGTCAACCGGCCCGCGAGGTGGCGATCGCGGTCGTCGGCAAGTACGTCGCCATGCCCGACGCCTACCTGAGCCTGATGGAGGCCCTGAAGCACGCCGGCATCGCCAACGATGCGCGCGTCTCGATCGAGTGGGTGAACGCCGAGGCGCTGGTGGAAGCTGATCTCACGCCGCTCAAGGAGTTCGACGGCATCCTGGTGCCCGGCGGATTCGGGGTGCGCGGCATCGAGGGCAAGGTGCGGGCCGCTCAGGTGGCGCGTGAGCACCTCGTTCCCTACCTCGGCATCTGCCTGGGGATGCAGGTGGCGGTCATCGAGTTCGCCCGGCACGTCGCCGGCCTCGAAGCAGCGAACTCCACCGAGTTCGACCCGTACACGCCCCATCCGGTCATCGACCTGATGCCCGAACAGCTCGAGGTCGCCGACATGGGTGGCACCATGCGGCTGGGGAGCTGGCCCATGCGCGTCAGCGCCGGGACGCTGCTGGCGGCGCTCTACGATCCGGCACCCACCAGCCAGGGCATCGCCTACGAGCGTCATCGGCACCGCTTCGAGGTGAACCCGCGCTACGTCGAGCGGCTGAAGGCGGCGGGCCTGACCGTTTCCGGCATCACCCCCGGCATGGCCGGCCGCGGCGAGGGCCTGGTGGAGGCGATCGAGATCGCGGAGCATCCGTTCTTCCTGGGCGTCCAGTCGCACCCGGAGTTCCGCTCCCGCCTGATGCGCCCCAGCCCACCGTTCAGCGGCTTCATCCACGCCGCCGCCGAACGGGCCGAGCGGCGGCGCGCGGCATCGGCGGACGTCGCCCAGACGGTCCCGGGCGAGGCCCAGCGGTGAGCCGGAGGGTCGGCTGAGTGCGGCACCCGAAGCCGCTCGTGATCGGTCTGGCGGGCGGCACCGGGTCGGGCAAGACGACGGTCGCCGAAGCCATCGTCGACGCCGCCGGCGCCGACAACGTGACCATCCTGCCCCAGGACGCTTACTACCTCGCGCAGGCGGACATCCCGCCGGCGGCACGCGCCATGATCAACTACGACGAGCCGAGCGCCTTCGACAACGACCTGCTGGTGGAACACGTGGACACGCTGGTGCAGGGACGACCCGTCGAACGCCCCGTCTATGACTTCGAGCGCGACGACCGCTCGCTGCAGACGGTAACGCTGAACCCCGCGCCGGTGCTGGTGGTCGAGGGGATCCTGGTGCTCCACGAACCGACGCTCCGCGAGCGCTTCACGCTCAAGGTGTTCGTCGACGCTCCTCCCGACGAGCGCTTCATCCGTCGCCTGGAGCGTGACGTGCGCGAGCGAGGTCGCCGGGCCGAGAGCGTGATCGCGCAGTACCGGCGCAGCGTCAAGCCGATGCACGACCTGTTCGTCGAACCGACCAAACAGCACGCCGATCTGATCATCCCCGAGGGCGGCCGCAACCGCGTCGCCCTGGACGTGCTGGCGAGCTACGTGCGTCACTGCATCGCCATGCCGAACGGAGGCTGAACCCGTGCTCGACCCCCGGTTGCGCCGCCTGCTGTGGCTCCTGATCGTCCTCAGCCTGATCCCCGCCGGCATCCTGGTCGTCCGCCGCATCCAGGCCGAAGGCGTGAGCGAGCACGTCGCCCTGGTGATGGACGCCCAGGCGCTCACCGACCAGGCCAATCTACTCGGGCGCTCTCCGCTGGACCTGGCCAAGCACTACCGGACGCTGGGCCTCACCGGCATCGCCGTCTACGAGGACACCATCGACAGTCTGGTCGCCAAGGGCGAAGCGTCCGCGATCCTGGGCAGCGAGGCGCGCGCGCAGGCGCTGGCCGCCGGCCGGACGCCGCCCGACGTGCCCGGCGATTCCACGCTGGTGTCGGCCCTGCGGCCCGGCGCCCTCGACGCGCTCGTCGCCCATAACGTGCCGAAGCCCCGGACCCTGACCTGGAACGGCCGCTCCTGGTACGTCTACCCAGGGGACGTACGCAGCAGCCTTCCGGCAGGGCCCGACCGAGCCGAGCTGAAGGCCTGGGCCGATGCCGGCTTCGACATCGCCTACCGTCCGCGCAACGCGCCCTACCGGCTGCTGGACCCCGGTTCCGACTTCCCCAGCAACGCCCACTACCTGATCTACGCCGGCACACAAGTGGCCGGCTTCCCGGGAAGCCTCGCTGCGGTCGTGAAGGCGTCGCAACCCTACCTGACGGCGCTCATCGAAGGCACGCCACAGGCCGGTCTGGACAGTCTGCTGAACAAGGTGCCGACCGTGCGGTTGTTGTCGTTCAACCAGGACTACATCGACCGGCGCCTCAGCCCTCGCGATCTGATCGACAAGTACATGCTCGCGGTGAGCGAGCGCAACATCCGGCTGCTCTACCTTCGCCCCTACACCACCACCGACCAGGGTGACCTGCTGACGAACACCGACCGCATGGTGAGTGGACTCACCTCGGCTCTGAAGAGCGCCGGCTACCAGGTCGGCCCGCTGCAGACGCAGACCTTCCACTACCACACCAGCACCGCCCTGCGGGCGCTCGCCGGCGTCGGCGTGCTGGCAGGGGTGCTGCTCTTGATCGGCCTCTTCCCCGGCGCGTGGGGCCTCCTCGTGGCCGCGCTCGTCGCGATCCTGGGAGTGGCGGCCGGCGGGCCTCGCTGGGACGCGCTGGCGCTCATGGCGGCGCTCACGTTCCCGGTGCTGGGGTACGGGCATCTGCGAAAGAACGTGTGGAGCGTGGTGCTCGCCACGCTCATCAGCCTGGCCGGTGCGGCGCTGTTGGCGGCGGTGGGGAGCGAGCGCGACACCATGCTCGCCATCCGGCCCTTCGCGGGGGTCGGCGCCACGTTGATCGTTCCCCCGGCGCTCTTCCTGTTCCACTACGCGCTGCGCTTCCGCCGTCCGGCTGCCTGGGTGCGTGACTTCTGGCGCTCCGAGGTCCGCGTCGGTCACGTAGCTCTTGCGTTGCTGGCGCTGGCCGCCCTGGCCGTCGCCTTCATGCGTCGAGGCAACACGCCGCTCATCGGCGCCAGCCACGCCGAGTTGGCGCTCCGACAGTGGCTCTCCGACCTGTTCGTGCGGCCGCGCTTCAAGGAGCTGATCGGGCACCCGCTGGCGCTTCTGGCTCTGGCCAACCCGCGCTGGCCTTCGTGGTTCCGCGGCCTGTTGCTGACCGGGGGCGTCCTGGCGCAGGCCAGCGTGCTCAACACCTTCAGCCACTACCACACGCCGCTGCTCGTCTCCGCGGAACGCACCGCGATCGCCCTGGTCCTCGGGCTCGTCATCGGCTTCGTGCTGGTGCCGGTCCTTCGCGGTGCGGTCGCCCTGGGCCGTGCCTGGCTGGCCAGCCCGGGTGACGGCCGTGGAGCGTGATGCCGGGGTCCGCCCAGCGCGCGCCGTCCTGAGTGGCTACTACGGTTTCGGCAACCTGGGGGACGAAGCGCTTCTGGCGGGGCTGGTAGAGGGCCTGCGCGCACGCGGCATCGAACCCCAGGTGCTCTCCGGAAACCCGGCGGCCACCCGGGCGCTCCACGGAGTGGCCGCAGCGCACCGTTATGCGGGCCTGGTGCCGACGCTCCTGCGCTCCGACGTTGTCGTCTCCGGAGGCGGCGGCCTGTTGCAGGACGGCACCAGCCGACGCAGCCTGGCGTACTACCTGACGGTCATCGGGCTGGCGCGCAAGCTCGGCAAACGCGTGGTGGTCTACGGGCAATCGGTGGGACCGCTCAGCGACGAAGGCCGACGGCGCGTCGGCCGTGCCTTGAAGGGCCTGCCTGTGGCGGTGCGCGACGCCACCTCCGTGGCTCTGCTGGCCGAGCTCGGTCTATCCGCCGAGCGGGTAGCGGACTCTGCCCTGCTGCTGCCGGCGCCGGCGCGCTCGGAAGCAGGCGGGCCCGTAGTGCTGGTGCCCCGCTCGGGCCACGACGACCTCAACGACGCCCTGGCCGCTGCGGGGAGACTGCTGCGCGAAGCCGGTCTGGAGGTCGCGACGCTGAGCCTTCATGAGCGCGAGGACGCTACCGCCGCACAGCGGGTCGCGCAGGCAACGCAGGCCACCCGGCTGTTCGCCGCGAATCCGACCGAAGCGCTGGCGCATCTCGCGGCCGCGCGCTACGTGCTGTCCGTCCGCCTCCACGGCCTCATCCTGGCCGCGCGGGTGGGCGTCGGCTTCGCCGGCCTGGTGTACGACCCCAAGGTCGCCGGCTTCCTCGCCGATGCGCGCGCCCCCGCCTTCTCCGCTCCGGTGGATGCGCAGCGGCTGGCGGAGCTCGCTCGGGAGGCGGTGCCGCCCGATCTCGATGCCGTTGCTGCCCTGAGGCGGCGGGCCGATGCCGGGCTGGACTGGTTGGCGCTCCACATCGGCGGCTAAGCATTCCTCATTCGCCCGCGCTATCGTGGATACGTGCTTCGGTTCGCACCCATCCTCGTCGTGTTGCTGCTGCCCCTGGCGCTGGCGCAGAGCGCGTTCAACCAGATGCAGGACCTGCTCGACCGCGGGTACTACAACTCCGCGGCGCAACTCAACGGGCCGGAACTCGTCAAGACGTATCCGGATCAGTCGAACGCGCACTACCTCTACGGCGAGGCGCTCTACCTGACGGGCAACGTGGCCGCCGCACAGACGCAACTCGACCTGGCCACCAAGCTGACCAAGGGTGGGCCCGATCCCCGGTACCTGCACCTGGGCGGCCTGCTGAAGGCGGCCGAAGGCGACCCCGCCGCCGCCATCACGCCACTGAAGACCGCGTTCCAAAGCACGCACGACTACACCTACGCCATGGACTGGGGACGCGCCGCCTGGCAGGCCGGCTCCTTCGACGTGGCGCTGCAGGCGTTCCAAGCGGCGACCGGTACCGATGCCGGCAAGGCATCGATGTGGCCGCTGCTCGACCAAGGGCGCATCCTGATCTACCTCGGACGGTACCAGGATGCGATCCAGAAGCTGAACGACGCCATCGACGTCTTCGAAGCGACCGACCCGGGCGGTGCGCGCCCGGGTTCGCCGGCCTACGTCGAAGCGTTCTACCGCCTCGGCCAGGTGTACGAGAAGCTCGGGAACGTGAGTCAGGCCGAGACCAACTACCGGTCCGCGCGTACCGCCGACCCCAACTATGCACCGGCGATCGACGCCCTCGACCGCCTGTCGCGCAGCTTCCCGTAGCGCGACCCCACGGTTCCGGCCGGTCTGTCCCCCTCGACCCTCGAGGGATGTGGCAACCGGCGAAGGGAGGCCCCATGTCGACCCTCAAAGCCCAAACCCTCCATCCATCGGCCTGCGAACCCGCGGCTCCGGTTCCCGAAACGCTGGCCCTGCCGACGCGTACGTTGGAGCCTGGGCAGGTGTTGTTCGAGGCGGAGCGTGAGGCGAGCAACCTGTACGTGGTGAACTTCGGGGTGCTGAAGGCGGTGGTGCCGACCAGTCTGGGT
>Ga0315556_1001124_pt1 | contig 16377 bp, 12 predicted proteins | sample SalMarSW160310MG_FD_202112 | JGI IMG/M metagenome (GOLD analysis project Ga0315556, IMG submission 202112) | Salt marsh sediment microbial communities from the Plum Island Ecosystem LTER, Massachusetts, United States - Salt Marsh Sediment SW1603-10 ...
ATGAACGGCTCTTCCGCGCGTGGGCCGAGGTCGTGGATGGCCCTGGCCACAAGTTCTTTGCCCGTTCCGCTCTCACCCGTTATCAGAGCGGAGGCGCTGCTTCCGGCGAGTACCTTGATGAGGCGGTAGAGGTCGCGCATGGGCCTGGTCGTTCCGATGATCGGCCCCAACCCGGGCTTTCGAGACAGCTTGTCTTCGAGCCGGCGAACGGATCTGTACTGTTCGACGTCCTGCACGGCCTGCGCGAGGACCGCCCGGAATTTCTGGTAATCGAGCGGCTTGGTCAAAAAATCCATGGCGCCCCGCTTGACCGCCTCGACGGCCGCGTCGATGCTGCCGTGGGCCGTAATCATGACGACGGGGCGAGGGAACGCGTCGGTCCTGAGCGCGGGCAGGAGATCGAGACCCGAGCCGTCGGGCAGGACCACGTCGCAGACGACGATGTCCGGCTCCTCTTCCGCCGCCACGCGGGAGGCTTCCTGCCTCGAGTCCGCCGTGACGACACGGAAGTTCCATTGCGCAAGCCGCAGCCTGAGCACTTCCCGCATGGAGGGTTCGTCATCTACGACCAGAACCGTGTAGGGATGTGTCATGATGCGGGCCTCCCGTCGCGCGTCGCCTTGCTCGCGAGTATAGCAACGGCGTACCGGTGCCTCAAGACGGGATTCGAGGAGAGGCGCCAGAAACCGGGAATTTTTCCCCGATTTCTCCGGGCATCCTCGACATTCCGATCGTCGCCTCTCTGCCATATCAAGCTGATATTAAAGGGATTACGCCTGCATACGAGTACTGGCACGGCCCTTGCGTTTCATGAAGGCGTCCGAGGCCTCGGGGGAGGCCCGGCATTGAGAAGAAAGGAGGCCGACCATGAAGCGAAGACATCTCATTCCAGCCGTTATGATGATGGCCCTGGCCGTGGCGTGCTCCCGGGAAGGGCGGAAAGCCTCCCAGGAAGTGAACGCCCAGATGCAGACGGCGCAGAAAATTTCCTCGCTCGAGCAGGACATCGACGCGAAACAGAACCAGCTCAACACACTCATGCAACAGTACGTCAAATCCGGCGGACAGGACCTGGGGGCCGTCATGGGACAGGGGCTCGCGCCGGAGCAGACCAAGTTGCTGGAGGAAAGGCTCAAGAACGAGCAGGGTGTCGGCTACCGTGACCTGATCTCCGACATCCTCTCTAAGCAGAAGGCGATCGACGACCTGCACGTCAGGGTGCAGAACCTCGAGCAGACACTCCCCGCGCCGGTGGACGTAGCCAGGGGCGAAACGCACTACCAGATCGCCATGAACTACCTCACCAAGGACAAGGGACTTGATCCCGCCAAGGCCAAAAACCTCGTCTTGAAGGTAAACATCGACGACGAGCTGGTCCCCGGATTCAAGGTGTGGAACTTCTACGACAACGGCGTGTACGGCACCTTCGTGACCCAGGGAAGCGCGAAGATCAGTCCCTACGCCCTGACCCGCGGCGTCAAGCAGGGACTCATCGCGGACAAGAACGCGGCGATAGCCCAGCGCGACGAGCTGGCGAAGGAAAAGGCCGATCTCGCCGAGCAGGTCTCAGACCTCCGGATCGCCAGGACCCAGCTCACGCAGGACGTGGCGCTGCTGAAGACCGAGCGCGAGGACCTCACGAAGAAGGTCGGCGATTTGAAGACCTACTCGAACGACCTGGATTCGAGGCTCCATTCGGTGTTCTACAAGATCGGCGTGCGCAGAAGCCTGATCCACGAAGGCGTCGTGCGCGACCCGTGGTACGGGGCGCCCGTCCTGGTCAAATACAACAAGTCCGAGTTTCCGAGCCACCTCGACCTTCGAGCGGGCGACTCCGTGACCTTCACGGCCCGGCAGGTCGGCGTGGACAGGATCAGCGACGTTTCGGTGGCGCCCGGCAACGTCTACTCCGCCAACAGGGATTACGCCGTATCCATCAGCCCGGACGGGCAGCAGGCAACCGTATGGATACTCAACAAGGCCAAGTTCCTCTCCGGACGCTCCATGATGATCCTCGTGAACTGACCCATCCCCTCTCCCCCACCGCGTCCTTCTGGACGCACCGTACATGGGCCGCCCTTCGGGGCGGCCCTCTTTCTTTCTAGAGGGGTCCCGCGCTGATGCCGGCGCGGCATTTGCGATCAGAACATGAGCTGGTACTGGACCCTCAACTCGAAGTTCGCGCATTTCGAGGCGTCGTTCTCGATGCGGCGGTAGTCGGCTTGGAGCTTGTTGGCGAGCCCGTTGAAGTACCAGTTCAGGCCGATGCCGGTCTGCGTCTGCGTGTCGCCCGGCTTGCCCCTATCCGGGTCGTACTTCCACCGCCCGACCACCAGCTCCAGCCGCCCCGGGATGAGCAGGATACCCACCTGCAGGTTCAGGCCGCTCGAGTCAACGGAAACGTTCTTGACATCGCGCGCGGTCCGGTCGAAGTACTCGCCGTAGACCGTGAGCCATCTGTATCGGAACATGAGGTCGTAGCCGGTCGTCCAGTGTTCCGTCCCGGATACGTAGCCGTGCGTCTCCGGATCCCGCAGGCGCCGGTCGTTGTGCTCGTAGTCCATGGCCAACGAGAGCCTGGGGGCCGGCGCGCCGTTCGGGATTGATTCGTCGTACCCCGCGCTGCCCCACGGGCTGATCATCAGGCGATAGTCCGTCTGGTACTTCCCGTCGGGATTCGTGGTCACGCTCCGTCCGCCGCCGTTGTAGACACCGACGTTGTATTCGATGAGGTCCTTCACCGTGCACGGGCCGAACCGTCCCGTGGCCGTCAGGCCCACGTCCCGGATTGTGCAGAACTCAGTCGAAACGAAGGATCGCTCCGTAAACATGTCCGAGGCCGTGGAGGCCAGACTCTGGCGTCCAAAGGGCGTCTTGCCCTGGCCAGCCCTCAGCGTGAACCACTTCCGGCCGCGGGTGAAGTCGTACTGGACCCAGGCATCGTCGAGCACGCCCGCGGCCGACCCGGATTTAGCCCAGTCCACCTGGAGGCGAAAGGTGAGGTCCCCAGCGGCGGCCCACCCCGTGATCTGAGTCTTGAAACGCGCCACCTCGAACGCCCCCGTCGCCTCGCGGGCGGGATCGCCGAAGGTGTCGTGCGTCCAGCGGTACTGGAAGCGGTTGGAGAAGACGATCTGCGCCGCGGGGAATATCAGCGTCGTGCGCCCGTCTTTCCAGGACATGGAGGGCCCCGAATGGGTTTCTCCGTTTGCAGTGGAGAGCGCGAGCCCGTTTGTGGGCGCCGCGGCGTCCGGGGAGGCTTCGGCAACCTTTTCGAGTTCTTCGATGCGCCTCTGCAACTGCTCGATGAACGCCTGCTGCCCGGCCAGGGTGTCCTGCGCCACCTTCAACCGTGTTTTGAGGTCCTTGAGGGTGCTCCCGGCGGTCTGTGCGAAGACCGGCGCGGCTGCGACGAGCACCAGGCAGAGACACCACCATCCCCTGGCATGGCGCGGGCTTGTTCCCCCTTTGCGGAACTGCGCTTCGATGTTGCGGTGGATGGTCACGGCTTGCCCCCCCCGGGGTCGATGTGGCCACTATCCTCCCGATCCGGCCGCGGTGTCATCGGGATATCCACTGGATCGAGGAGGGTGTGGCAATTCGCCCAACCGGTCTCCGGTGAGTCTGCTTTCAGCCTTGTTCCCAAGGATTTCAAGGGCGGGTTCTCGGGCTTGTTGGGCGCCTGTCCGCCCTTTTCGGCACGCACCCGTTGCGTCCGGCCTTTGCCCGCCCCATCTTCTGAGTGCTACATTTAGCGGGGGGTCCCGACATGAATCATTCGCGACTTATCATTACAGGCGCATCGGGGTTTCTGGGACGCCATCTCCTCGACCTTCTCAAGAAGGACTACCAGATCTTCGCCCTTGCCCGACGATCCCAGCGCGAATGCGGCGCGCCCGAGCACGCCAATATCACCTGGTACCAGGTGGACATAGGGGACCGGCGGCATTTGGACAAGGTCTTCGAATCCATCATGGATTCCGGCGGCGCCGAGATCGTCATGCACCTGGCCGCTCACTATGACTTCACGGGCGAGGACCACCCAGAATATTGGCGGACCAACGTGGCGGGCCTGCGAAACGTCCTGGAGATCTGCCAGCATCTTCACCTCAGGCGCTTCTTCTACGCCAGCTCGGTCGCGGCGTGCCGATTTCCTCCGCACGGGGAAGTCCTTGACGAGACCAGCGCTCCCAACGGCGAACACGTCTACGCCATCACCAAGAAGATCGGTGAGGAGATGCTCAGGGAGTACGAGCGTACCATCCCCTCGACCATAGTCCGTTTCGGCGCCATGTTCTCGGACTGGTGCGAGTACCCGCCCCTCTACATGTTCCTGGAGGCCTGGCTCTCTCATGCATGGAACAGGCGCATTCTCGGGGGGCGCGGCCAGTCGGCCATCCCCTACCTTCACGTGCGCGACGCAGTCTCCTTCTTTCAGGCCCTGCTGGAACGCCACGACATTCTCCAGCCTTATGAGATTCTTATCGCGAGCACCAACGGCGCGACGACTCATGAAGAACTCTTCAAAGCCGCGACACTCGCCTATTACGGCGCCGCCGTAAAACCCCGCCACATGCCCAAGCTGCTGTGCTATCCGGGCATGCTGTTCCGCGACATCTACGGACGCATTCTGGGGAACCGGCCCTTCGAGCGCCCATGGATGGCGAGGTACATCGACGAGAAGCTCACCGTCAGCGCCAACCGGACCTACGAGCGCCTCGGGTGGGCGCCAAAACAGAGATTGGACATCGTGAGACGGATGCCCTTCCTGGTCGAGAACTACAAGGGGAACCCCGGCGAATGGCACCGGCTCAACCGCGCCGCCATGAAGGAAGTCCGGATCCGGACCAACCTGAAGGTATTCTGGCTGTTGGAGGCCCACGAGCAGGAAATCGTGCAGGCCTCCATCGACCAACTCAAGGGCCCCAACGCCAAAGGGTGGTCCCTCGGCTACCGCCGCCAGAAAACGGAGGACCTGCTCTGGAACATCCGCCAGCTCATGCGTAATCTCATGAACACAGTACGCACGCGGGAAAGATCCCTGTTCAAGAACTACTGCCGCGACCTGGCCAACCTCAGGTACGAGCAGGGCTTCGGTTGCCAGGAGGTATGCCGGGCACTCGCGGCAACGAACGACCTGTGCCTGGGAATCCTGGGGCGGGACCCACAGGCCGAGGGGCTCGAACAGGCCCTGAGGGACAACGTCACCATGACCTTCAACATCGGAATCGACGAGGTGCAGGACGTCTTCGAAGAACTCGCCGGCGTCTGTTTCCTGTCTCAAGAGTGATCCATTGATCGAATCGGGGACATGCCTTCGAAGACTGCACGTTTGTGCGCAAGAGCTAATTAGGAGACGAAAGTCACGGAGAGCTCGAACTTCAGGGGCACGGTCGCGGGTTGCCTGCGGCACCCTGCAATCGGCCACGCCGTGGCAGATCGTGAAGCCCGCTGGGGGGAGGTCTTTGATCGGGATTCCCGCTTGCCCCGGTCATGCCCGATCGGCGCTTCGCGCACCGCGGCCTTGTGCAGAATCGACGGTTGCATCCCCCACCCTCCGGAGAAGCGCCGACGGGAGCGGACCATCCTCTTTGTCGGCCTGCGATGCCCGCATCCTAGACGTACACAAGTACGCCTGCGGTGTGGTCATCTTGCCCTTCGCGCGGACTGGCCCACTCGCGTCGGGACGCGGCTTCCGATGCTTCGCATCGAAAGCCGGCGCCAATGCGCGCTTGGACTGTCTGTGGAGAGCAAACAGGTAAAGAGGCCGGCCTGCGGGAATCGGCCGCTACAGCGCGCGCAGCGCCCTAGGGGAGGGTCCATCAGATCAGAACTTAAGACTCGCCCCCCGTTCTCAGCTCTCCGTGTGCTCTGTGGCCTCTATGGTAAAGAGTGAAGAGTGAAGGTGCATGAAGGCCTTCGAAGACCGGCAACCTGCCGTCGCAGGAACCAAGGTCCTCGTTTTCTTCTCTGCGTCCTCCGCCCATCAGCGGTGAGATTAAGCATTTCGTGTCTGGTGTTTAGACGCGGGCCGATCTTCGAAGGCTCGCCCCCAGGCGTCGTCCACTTGCGCCTTTCGACTTCCACCTTCCCGCCGGCCCGTCCCAGGCCTCAGATCATCCCTGCTTCGAAGGTCTGCCCCCTGCCGCAGTCAAATCCGAAATCCCAGATTCAAAATCCCACCTGCAGTCAGGCCTTTATGCGTCCGCGGTCGATGGCGGCTTTTACGAGCGCGAGGATTTTCTCGATCTCATCCTTGACCATCGTCTGTAGACTTTGCGGGTCGGAGATATTCTCAACGAAGAGGCCGTAGGCGTGGCGCTTGTGGAAAACAATGCGCCCGCTGACGTAGACCCGTACGTCCAGGACGCGGCTTTCTTCCAGGTCCTCGATCTGGACGTGGTAGACGATGTTCCCATGCGTGTGAGACTGATTGACCCCGCTGGTCACGTTCCTACCAACAGGCGGTTGCCGAGGTTTTCGGGCAGGCCGGACCTGGTTATCTTCTGGGCCGCCTCCTGCGCATTGTAGTCCACCCGGTAGAAGACAACCCGCCGGCTCTCCGGATAGAACTCCGCGAAGCCGGCCCGCGGATCCCGGTCCCTGGGCTGGCCAACGGAGCCGGGATTGATGAGGTATCTGGCCTGGGGTTCCAGAATGAGTTCCTTCATGCTCCCGTCCAGGGGGAGGGCGTCGATCCCCGCCGCCGTCTGCACGTACACAACGGGGTAATGGGTGTGACCGAAAAAGCACACCTTGAAGGACCCCGTCTCGAAGGCCTGATAGGCGTCGAAATCGGAGAACATGTAGGTGTCCTCGTCCACGAACGATCCGTGGGCGATCCAGACGCCGGGCAGGACTTCCCTGGGGCCTTTGGGCAGCCGGCTCAGAAATTCCCTGTTGGGCTTCGTCAACCTCCCGGATGTCCACTTTGCGGCCTTGAGAGCCGAACCGTTGAAGTTTTCGCCGTCCTCGATGCCTATGCACACCTTGTCATGATTGCCGCGAACCGACACGAACCGCGGCAACCTGCGCAGACGGCTCAAAACGGCGTTGGGGCTGGCCCCATAGCCCACCAGGTCGCCCATACACAGCACGCTCTCGTACCGGCGCCGCTTGACGGTGCTGAAAACGGCCTGGAGAGCCTGCTCGTTTGAGTGAATGTCCGAGAGAATCAGATAGCGCTTCTTCGCCAAACTCTCCCCCTGGTTGAGGGCAAGATTATATCAGCCTCAGGATGGCGTCAACCACCTCGTCCACGGTGAGGCCCCCCGTCCAAACCCTGTGCCTGGCGCGGGCGTAGAAGCGCTTCCGTCTGATGAACAGCCCGAACAAGCCCCCGGCGCCTGACAGGGGACGGCGGGGATCGTTTGAAATGCGTTTCTGCACGTCATCGAAAGAAAGGTCGAGGTGAATCGTCGGCCCAAGCCTGTTCAGCGACGGGATGGTCTCCTCCGTGTAACCGCCGCCACCCACCGCCATGACCCTTTCGCCTTCCTCGGGGGTCGAGAGGATAACCCTGCGTTCGAGGTCCCTGAAGTAAGGCTCTCCCTTCTGCGTGAAAATCTCGGCGATGGAGAGACCCTCCAAATCTTCGATGACGGAATCCGTGTCCTTGAAGGGCCATTTCAGCCGCATGGCCAGCACCCGTCCGACGGTGCTCTTCCCGCTGCCCATGAACCCAACGAGCGTAACCGTTCTGCCGCTCATGGCTCTAAAATAGCACGAATAGATGTGCCCGCCCCGTAAGGCGGGCCGCCCTTATCAGATCACCCGATCGCGGGATCACTCGACCACCTAAAACGAAGGGAGGCCTTTCGGCCTCCCGGTCAGCGCAAAGGATGGTGGGCGATACAGGATTCGAACCTGTGACTCCTACCGTGTGAAGGTAGTACTCTCCCGCTGAGTTAATCGCCCACGGGCAGGAAGATCATAGGCGACCCCAGGCGCGCCTGTCAAGCCAGAAGCAAGGCGACACATGGTCGCCGCGGCCCACCGTTGATCGCCCGGACCGCTTCGAGCAATAATCTTGCCGGTGGGGGGGTTACCCAGACGAGGGAGCATGAAGAGAGGAGAAATTCATGACCAACCCATGGCACGACGTCCCCATCGGCTCGGAGGCCCCCAGAGAATTCCAATCGGTGATCGAGATCCCGAAGGGGACGAAGGTCAAGTACGAATTGGACAAGGAAACGGGCCTTCTGAGAGTCGACCGAATCTTATACTCGTCTGTGTTCTACCCGGCCAACTACGGTTTCATTCCGCAGACCATCGGCGACGACCACGACCCACTTGACGTCCTCGTGCTCATGCAGGAGAAGGTCTACCCGCTGAGCATCCTGAGGGCCCGCCCCATCGGCATGATGAAGATGGTGGACCAGGGAGACGACGACGAGAAGATCATCTGCATCCACCTTGACGATCCCGAGTACCGCTCCTACACGGACATCCGTCAGCTCCCCCCGCACCGACTCGAGGAACTGCGCAGCTTTTTCGAGGACTACAAGAAACTCGAACGGAAGGAAGTTCTCGTTCAAGACTTCTTCGGACCGGAAGAGGCCGTGAATGCCGTTTCGCACGCCATGGATCTCTATCATAAGCTCTTCTCCGGCATCAACAGGGAGCGCGGCCAGAAGCGATTCTGAGATATCCCTATCTCTGTCGGGTGGAAACCGGGGCGCGAGGCGGCACCCCTTAGCTGATGTGGAGAACGCGCAAGGCTCCTCGCAGCGGCGGTGTGTTCCCGATGTGAGAACTTGGTTACCCCTAAAAAGGCCCACTCGACACGCCCGTTGTTGAATCTGTCATGTGCGGGCTCTATACTGACCCTAGCGGGGTCATGACATTCTTTAGAGCATCCACCGAAACACACTGAGGCCCGAGTCAAGAGCGCCGCGCCGTAAAGTCTCCTTCCCGGCGTCCCCCGCACTCTTTGTTAGATTGCGGTTACCGGCGGCACATGTCTCCGCCTTCAAGCGTTCCTTACCGATCAACGGGACAGGGATTTGCATCGAGGGGATCGAGCGGTGATACCGCACAAGGGCTTCGGGATCACATTTATTGTTGTATGGTGCTGGGCGTTGGCCTTGGGGCTATGGCCGGTTGCCGCGAACTGCGCCGGCCGCCAGGACGAGAAGGCGGTTCTCCGCCTCTTCTACCAGAAGGCCGAGCTCGTCACCACGGCCAGCAGGATGCCCGAAGACGCGAGAACGGCGCCCGCCATCGTCGAGGTCTTCACCGCCGAGGATCTGCGGAACATGGGAGCCCGGACCCTGTCGGACCTGCTGAGAACACTCGAATCAACTTACGTTGCCACCCAGCCCAATTCCCGCGAATACGTCTGGATGAGGGGGATTCGCAACCGGTACAACGACAAGGTGCTGCTCCTAGTGGACGGCATCCCTCGGCGGGACCTCGTCTATGAGCACGCCTCCATCGACGAATACTTGCCCCTGACCAACATCGCCCGAATCGAGATCACTCGCGGGCCGGGCTCAGCTCTCTACGGCACCAACGCCTACGCCGGCATCATAAACGTCATCACGAAGAGGCCGCCTAAAAGGGCGACGGGCGACGTTGAATTCGGAGGCGGCAACTACAATTCCCGGGAAGGAAACGTCGAGGGCGGCTTCTCGCGGGGAACGTTTGGGATGTACGGTTATGGCCACTGGTACCGGACCGACGGCGACGGGCTCGATATCAACATCTACCAGCAGAAGCAGCGGCTCAGGCAGAACCCGAGACAGAATGTTTCTGGAGGCTTTACTTTCACTCTGGCGGATTTCACCTTCCAGGTCGAGAAGATCCATTACTACCACACCTATTTCTCGGATTGGGACGTGCCGATCTGGCGCTGGAAAGACGAGGGCTACTTCTACAACGACACCTTCCTGAGCGCCACCTACGCGCACCGTACCCACCGCGGCGGCAACGTCAAGGCGACCCTGTACTACCAGACGTACGATCTCCGCAACTACTGGCGCGACTTCTTCCCCGGCCGCCAGGGCCCGGGCTCGACGCCCGCGGACGTGCGAAACGAGATCTTCGTGACCAAACAGGGGTATCGCCTCGGGGGTGAATTCCAGTACGCCGCCGTTCTGTCACGTTCCCACAAGATAGTGGCGGGCGCCACCTTCGAGAGGGAGACCCTCACCAATGTGCAGGACCAGTGGCACAACCTTCACCAGGACACGATCGAGAGCCTCTATTACATCAGGCCGGTCACACTCGACACGTGGGCCGTTTACGCACAGGACACGTGGAGGCCAACGGCCTGGCTGGCGGTGACCTCCGGGTTGCGCGGCGACCATTACCAGACCTTCGGCTGGAAAGTCAGCCCCCGCCTGGGCGTCGCCGTGTTCCCAGGCAACAAGCTCGTACTCAAACTCCTGTACGGAGAGGCTTTCCGCGCTCCGAGCGCCCGGGAATTCTACACGGTCGACCTGACGGGGTCTTTTCCTCCGGGGAACACGGACCTGAAGCCCGAGAGCGTCAGAACGGTACAGGGTGGAGTTTTCTATACCTTTTCGCCCTATGTCCAGAGTCATCTGGTCCTCTATTACGAGCATTCGTACGACACCATCTTTTCAGAAACGAACCGTCCCTACATGAACCACTCCGGCTACGACATCAGGGGGCTGGAAACCGGCGTGCGGCTCGCGTGGCCCAACCACATCACCGCTTACGCCAACTATTCCTATACGGGCGGCCATCTGTACGACGTCCCGCACGACCTCGCCCACGCCGGCCTGAACGTCCCATGGGGAGAACGCGTCAACTGGAATATCAACGCCGTCTACGTTTCCGACAGGCCAAGGGACCCGAAGGACCTCTACAGGTACGCCCCCGGGCACACACCGTACCGCAGGCCGGACGTTCCCGCTTTTCTTCTGGTGAATACAACGCTCCGCTTCAGGCACGTGCGGAAGGGGCTGGAATTAGACATCTCCGTTTACAATTTACTGAACAGGGACTACTCCGATCCGACCTACGAGCCGACAAAGTATTACGACCTGAAGAACCCCAATCGGACCTTCATGTTGAGAGCGGTCTACAAATTCTGAAGAACCAGTCAGCTGGAGCGACGGCTTGAAGCTTCTGAGAATAGTGTCCATCCACGGATTTCCGCATGGGCCCGCCAGCCGAAAAACGGCTGCCCCCCGGAAACCGAGGCTCTGGATCGTGCCTTGTCTTGTCGTGGGGATCGTGCTCGTCTTTTCCGGTTTCAGGATGTATTGCGCGGGCCGGAAAAGCACGGCCTTGATTCTGTGCAGCATGCACATTCGTCCCTATCAGGAGCTGGCTAAGACGATGAAAGGACAACTCGCCGGAGTTCAGACGACGACGCTCTTCCTGGACCGGGATTCTGACGCCCCGGTTTCCATAGCCAGGATGAATCCCGACATGATATTCACCGTCGGGCAGAATGCCTTGGAGACGGCCCTGCCCCTCAGGGGGCGGTCTCCCCTCGTGTTCACCATGGTTCTCTTTCCCCGGATCATCGGCAAGGATATCCCGGCGGGAGTGGCGGGCGTCGGCATGATCCCGTCCCCGAACCGGCAGTTGCTCATCTTGAAGAGCGGCTTCCACATGCGGCGCGTTCTCCTGTTTTACAATCCGAAAGTCACGGACTTTCTCGCCGAGAGATTCACAGCCGGAGCGCCGGATGGCCTCGAGGTAGAGGCCGTCCCCGTCGAAACCGACGCGGCTTTAATCGCCTCTCTCGGCCGGGGACTGAGTGGAGCGGACGCCATCCTCCTCATACCCGATCCCAGCATCCTCACGGAACAGGGCCTCAGGGCCCTGATCAGGGAGAGCTATGCAGATGATATTCCCATCGTCGCCTTCGCCCCCATGTATCTCGACATGGGAGCGGCCGTATCACTCTCGGTATCGCCTGGGGAGACGGCCAGAACGGCTGTATCGCTGGCGCTCTCGATGGCGGACGGTGAGAGCCGGGATGGCGGTACCCTCCACTATCCCCCAGGGTGCGACATCCGGATCAGTGAAAGGGCCGCAAAAAAGCTGGCCCTCCACGTAGACACGAAGGCGCTCTCCAAGTACGGCGACGTGACCTGGAGCGAATGAAAATGCGGCACTCCTACTTTCGCTCGATGCTTGTGAGGCTCCTTCTTCTTGCGGGTATTCCGTCGCTGGTCTTCTCGACCCTTTTCATTCTGGACGAGTACAGATCCGGCGAGGTCCACCTGGAGCAGATGAGCCGACAGATCCACGCCAACATCGTACAAAGCAGCAAGGAGGGCTTCCTCACGGAACGGGTCCGGACCTACCTGGCGCCGCTGGCGGAATCAGCCCTCCTCAACCCGGAGATGCAGGGCGTCCTCTTCAAACGCTCCGACGGCAGCGTTCTGCTCTGGCAAGGCAGGGGAGACAGGGCCGTCCAAGATGAGATGAAGGCCTTCCGCCCCCCCGGTCACGAGTTGGTTCAGGGCAAGGCGGACATCGCCGGTCGAACGTTGTTCTTCGTCTCCGGGCCGGTCATGGCATGGCGAATGAAGGGAGCCGCCGAGTTGTTCGGCCTGGAGAAAAAGCGAAGCGACGTGGCCCTGGGGACGGTCACCCTCTTCGCCACGCCGGATGGACTCATGCGCGCATTGCGCGCGCGCATCTTACAGAGTCTTGCGGTCATACTCGTATTCCTGCTTGCCGTTTCCGTGGTGGCCTATTTCATGGCCCGCCGAATCACCCGGCCCGTGGAAGAGTTGATCGAGGGGTTCAGACGGCTCGAGAAGGGCGACTATTCTCCCGATCTCTCCGATCCGAGCCAGTACGAACTTGCTCTGCTCGTCGACCAGTTCAAACAAACCGCGTCCAGGCTCGAAGCTCTTATGAGAGAAAAGGACAGCTATTCTCAGCAGCTTCTCGCCACAGCGCAGGAATTGGCGGACCTGAACGAAACACTCGAGCAGAAGATCGTTGAGCGCACCCAGTCCCTGGAGAACGCGAACGAAATGCTGGAGCTTTCCAACAGGCGCATCCAGGAGGCTGACCGCCTGAAATCGGAATTCCTCGCCAACATGAGCCACGAGCTCCGCACGCCGCTGAACGCCGTCATCGGCTTTTCCGAACTCCTGCTCGAGAAGATTCCGGGACCGGTGACGCCGGACCAGGAACAGTGCCTTCAGGACATCCTGAGTGCCGGTCAGCACCTGCTCATGCTCATCAACGAGATCCTCGACCTCTCCAAGGTCGAAGCCGGGAAGATGCCCCTGAGCTACTCCATACTGGATGTCGGGTCCCTCGCGGCGGAGATACAGACTCTCTTCAAACCCATCCTGGAGAAAAAGGACCAGGAGCTCCTGGTCGACATAAGGCAGGCACGGCACAAGGTGTACACCGACCCGCACAAACTCAAACAGGTACTCATCAACCTGCTCAGCAACGCCCACAAATTTTCGCCGGTCGGCTCGCGCATCTGGCTCGGGATCGACCGCCGACCGGGACACCACGTCTTTTCGGTGACCGATGAGGGGGTGGGCATCCCGGAGGAAAAGCAGAAACTCGTTTTCGAAGCATTCAGGCAATTGGACGGAACCACGTCCAGGAGCCAGGAGGGAACGGGGCTCGGATTGACGTTGTGCCAGCGTTTCACGGAACTGTTGGGGGGGGTGATCACTCTCCGCAGCACGGTAGGCCGGGGGTCGACGTTTACGGTTTATCTTCCCGAAGAACCTGAAAAGGCGCTGGCCCCCAGCGACGTCTTGGTGGCAGACGATGGCAAAGGTGCTTGTGGTTGAGGACAACCAGGCCAATCAGCGCCTCATGAGTATGCTGCTGAACTCCATGGGGCATGAAGTGGTCTGTGCCACGACGGGTGAAGAGGGCTGGAATCAGGTGCAGGCGGTGGATTATGATCTCGTGCTGATGGATATGTATCTCCCCGGACTGGACGGCTTCGAATTGTGCAAGCGCATCAAGGCCGCCTCCGGAGGCAGGACCAGGGTCGTCGCCGTGACGGCGCTGGCCATGCCGGGAGACCGGAAGAAGGTCATGGAAAGTGGGTGCGACGGCTATTTCAGCAAACCTATTTCGTTGTCCGATTTCCGGAGCCGGGTCCAGGACATCCTTCAGGGGCATAGCGATGAGTGATAATAGGCGGATTCTCGTTGTTGACGATGACCAGAGCGTGTGCAGACTGGTGAGGACGCACCTCAGCGCCAACGGCTATACCGTGGAGGTGGCGTCCGACGGGAACTCGGGATTGAAGAAGGCCGCCGATTTCAAGCCGTGCGTCGTGATCCTGGATCTCCTGCTGCCGGGCATGGACGGGTTCCAGGTGTGCCGGCACATTCGCGAAAACCCCGCCCTCGCCGGCACCCACATACTCATGCTTACGGCGGTGTACCTGAGCGAGGAAGACAAGCTGAACGGATTCCGCGTGGGCGCCGACGAGTACATCGTGAAGCCCGACGTCATACTCTCCAAGCCGATTCACCTGAAAGAACTCAAGGAAACGGTGGACGGCTTGTTCCAGGGCCGGATCGAGCCGCCGTCCCTGGCCCGGAAACAGGACAGGGTTCTCATCGTGGATGACGACCAGAGGAACCTGCGGCTGATGAAGATGCGCCTCATGAGCGAGGACTTTGAGGTGGCCGAAGCGGCCACGGGCCAGGCCGCCCTCGACCAGATGGAACCTTTTCAGCCTCAGCTAGTCCTCCTCGATTACAACATGCCCGGAATGAGCGGCCTCGACGTACTGAAGGAGATTCGCGGAAGAGATCTGGACACGCCCGTCATCATGATGACGGCCTATGGCAGCGAGTCCGTTGCCGTGGAGTCGTTCAAGCTGGGCGCCGACGATTACCTCATCAAGCCCTTCGATACCGCACTCGCCGCCCAGCGCCTCCGGCAGATCGCTGAAAGCTACCGGCTCAGGAAAAGCCGCGACAGACTGACGGAAAGGCTGAAGAAGATATCCTGCGACCTGGTCAACCGCGTCAACCACCTGGAACTGCAGAACCACAAACTCGAGGAGGCCTATTCTTTGGTTCAGGGCCTTTCCGAGTTCAACAGAAGGTTCATCAAGTCGCTCAGTCAGGAACTCCGCGAGCCCCTGGCTATGATTCTCGGCTTTGCCAGCCTCCTCAGGGACACGTCTGCAGAAGAGAGAGACGCGGACGCGGAGAGAGAGTGCCTTGCGGCCATTTTCCGCACCGCTTTCCGTCTCGAGGTCAACCTCTCCAACCTCATTTACCAATCCCGCATTCAGGCTGACGCCATCGCCGTCATGCCCGGGACGCTGACGATGGAACCCGTCGTGGAAAACGCTCTGGCCCTTGCAAGGCGCGCCCTTGCCCGGGATGACATCCACATAAAGTGGTATCCGGAGAAGAAGACGCACCAGGTGGTCGGAGACTCGGCTCTCCTCAAGGATATTCTCATCAACCTCCTCGACAGCAGCATCCAACGAATGGAGGGAGCCGGCGAGATCGCCGTGGAGATCTTCAACAGGAAAGACCCGGGTGATGACGACAGGGCGTCCGTCTCCCTGCAGATCCAGGATAACGGCACGAACTACACGGACGAAGACCTCGCCGCCTTCGACGTTGCTGATCCGGCCATGGATTCACAGGGATTGGGATCAGAGAACCTTCGCCTCAATCTTTGCAGACACTTGGCGTTACTCTTGAACTGGGACCTCGAGATCGCCAACAATCCCAGGGGCGGCGGCCGGATCGTCCTGACCATGAGGGGCTGAAGCCATGGCCGAACCAATCCGCGTCCTTACTTTTCTCGCCAGCCCGGAAGCGAGGTTGCTCGTCAGTTCCATGCTCGGAGCCGGCTATCTCGTTCGCCATGGAGGACCGGAAGAACAGCCGGTCGAGGCGATACGCTCCCACAACCCGGACGTCGTACTCTGCGACGTCGAGATGCCGGTCGTATCCGGACTGGAAATCGTGTGCAGGGTCCGGAAGGACCCCCTGTATCAGGACCTCCTTATCGTCGGGCTCGGAAGCAGCGACGGAGACGGAATGGACAAGGTGGCGCTGGTTGCGGGCTGCTCCGGTTTTATCGCCTATCCCCTCGACCCCGTATCCTTCCCGAGACAGATCCGCGATTTTCTGTTCGGCATGCGCCAGGAACTCGCGCTGGAAGAACACCTGCAGTATTACCGCCTTTTCTCGGATATCCTCATCGACAAGCTCGAAAACAGGCTGGCGGCCATCGAGAAGAAGAACAGGGTTCTCGAAGAGGAGAGGGAAAGGCAGAACAGTCTCATGCTGCAGGTGCTCACCTCGCTCGTAACGCTGATAGAGGCAAAGGACCCTTATCTGAAGGGCCATTCCGGCCGAGTGACCACATTCGCCCTGATGCTGGCCAAGCGCATCGGTTTTCGCGGCCGGGATCTCGTCGTGA
>Ga0315556_1001125_pt1 | contig 16375 bp, 13 predicted proteins | sample SalMarSW160310MG_FD_202112 | JGI IMG/M metagenome (GOLD analysis project Ga0315556, IMG submission 202112) | Salt marsh sediment microbial communities from the Plum Island Ecosystem LTER, Massachusetts, United States - Salt Marsh Sediment SW1603-10 ...
GAGGTTGGCGAAGGTCGAGTAGTTGATCTCGCGGCTCGAGCCGCTCGAGTTGAACTGGTTGAACACGAAGATGCCCAGGATGATGAGCATCACGAGCAGCCAGGGATTGAACGATCGTCTCAACAGATCCTCCAGCGGGCGCGTCCGGCGCCGCATGGGTAAGGGCCGCGCGGGGCGTGCGCGGCGCTAGTCAAACAAGGGTAGCACCCTGGCGCGAAGCGCGGCTGTAAGCCATGGGACCATCTCCCGGGCCCCTCTGCGCCGGCACGCCCGCGGTCGGCGGCGGGGTGGTCGCTCAGTGGAAGCTGTAGCTCTTCGGCACCGCCACGATCCCCTTCTCCGTCACCGTGAAGCCCCGGGCGCGGTCCTCGTCGGGATCGACGCCGATCTGCGTTCCGGGGGGTATCGTGACGTTCTTGTCGATGATGGCGTTGCGGATCACGCAACCCCCGCCGATCTCGACGTCGTCGAACAGCACCGAGTTCTCCACGGTGCTGTAGGAGTGCACGCGCACCCTGCGCGCCAGCAGCGAGTGGCGGACGGTGCAGCCGGAGAGGATGACGCCTCCGGCGACGAGCGAGTTCAGGGCGCGGCCGGTCCTGCCCGACTCCTCGTGGACGAACTTGGCGGGTGGCGAGAACTCTGCCGACGTCCTGAGCGGCCACTCGTCGTTGAACAGGTCGAACTCCGGCTCGATGTCGACCAGGTCCATGCTGGCCTCCCAGTAGCTGTCGAGGGTCCCCACGTCGCGCCAGTAGGTGTTGGGGCCCTCCTGGCCGGGGATGGGGTTGCGCGCGAAGTCGTAGGCGAACAGCCGGTAGTCCTCCTGGAGCGCCATGGGCAGCACGTTCTTGCCGAAGTCGTGCTCGCTCCCGGGGTCGGCGGCGTCACGGTTGAGCAGCTCGACCAGCTTCTCGACCGAGAAGATGTAGTTGCCCATGCTGGCCAGGCAGTGCGTGGCACGGCCGGGGATGGGGTTGGGGCTCTGAGGCTTCTCCTGGAACTCCTGGATGCGCCAGTCCTTGTCGACCTGCAGCACGCCGAAGCGGCGGCCGTCCGCGACCGGGGTGGGGTAGGCGGCGATGGTGACGTCGGCCTCGTGCTCGAGGTGGTACTCGATCATGTGGCTGATATCCATCTTGTAGATGTGGTCGCCGCTGAAGATCGCCACCAGATCGGCGTCGTTGTTGTCGATGAGGTGGAGGTTCTGGTAGATGGCGTCGGCCGTGCCGCGGTACCACTCGGCACCGAGCTCTTCGTAGAGGTACATCTGCGCGGGCGCCAGGGTGATGAAGTACTCCGACAGGAAGCTGCCGAAGCGCCAGTTGCGCTGGATGTGCTCGGTGAGCGATTGCGCCTTGAACTGGGTGAGGATGTACATCCCGAAGATCCCGGAGTTGATCATGTTGTTCAGGGCGAAGTCGATGATCCGGTACTTGCTGCCGAACGGGACCGCGGGCTTGGTGCGCTTCCAGGTGAGGGGATGCAGGCGCGTTCCCTTGCCGCCTGCCAGCACCATGCCGATCGTCTTCAGCTTGCGTGCAGCCATACGTCGTCTCCCCACATGCTTGACGAGAGGGCGTCAGAGTCGATTGTCGTCCCCGGATGATAGCCCGGCCGGGACCGGTGAGCGTCGGACGCCGCGGGCGCGTTGCGGGGCCGCCCGTTTCTGCGATCCCCGCGCGGTACCCTGATGCGCGATGCCTGACGCGCTGCCCAGCCTCTACGACGCGCCGCCCAGCGATCTGCCGCTGCCCGACGGCGAACCGGCCTACCGCCGCGGCCAGCTGGCCGAGTGGCTCTACCGTCACGGCGCGGCGACGTTCGAGGCCATGACCAGCCTACCGGCCGGGTTGCGCTCGTCCCTGGCGGAGCGCTACCGCATCTCACCGTTCGACACCGTGCAGCGCTTCCCGTCGAAGGACGGCTCGGTGCGATACCTGTTCGGCCTGCCGGACGGGCGCCGCACCGAGGCGGTCTACATGCCCTACGCCGACCGCACCACCGTGTGCGTGTCCTCCATGGTGGGTTGTCCCGCCGGGTGCGCGTTCTGCGCCACCGGAGCGCTCGGGTTCGGCCGCAACCTGACCCCCGGCGAGATCGTCGGCCAGGTCCTGGTGGTGGCCGCCGAGGAGGGTGTGGCGCCGCGCTCGATCCGCAACGTGGTGCTCATGGGGATGGGCGAGGCACTGTTGAACTACGATCACGCCGTGCGTGCGATCCGGACCCTGATTGCGCCCGAGGGGCTCGACCTGTCGCCCCGGCGCATCACGCTGTCCACGGTGGGGTTGCCCGGGCGCATCCGACGACTGGCGGGCGAGGCGCTGCCGCTGGTGCTGGCGCTCAGCCTGCACGCGCCCGACGACGACACACGCCGGGCCATCATCCCCACCGCGCACGCCCATCCCATCAGCGAGATCGTGGCCGCGGTGCGCGCCTACCAGGAGGCCACCGGCCGGCGCGTCACCATCGAGTACACCTTGCTGCGCGGCGTGAATGACGACCCCGAGCGGGCGCGCGCCCTGGCCGAGCTGCTGCGCGGCCTGAAGGTCCACGTGAACCTGATCCCGTTCAACCCCTGGCCCGGCTCCGGCTTCAAGGCCAGCAGCGCAGCCGCCACCGAGCGCTTCCGCGCGGAGCTGGAGCGCCGGCGGGTACCGGTGTCGGTGCGCTTCAGCCGGGGGCGCGATGCCGGCGGCGCGTGCGGCCAGCTCGCCCTCAGCGAGGGGGCAGCGGACGCCGTGGGAACCCCCTCCAGGGTGCCGTTACGCCTGCCCGAGTACCGTCCCTGAAGGCGGTTTTTGCCGCTGTGAAGGGCATATCTCGTGGGGGATTTCACACGTCCGGAACGGCGCACCATACTAGAGTGGACACCGGAATTATCGTTTCGCACGCAGTCTATGGGGATACGTAGGCGCAGCGATCTGGAGGCTGGCATGAAGAGCATGACGTGCAATCGGGGCTTGGGCAGGGCTATCCTGGCATCCCTCGTCCTGGTGCTTGTGCTTTCGTCGGCGTGGGCCCAACCGTCGATCTCCGATCTGCGCGCCAAGGCCCAGGCCACTCCCAACGACGCCACGGTGTGGGTCGATCTCGGCAACGCTCAGTACCAGGCAGCGCAGTACGCCGATGCCAAGCAGAGCTTCCTCGAGGCCATCTCCATCGACTACGGCAACGGCGACGCTCACTACGGGCTCGGTCTGGCCGAGTACGCGGCCGGGAACTACCAGTCTGCGCTGTTCGAGTTCAGCGAGGTGACGCGGCTCTACCCGCAGCGCTTCGACGGGCACTTCAACCGGGCGGTGACGCTGGCCAAGCTGCGCCGGCCCAGCGACGCTGCGGCTGCGTTCCAGGCCGCCATCAAGGTGGCGGACAACGTCGCCACGACCAAGGACAAGATCGCCGCCTACCTGGGGCTGGCGGGCCAGCTCGAGCTCACCAACGACTACGCCAAGGCCGCCGACGCCTACGCCTCGGCGCTGCAGCTCGACCCCGGCAACGCCGATATCGTCCTGAGGCGGGGCCAGGCGCTCGAGCAGGCGGGCAAGGGCCTCGACGCCCTGCCCGAGCTGACCAAGCTCGAGGCCACCAGCAGCGACTACCGGGTCAGCGCTCTGATCGCCGACATCTACGTCAAGCAGGGGCAGATCGATTACGCCATGTTCGCGCTCAACCGCGCGTTGAAGAAGGCCGAAGCGGCCTCGGACAACAGCGCCAAGGCGAACATCCTGGTCAAGCTGGGCACGCTGCAGAAGAGCCTCGGCCGTGACGCCGAAGCCGCCCAGTCGTTCCAGCAGGCGGCACAGGCCGACCCCAACTCGTGGCAGGCGCTGTACAACCTGGGCGTGAGCTACCTGGAGGGTGGGCAGACCCAGAAGGCCCTCGGCCCGCTGGAGCAGGCCGGTGCTCTGGCGCCGGACAACGGCGACATCCACCTGGCGCTGGCCACCGCCTACGATCAGCTCGCGCAGACCGACAAGGCGCTCACCAACGCGCAGGCCGCGCTGGGCCAACTCAGCGACGCCAAGCAGATCACCCAGGCGCGGTTCATCGCCGGCCGCTCGCTGTACCGCAAGGCCGAGTACGCCGCCGCCGCCAAGCAGCTCGACCAGGTCGTGCAGGCCCAGGCCGACGACGCGCAGGCCCAGCTCTGGGCCGGGCTGGCGGATTACCAGCAGAAGAGCTACGACAGCGCCATCCGGTACTTCGAACGGGCCACGCAGCTCGCACCCAACAGCGTCGAGGCGCGGGTGGACCTGGGCGCCGCCTACCTGGCCGCGAAGCGCTTCCAGGACGCGGAAACGGTATACAAGTTGTTGATCCAGCAGAATCCCAACGACAGCGAGAGCTACTTCAACCTCGGTTGGGCGCTGTACTCCCAGGACCGCCGCAGCGCGGCGCGTGACGCCTGGAAGAGCTCCTGCCAGCAGGGCTACCAGCAGGCCTGCGACGCGATTACCAAGTACCTCTAATTCGCCGCTGCACTAGAATGGAACCATGGATTGGCTTCGACGTAACTGGCCCGACCTGCTGATCGGCATCGCCCTGGTCGCGGTGATCGCCGGCATCATCGCGACGCTCATCACGGGGGGTTCGTTCTTCCCGGTGGGGCAGAGCACCCGGACCAGCACCCCTGCGGCGCAGAGCTCGACCGCACAGAGCTCCGTGCCTTCCGCGGCTACGCCCTCCGCAACGTCGCCCTCCACGTCGTCCTCTCCAGCAGCCTCGTCGTCGTCCAGCGGTTCGTCGAGCGCCCCCGCACCGTCGGCGCAGGCTTCCGCGGGCGGCTCGACGACGAGTGCTCCCGCAACGACCAGCGGCTCCTCCGCCGGCTCGACCGCAGCGACACCCGCGGGCGGCGGCAGCGGCGGCGTCGCGGTGCTCCCGCCCAGCGACAACAGCGGGTCCACCGCGTCTAGCGGCACGTCCGCCTCCAGCTCGAGCGCCTCGGCGCCTAGCGCGCCGACCGCGGCGAGTGCGGCCCCCGCAGCCGGTTCGTCCGCATCGACTTCGGCCGCTCCCGCGGCACCGGTCGTCAACGGCCCGGGCGCCGCCGCCCCCTACCGCATCTCGGTGGGCGCTTTCTCGCACGCCGATTACGCTCAGCGTCAGGAGCAGGTCTTCAAGAAGGCCGGCTACCCCGTGTTCCTGGCCGACCAGGGTGATCTGACGATCGTGCTCGTCGGGCCCTACCGCACGCAGTCCGAGGCCGACGCGGTCGCCAGCAGGATCAAGGGCGGCGGGTTCGGCGTCGACCCGGTGGTGTACGAGTTCAAGGGCACCCAGGACAGCGCTCCGCAGCCCGCCAGCACTGCGGCCGGCGGCAGCGCCACATCGTCGGCGGCCCCGGCGTCGTCCTCCGGCGCAGCGACCTCGGCGACGACTCCGGCGCCGAATGCGGCAACGAATGCGTCCACCGCGGGCGGTGACCAGCGCTACCTGCAGGTCGGCGCGTACGGCAACTCCGAGAGCGCCAAGCCGCAGAGCGCCAAGCTCGCGTCCATGGGTTACCAGGTGACCGAGAGGACCGAGGGCGGGCTGGTCAAGCTGCTCATCGGGCCGTTCGGTCCGGACCGGCTGCAGAAGGTCCAGTCCGATCTGAAGGCAGCGGGGATCGATAGCTTCCCGCGCTGATGCGCGCCATCCCGACGGCTGCGGTCGGCCGTATCGTCACCTATTACCGGATCCTCACCGACCTGGAAGAGTCTGGCGTCAAGCGCACCTCGTCGGACCTGCTCGCCGAGGAAGCGCAGGTGTCGGCCTTCCAGGTTCGCAAGGACCTGTCGTACTTCGGTCGCTTCGGTACCCGCGGCGCCGGCTACAGCGTGCCCACGCTGCGACGCGAGTTGCGCGGCATCCTGGGCCTGACGCGGCCCTGGAACGTCGCCATCATGGGGATGGGGCGGTTGGGCCAGGCGCTGGCCGACTACCCGAACTTCGGTCAGCACGCCTTCGAGCTCAAGGCGTCGTTCGACAGCGATCCGGCCAAGGTAGGGCGCCACGTCGGGGGCGTCGAAGTCTACGCTGTTGACGAGATCGAGGAGCGGGTGGCGCACTCGGCGATCGACATCGCCTTCCTGACCGTGCCCGCCCAGGTCGCCCAGGAGGCCGCCGAGCGGCTGGTGTCGGCCGGCATCCGGGGCATCCTCAACTTCGCACCCACGGTCATCAACGTGCCCAGTGGCGTGTTCGTCGAGCCGGTAGATTTCGTCGCCGGCCTGAAGCGCCTGGCGTACTACCTGCAGGGCGGCCCCGCCAGGGAGCGCGTCGGCTCCTGAGGGCGTCGGTCGGACCGCCGGGGCCCCGCTCGCGACGCGCTGCGGCCGGACCCCGCGCGCCCGTATACTGGCGGACGTTGTGTTCGAGCTGATCCAGGACGATCTCGCGACCTTCGAGGCACGCATGCAGGGACAGCTGCACTCGTCCGTCGCCTTCATCGAGGCCATCGGTGACGACCTCGTCGGTGCGGGCGGCAAGCGCTTGCGGCCGACGCTCAGCTTCCTCGCCGGCAGGCTGCTGGGTGCGGATCGCGAGAGCACCCTGCAGGTGGCCCTGGCCGTCGAGTTGCTGCATTCCGCCTCGCTGCTTCACGACGACCTCATCGACGACGCGCAGACGCGGCGCGGTGCGCAGGCGGCGTTCAGGCGCTACGGCAACGTGGTGAGCGTGATGTCGGGCGACTTCATGCTGGCCCGCGTGCTGGGCCTGCTGGCCGAGACCGGCAGCGCGGAGTTCACGCGCTTGATGTCGCGTACCGCCGCCGCGATCTGCGAAGGCGAGGTGTTGCAGTTCCAGACGGCGACGCTGGAGGACTTCAGCTTCGATACCTACGACGCCGTCATCGAGGGGAAGACCGCCATCCTGCTGGCGTCGGCGGTCGAGGGCGTGGCCATCCTGAGCGGGGCCGACCAGGAGCAACGCGAGGCGTTGGTGCGTTACGGCATGCACTACGGGCGTGCCTTCCAGATACAGGACGACTACCTCGACCTCCTCGGCGACGCCGAGCGCCTGGGCAAGCCGGTAGGCGGCGACCTGCGCGAGGGTAAGGCCACCTACCCGGTCCTGTTGCTGCTGCTCGAACACGACGAGCGCGAGGCGCGGGACATCCTGCGTCGCCACGCCTCACGCGGCGACGATGTTGCCCGGATGATCGCGCTGGTGCGCGAGTACGGCGCCGATCAACGGACCCGCGCGCGCATCCGGCTCGAGGCGGAGCTGGCGGCCGCTGCGCTGGACATCTTCGACGCCACGCCGGCACGTGCCGCGTTGAGAACGCTGGCGGAGCGGGAGATCGCCCGGGCGCGCTAGCGAGGTGGGCGCCGAGCTTCGCGGCGCGGTCCGGCGGATGGCACAATGGGGGCCATGCCCGCCACCGAGCCCCTGACCGGGTACATCGACCGCGACGACGACGACATCCTGGCCCGCGCCCGTGCCTGCTACGAGCGACTGCGAACGCGGCGCAGCGTGCGCGCGTTCAGCGACCGGCCGGTGCCACGGGCGGTGATCGAGACCTGCCTGGAGGTGGCCGGCACCGCTCCCAACGGCGCCAATCTGCAACCCTGGCACTTCGTCGCCGTGACCGACCCGGCGATCAAAGGCCGTATCCGGGTCGAAGCGGAGCGCGAAGAGCGGGAGTTCTACCTGCGGCGCGCGCCCGAGGCGTGGCTGGAGGCCCTCGAGCCGCTGGGGACCGATGCCTCCAAGCTCTTCCTGGAGGTCGCGCCCGTTCTCATCGGAATCTTCGTGCAGCCGTACGGTGTCACCCCGGAGGGTGGGAAGCGTATGCACTACTACGCCACCGAGTCCGTGGGGATCGCCACGGGGATGCTCATCGCGGCGCTGCACGAGGCCGGGCTGGTGTGCCTGACGCACACGCCCAGCCCGATGGGGTTCCTGAACGAGCTGCTCGGGCGGCCGGCGCACGAGCGGCCCTTCCTGCTCCTGGTGGTCGGTCATCCGGCCGAGGGCGCGCGCGTGCCCAAGATCGAAAGGAAGCCGCTGGCCCGCATCGCCACCTTCCTCTAGCGCGGCGCGGGGGGCGGGTTCGAGGCGGCGCCGTCTCCGGCCGACGCCTCAGAACGCGGTGAAGGTGGTGAGGCGCACCGTCAGGGCGTAGTGGGTGCCGAGTTCGTCGGCGCGGATGCCCGGTCCGAGCTCGAGCTGGACGTCGGGGTCGCCGGTCACCCAGGTGATCGCGCCCTGCCCGGCCAGGCTGCGGGTGCCCGGTGCCAGCACGCTGTCCATCAGCGCGGCGGCGGCGTAGAGATCGATGGCGCTGTCGCTGCTCAGGGGTACGTTGAGCTGGCCGGCGAGCTGCGGTACGGCCGCGCCGCCGGGCAGGCCCGCCGGCGGCGCGAAGGCGACCTCGGCGGTCCACAGTGCGTCGGCGAGGTAGCCGCTGGCGCCCAGCGCGGCCCGCCCGCGCCACGGTTCGCTCAACAGCCAGGCCTCGCCGTAGAGCACGGTGTCGGCCAGCGTGCCGCTGGCCGACACGCCGAACGCCAGGCCGTCGAGGTAGACGGCGTGGGCCTCGAGCTGCGCGCTGGTGAGGTCGGCGCGCACGCTCAACGCCCCGCCGAGGGAGCCGCTGCGCTCGAAGAGTGCGACCCTCACCCGCATCGGGGTGAGGTAGACCGCAGCGCGCGCGCCGAGCAGGCCCTGGCGCCGGCCGTCCGTGGCGGTGCGGTCGAGCTGGTAGGGGACGGTGAGGCGCGCGGTCTCGAGCGGGAGCCGCTCGATGCCGGCGCTGACGTCCACCGGCCCCTCACGCAACAGGGCGTAGGCCTCGGTGAGGCCGGGCTCCCAGCTCGGAGACGACGAGCTCGACGGCGCTCCCGGGACCATCGCCGGGACGTCCGCGGCGCGCATCGACGGGTCGAGCCGTACCGTCAGGTGGACCGGGTCGAGGCTCGCCTCGGCGTCGACGTGCAGGCCCGTGACGAACGACGCCTCACCGGCGCTGGCATCGCCATAGGACGCTAAACCCACGGTGGCGCCGTAGGGGACCTCGACGCGAACACTGACCTGCGCCAGCGCCGCGCCGGATGCCACCAACGCCGTTAGCGCCAGGGCCACCCTGAGCCGCACCACCCGATGGAGCGCCCCCCGCGGCCGGGGTCGGCCGCGTGCGGCGCGCACCGCCGGCGCGGCGTCCCCCGGGCGGCTCATGCTTCGCCGCGCGCGACCCCGTCCCGCGTCTCCTCGCCGGTGACGCGGCCGTCCTCGAGCCGGACGATGCGGTCCACGCTGTCGAGCAGTCTCGGATCGTGCGTGCTGAACACGAAGGTCACGCCGTGGTCGCGGTTGAGCTGGCGCATCAGCTCGATGAGGGCATGCCCGGTCTCGCTGTCGAGGTTGGCGGTGGGCTCGTCCGCCAGGATGATCTTCGGTTCGGCCGCCAGCGCTCGGGCGACGGCCACGCGTTGCTGCTGACCGCCGGAGAGCTGGTTGGGGCGACGGCCGGCGAACTCCGCCATGCCGAGGTCGTCGAGCGCCTGGCGCGCGCGCCGCTCCCGTTCGCGGCGGCCCACGCCCTGCAGCTCCAGCACGAAGGCCGCGTTCTCGAGCGCGGTGAGGACGGGGATGAGGTTGTACGCCTGGAACACGAAGCCGAGGTTCTCCAGGCGCATGCGGGCGGCTTCGCGCTTGCCGAGGCGGTCGATCCGGGTGTCGGCCAGGTAGACCTCGCCGGCCGACGGCGTGTCGAGCGCCCCCATCAGGTGCAGGAGCGTGCTCTTGCCGCTGCCCGACGGCCCGGCGACGGCCGTGAACTCCCCCTCCTCGATGGTGAGGTCGACGCCGCGCAGCGCGAGCGTCTCGACCTCGCCGGTCCGGTAGCGCTTCTGAAGGTTCTCGATGCGGTACAGGCTCATGCCGTCCCTCCGGGGTGCGGTGCGCTCACGCCGTGAAGCGCATGGCCTCGACGGGCTCGAGGCGCGAAGCCAGCGAGGCGGGCCACAGCGCTGCCAGGACACCGGTGCCCAGCGCGAACGCGATCGCGAAGGCTACCTCGCTGGGGTGGATGCTGGCGTAGAAGACCGGGTCCATGCCGAAGCTGGCGTAGTACTGCTCGAGCCCGGGCACGGTGAACCCGCGCGCCATCAGGGCCACCAGCGGGAGCCCGACGGCGGTGCCCACGAGCGCGCCGGCGGAGCACAGCAGCACGCTCTCCAGCGTGATGAGGCCCATCACCCGTCGTCCGCTGGCACCCAGCGACATCAGCACGCCGAACTCGCGGATGCGCTCGATCATGCCGAGGTAGATGCTGTTGACCACCAGCAGGCCCGCCAGGATGAAGAAGATGACCGACACCACCGCCATCACCGGCCGCAGGGAGTCGAGGATGCGCACCAGCATCGGCGACAGCTCGCGCCAGGTCTCCACCGACAGCTCGGGCACGGCGCGCTGCAACCGCCGCGCCGCCTCGAGGCTGGCGCTGTCGTCCTGTACCCGGCGGATGGAGGGGAAGTGCACCTCGACGCGCGACACGGCATCCGGGGCGGCCAGCGTCTGGGCCGCGGCCAGCGAGATCAGCGCGGTGCGCGACGCGTAGCTGGGGTCCAGCACGTCGACCAGCCCGGTCACCGTGTACGAGCCCGCTCCGTACCCCTCGGTGCCGGGGGCGTACATCATGACCTGGCCGCCGATACCGACATCGAGCGCGGTGGCCAGGCCGCGACCAAGCACGATCCCGGCCTCGTCCCCGGCGCGAACGAAGCGCCCCTCCAACGGGTTCTGTCGCAGGTAGCTCTCCCGCAGGGCGTCGGGCCACTGTCGTCCCGACAGCGCCACGGCGCGCGAGCGATCGCCGTGGATGAGCAGGCCGGGGACGTCCAGCGCGCCGACCACCACGCCCGAGCCCGCGTCGGCACGGGCCGCGGCCTCGACCTGCGCGGCGTTGCGGATGAGACCCGCCGAGAAGTCGCGCAGGTCGCGATAACCGGGCACGTGGATCTGGATCTGACCGCCGGCCTCGGTCAGGTTGCTGTACATGCTGTTCACGGCCGCGCCCCCGATGCTGTAGTAGAGCATCGACAGGCACACGACCAACGCCACCGCACCCAGGCTCGTCAGGCTGCGCCGGCGTTGCCGCCACAGGTTGCGCCAGGCGAGAGAGAGCACGGCTAGCGGCACCCCCGCTCGAGCGCGGCCTCGGTGAAGCAACGGTCCGGGACCGGTGTGTGGTAATCGACCTGGGTCCAGGATGCGACCGTCCGGTAGCCGTCCTTCAGCAGGTCGACGACCTCGAAGCGTTCGGGAACGGTCCTGCCGTCCACCTGCTTGAACTCCGCGAAGCTCATGCGCTTGACCGCGTTGCCCCGCTGATCGAAGAAGGTGAGCGACAGCGGAGCGTAGGTGCCGGGCTGGACGCGGAACTCCAGCTTTCCGTAGGGGGTGGGCGCCTCCGGGTGCGGCGTGAGGTCGAGGGTGATGGCGGTGGCGCTCCGGTCGGCGACGGAAGCGTCGTACTGGTCGCGGTACTCCTCGCCGGCCAGATCGTCGTAGGAGAGATCGGACCCCAGGAAGGCGTTGCTGCGGCCCGACGGGGGCAGACGCAGGCTCCGGCCGAGCCGGGGATTGTAGATGAGCAGGTTGGTGTCGACCGACAGGAACGCCTGGCCCGCGTCGCGCGGCGGCGCCGTGACGCGGGCCAGCGAGCGCTTGTCGCCGTCGGTGACGATCTCCATGACGTACTCGGTGGTGCTCTGCGGGCGCTCGACGGTGAGTTGCAACGTCGCCCACTGGCTGACGCCGCGGAGGTTCTCCACGACCCTATCCAGAACGGCCTGCGCCGAGTCCTGGGCGGCAGCGATGCCGGTGACCCCCAGCAGCACGGCGGCGACGAACGTGCGAGCGACGAAGCGTGTCATGGACCGTGTCCTTTCACTGCGCGCGCATGGCTTCGGCGGGGTTGAGCCGGCGGACGCGGCGCGCCGGCGCCAGCGCCGAGAACAGGGCCGCGAAGGCGATGGTGACCGAGGCGAACAGGGCGTACTCGAGGCGCACCGAAGCGTAGATCTGGTCGGTCAGGGCGAGGCCCTGAACGATGTCGCCGTAGGTGTGGATCATCAGCGCTCCCAAGGCGTTGGTGGCGCTGAAGATCCACAGCAGGCCGTAGCCGGCGGCGAGGCCGACCAACCAGCCCAGGGCGGTAGCGAACACCGACTCGAAGGTCACCAGCCAGGCCAGGCTGGCCTGGTCGAGCCCCAGGGAGACGATCACGCCGAACTCCCGGATGCGTTCCAGCACGCTCACCACGACCGTGGTGGTGACGGCGACGGCGGCGAACAGGGAGAACAGCAGGCCCATCGGGATCATCTGGATGCGTTCGGCCGCGAGGCCACGTTGCAGCGCGCCGAGAAGATCGCCCACGGCATAGGCGCGGATGCCGTCTGGGAGGCGCTCGTTGATCGCTTGCGCGGCGGCCGCCTCCTGCCCCAGGGGAACATCGAGGGCCAGCCCGGTAGCGCCGGCGACCCCCGTCAGAGTGCGGGCATCGGCCAGGTCGATCAGAGCCGTGGAGTCGTCGATGACCGGTGTTCCGGCGTCGATGAGCCCCACCAGTCGGAGCCCGAGCGCCTGCGGTCCGGCCAGGGCCGAGACGTCCACCGCCAGGCGTTCTCCCAGGCGCACGTCGAGCCGTTCGGCCAGCCCCTTGCCCAGAACGATCTCGCCCGGCCCCTGCAGCATGCGGCCCTGGCTCACCCGCGAGGGTAGGTCGGAGACGCGGCCTTCGCGTGCCGGATCGATGCCGCGGGCCATCACGCCTTCGGTGGTGTAGGGCGAGCGCAGCAACGCGCCGAAGTCGATGCGGGGCGCCACAGCGCCGACCTGCGGGTCCGCCAGGGCCAGGGCCTCCAGCGCCGCGAGCCCGGACAGCCCGTTCGAGGGGTCCGGGTCGTGGTGGTAGACCTCGCTGCTGATCAGCACGGGCGCCGCCACCAGGCGGCCCTGAGCGTTCATGACGGAGTCGAGGAAGCCATCGGTGAAGCCCCAGAAGAACACGATCGCCAGGGTGGCGTAGGCGACCACCACGACCAGCAGAAGCGTGCGGCGGCGCTGGCGCCACAGGTTACGCCACGCCAGTCGCGTCAAGCTGGCGAGGTCGTGGGCGCGACGCGGCCGCGGCGGGGCCGGGGTCACGGCCGGGGTCACGGCGGCTCCCCGGTGGGCGGCTCGGGCAGGTCGCCTCGATCCCTGGCGTCCTCCCAGGCGGCGATCATGCGGGGCATGCTACGTTCCCAGTAGGCGTAGAACTGATACATGTCGACCAGTCCGCGCAGGACCTCGGGCGAGGCTCCTTCCATCAGGCGCAGCCCCTTCTCGGCCAGCGTGCGCATGCGGCGGATCGGATCCACGGCGTCCAGCGTGCGCTGGTGCCAGGCGTCGGGGCGGTTGCGGTAGTAGAGCCTGCGGTCGGCCGGTTTGCTGACCCGGTCGATCAGCCCGGTACCTTCCAGCAGCCGCGTCATGGTGCTGATCGAACTGCGGCTGGCGTGGAGGGTCTGGGCCAGCTGGTCGGCCGACTGCTCGGGCGGGTCGGCCACCAGTAGGGCGCCGACGATTCGACCGGCCATGCGCGGCAGGCCCTGGGCTTCGAAGGTGAGCCCGACCTCCTCGATGAGTGCCAGCAGGGCTCCCCGTTCGGCGGGCGCACGTCGATCGATGATGACCCCTCCCTAGGACACGAGACTACGGCCTTCAGCGGATTTCAGTCAGGGCTGAAAGTCCCGAAAGGATGTGCGTGCCCGTGGCGGCGGTGATGATGGTGGAGAGCGGAGCGCCGGGAAGGCGGGCCGCGCATCCACGCTGTGGCCCGGCCGCTCCGGTTCGGTCCGCGTTGCCGACGGGGTCCCGGCCGCGCGCGGGCTACACTTGCTGCAATGGTTGAACTCGACAAGGAACAGGTGTTCACCTTCTTCCGGAGCAATCCGGAGCATCCCTGGCATGTCCAGGACGTGCAGAAGCACCTGCAAATCGAAGATCGCAATGCGCTCCACAAGCTGCTGGCCGCCCTCGCCGACGAGGGTCGCCTGATCCGCACCCGTCGGCGCACCTTCGGTCTGCCGCAGGAGATGAACCTCTTCGTCGGCAAGCTGCAGGTCACTTCGGGCGGTTACGGCTTCGTCATCCCCGACAGCGGCGAGGGCAAGGATCTCTTCATCCCGGCGAACAAGCTGGCCGGCGCCTGGGACGGCGACCGGGTGGTCGCGCGCCCGAACACCATGTCCGGCGAGGACGACCGCCAGAGCGGGGAGGTCGTACGGATCCTCGAGCGCGGCTACGCGCACGTGGTCGGTACCCTCGAGTACGCGCGCGGCTACGCCATCCTGCGTCCCGATTCGCCGCGCCTGCGTGAGCGCATCCTGCTCACGCCCGAGTCGGTGGGCAAGCTCGAGGGCGGCTCGCGGATCGTGGCCCATATGGTGTGGCCCGAGGCCTCCGGGGAGAAGGAGCCCTTCGGCGAGGTCGAGGAGTTCCTAGGGGCCGAAGACGACCCCGAGGTCGAGACCAGGGCCGTGATCGTCAAGTACGGGCTCAAGGCCGAGTTCGACCCCAACACCGATGCCGAGGCCAGGGCGGTCCCGCCCACGGTCGACGGCGAGATGATGGCGGGCCGTTCGGACTACCGCCACAACGCCACCTTCACCATCGACGGCGAGGATGCCAAGGACTTCGACGATGCGCTGTCGCTCGAGCGCCTCGAGGGTAGCGGCAAGGACGGCCTGCTGCGCGTGGGCGTGCACATCGCCGACGTCTCCTACTACGTGGCGGAGGGCACCAGCCTCGACGACGAGGCGCAGGAGCGCGCCACCAGCGTGTACCTCCCCGGCCGCACCCTGCCGATGCTGCCCGAGTCGCTCTCCAACGGCATCTGTTCGCTGGTCGAGGGCCAGCCGAGGCTGGCGCTGTCGGTGTTCGTCGACATCACCCGGGCCGGCGAGGTCAAGAGCGTGCGCTTCCGCGAGACCGTGATCGAGTCCGACGCGCGCCTCACCTACGAGCAGGTGCAGACGTTCAGCGACGGAGGGCGCCTCCCTCACGGCAAGCGCAAGCTGGAACGCGACATCAAGGTGCTCATCAACCTGAGCCAGGAGCTCCGCAAGCAGCGCATCGGCGCGGGCGCGCTCGACTTCGATTTCACCGAAGCCAAGGTCGACGTCGACGAGCAGGGCGCGCTGCACCTCACGCCCGTGCGCAGCAACACCGCCCGGCAGCTCATCGAGGAGATGATGTTGCTGGCCAATCGACTGGTGGCCGAGGAGCTCGACAGGCGCGACGTGCCCGCACTGTTCCGGGTGCACGAGGATCCCAGCGTCGAGAAGGTGCAGGCCCTGCAGAAGGCGCTCGCCCGACTGGGATACACCCTGGACCTGGAGAAGGCGCGGCCGCAGGACCTGCAGCGCATCCTGCGCGAGGCGGCGGGCAAGCCGGAGTCGCAGATCGTCAACACGCTGCTGCTGCGCAGCCTGAAGCAGGCGCGTTACAGCTCCGAGAACCTGGGTCACTTCGGGCTGGCGTTCGAGAACTACCTCCACTTCACCAGCCCGATCCGCCGCTATCCCGACCTGGTGGTCCACCGCGTGATGCGCGCGCTGCTGCAGCACCGCCTGTCGCCGACGCTGAAGGAGCGGCTGAAGACCGACTTCCCGAAGCTGGCGGAGCAGTCGAGCGACCGCGAGCGCCGTGCCGAGAGCGCCGAACGCGACCTGAGCCGCTACTACCACGCGCGTTGGGCCAAGGATCACATCGGCGAGAGCTTCCACGGCGTGGTCAGCGGCGTCACCAACTTCGGGGTCTTCGTCAGTCTGCAGAACGGCGTCGAGGGCCTGATGCACGTCTCCCACCTCGACGACGATTACTACATCTACCTCGAGGACGCCCTGATGCTGATGGGCAAGCACACCCGCAAGCGCTACCGCATGGGCGACCGCGTCGAGGTGAAGGTCCTGCAGGCCAATCCCACCCAGCGGCAGATCGACCTCATCCCGGCGACCATGGAGATGCCCGAGGTGGAGATCGAGGAGAAGCCCGTGCGACAGAAGCCTCCCAAGACGCTCAAGGCCCCCTCGGCGTTCACGGCCGAGGAGGGTGCCCAGGCGAGCGGCAACGGCCGCGCCCAGCGCGGAGGCGGCAAGGCGGCGGCCAAGTCCGGCCCGGCGTCCGGGTCGAAGAGCCGCGCCAAGGGCGGCGCCAAGGCCGAGCCGAAGGCCGCGGCCGCCGGTGCGGACAAGGGTGCCGGCAAGGGTGCCGGCAAGGGTGCGGAGAAGGCTGCCGAGAAGGGCGCGGACAAGGGCGCCGGCGGGACGGCCGCACCCTCCAGGCGCTCGCGCAGGGGCGGCTCGAGGGCCGCCGGCAAGAGCGGCGCAGGGCG
>Ga0315556_1001126_pt1 | contig 16372 bp, 14 predicted proteins | sample SalMarSW160310MG_FD_202112 | JGI IMG/M metagenome (GOLD analysis project Ga0315556, IMG submission 202112) | Salt marsh sediment microbial communities from the Plum Island Ecosystem LTER, Massachusetts, United States - Salt Marsh Sediment SW1603-10 ...
ACCTCGAAGAACAGATCCGTGAAGGCGGTTTCCGCGCCGACCTCTATCACCGGCTCAGCGTATTCAGCCTGGAATTGCCGCCATTGCGTGAACGCATGGAAGACCTGCGCGAACTCCTGCCGCTGTTTGTGGCCGAGTATAACGCACTGGCCGGCAAGAAGGTCAGCGAGATCGGGGAGCCGATCTGGGAATGCCTGCACGGTCACAGCTGGCCGGGCAATGTGCGCGAGTTGCGTAACGTGGTTGAACGGTGCGTGCTGTTTGCCACCGATCACCGCTTTCCGCTCGACTGGCTGCAGCTGGTTTCATCCACAGAGACCGTCACTACCCAGGGTGCCCAAGTGCAGGGCGACCGTCTGTACCTGCCCCTGGACGGCTCAATGGGCCTCGATGACATGGTGGGGCAGATCATCGAAACCTCGCTTGCTCGCCACGACAACAATGTCGCGGAGACTTCACGGGCACTCAAGACCACGCGGGAGAAAGTCCGTTACCGGATGGAAAAGTACGATATCAAGCGTTCCGAGTGACACGAGCTGGCCTAGGATTGCGCATCTGGCATTTTCTGACAAGAACACGAGCCGTTACTATGCGGGGCATGATAGTGGGAGATGAAAAGCTAAAAAGACATTTGATCGTGCTGCTTGTCGCCATAGTGTTTCCGCTGAAACTATTCGCTGACACTATAGCCAACAATATATCCCTCCACTATCCCGAATATCCGCGGGCTCATATTGAGGCGGATGCTGATAAGGCGCGTGTTGCACGCGGCGAGTATCTGGTGAAACTGGGCGATTGTATGGCCTGTCACACGGATACCAGCAACGGAGGAGCCCCGTTCGCTGGCGGCCTTCGTATTGACACGCCCTTCGGCGCGTTATTCACACCGAATATCACACCGGATAGAGATACCGGTATTGGTAACTGGAGTGAGGACGATTTCGTTACTGCCGTGCGAGAGGGTATTAGCCCGGATGGCAGTTACTATTATCCTGTTTTCCCCTATAACTATTTCAACCGCATGAGTCGCGAGGATGTGGTGGCGATAAAGACATATTTGGACAGCATTCCTGCCGAAAAACACCCCAACAAGCCACCGCAAATGACGTGGCCGTTCAATTACCGGTGGCTGCAGTTCGGCTGGCGCGTGCTGTATTTCTATTTTGCCAAGGGACAGTACAGTCCCGACCCGACAAAGTCAGCGGACTGGAACCGCGGCGCGTTCATCGTCGAAGGGCCTGGGCACTGCGCCTTGTGTCACACCGAGCTGAATGTGCTGGGGGTTCCGAAAAAAGAATACTACCTGGCGGGGGCCTTTGTTCAGGACTTCTATGCGCCAAATATCAATGCGCAAGGCCTGCGGCACCTGCCGCCCGGTGCTGTTGCAGAGGTCTTTAAGCGTGACGTGAAACCCTCGGGAGGGCAACTGCTGGGTCCCATGAGCGATGTCGAGCATGACAGTTTGAGGTACCTGCGCCGCGCAGACATGCTCGCTATCGCCGAGTATCTCAAATCGGTAAACAGCGTTTCACCACCGGTGGAAGATCTGCAGACACCGCTGAACAGGAATGCTGGACGCAAGCTGTACGACAGCAACTGTGGCGCTTGCCATAACACCGGCGTCGTCGGTGCACCCGAGGTGGACAAAAGACGGGTTCGCCGAATCCTGCGCGACCAGGGGCGTGAAAATCTCTACCGGGTCGCCATCAAGGGTGATGGTCCCATGCCCCCAAAGGGGGGGTGTGATATTTGTTCCGATGCGCGCGTGGAGGCAGCTGTGGACTACATGATCAAGCTTGGATCGGCCGAAACATCGGCTGTTCATTGAGTCGACTTGCTGTGCAGTCGTGCAGCTACTGAAATACAGTAACAAGCGCCCGAATGCGCCCCAGGCAGTTGATAGGCGCACCCGCTGACCGGCGGTATTCGCAGGCTGCACTGTGCACTATTCCACGAATGGCTGCGCACTTTTGCGCAACGGACGTATCCGTATCGGGTAGCCGCCCCGGTTTCCTGTGTCAATACAAGGTCGTTCGAGCTGGCATTGATCGTGCACGTCGGTAGTCCAGATGGTGGCAGCGGCCGTCGCGCCACCCGCCTCGCAAAGGAGAGACGACCATGCACACACTACCGGAACTGCCTTACCGGCACGATGCCCTGGAGCCCTGGATTTCGGGCGAGACACTCGACTACCACCACGGCACGCACCACGCCGGCTATATTCACAAGCTCAATGAACTGATCAAGGACACCGAACTGGAGTCCTTGTCCCTCGAAGCACTGGTGCGTGCCAGTGCCGACCCGTCCGGAGCGCCGAATCCTCTGTTCAACAACGCCGCCCAGGCCTGGAACCACGCTTTCTACTGGCAGTGCCTCACACCGCACAAGGGTATACCCGGTGGCGATCTGGCGGAGGTGCTGAACAGCCAGTTCGGCTCGGTTGCGGGTTTCCAGCAGCGCTTTTCACAGGCGGCGCTGGGTAATTTCGGCTCCGGCTGGACCTGGCTGGTCGCTACCCCCGACGGACGACTGGAGATTGTCAACACCGGCAATGCCGGCACACCGCTGATCGGCGACAGGCTACCGCTGCTGACCTGCGATGTGTGGGAGCACGCGTATTATATCGACTACCGCAATGCCCGCGCCGACTATATCCAGGGTTTCTGGAAGGTGGTCAACTGGGATTTCGTGGCCGGTGGTCTGCGCCGGCTTCAGCAGCCACGAAATGCCGCCTGACAATGGCTGCCGTGTCAATCACTCGGGGGCGAAGTACCCGAGGAGGCGCGCACGGCTGCACCAGCCGCATGGCGAAACCGTTTTCCTTTATGGACCGATTTATACCCTGAGAGCACGAAACAGTGCCCCGGGGTGTTTGCGGTGTAGAATGCCGGAAGCCGTGACGTGTCGGTGTCGCTGCCAGTCGCGCTGTCGGGTTGTGTCTACTATTCCGGGTGGCCACCGAAACCATGGCGCATCGCCGAAATCACCCGGTTGGCGAAATCCGACTCACCGCGGGAACTGAAACGCTCGTATAACGCGACGGTCAGCACAGGGGCCGGTGCGCCCGCTTCGATTGCCGCGATACTGGTCCAGCGACCCTCCCCCGAATCTGAGACCTGCGCGGTATCGCCTTCCAGGTCCACGTCGGCGAAAAGCGCGGCCGCGGTGAGGTCGAGCAACCAGGAACTGATTACACTGCCGCGCCGCCACACCTCGGCAATCGCCTTGAGGTCAAACTTATATTGAAAGTTGCCGGGATGGCGCAGCGGTGCTGTCTCCGCGTCCTGCCGTTCGGCGCGCTGACCGGCATCGGCGTGCCCGAGCAGATTCAACCCTTCGGCATACGCGGCCATCAAGGCGTATTCGATCCCGTTGTGTACCATCTTCACAAAGTGCCCCGCGCCGGCCGGGCCGCAGTGCAGATAGCCTTCTTCCGCGGTGGACGGTGTACCGTTGCGGCCTTGGGTGCGCGGTATATCGCCAAGGCCTGGTGCGAGCGCCGCGAAAACCGGTTCGACGTGTCTGACAGGATGGTGTTCACCGCCGACCATCAGGCAGTAACCGCGTTCGAGTCCGTGGACACCGCCGCTGACACCGGCATCCACGTAATGAACGCCCCTTTCCGCGAGGCGTTCGGCGCGCGCAATGTCGTCCTTGTAATAGGAATTGCCCCCGTCAATGACGATGTCGCCGCCTTGCAGTAGCGGTAACAGTTGTTCCAGTACCGGATCTACCGTGGCGGCGGGCAGCATCATCCACACTATCCGTGGCGTATCCAGGGAACGGACCAGATCTTCCAGGTTTTCGGCCGCTGTTGCGCCCTCGGCTTCCAGGGGCTTCATCCTCTTGCGGTTGCGGTCATACACCACGCATGAGTGTTCGCGCTTCAGCAACCGCCGCACCATGTTGGCACCCATGCGCCCGAGTCCTATCATACCGATTTGCATCGTTGTTGCCTCCTGTAGTCGAATTCAATCCGACAGCACCGCGCGGTGAAGCTGTTCCAGCGCGGGCAGTGTGCTGGATGGAGCGCCGCTGATATGTATGCGCATCACACGTCGATCCCGTGATGCGAGCACCTGAAAATCACCCACTGCCTGGGCTGTCTCGGTCGTTGCAAATCCTGCATGCCTACCCGGGACGGCGATCTCGCGTCCATGGTGGTCGGCAGTAATCATGAGAAACAACCCTGTGTCAGGACCGCCCTTGTGGGCCTGTCCGGTCGAGTGCAAATAGCGCGGGCCGTAACCGAGGGAAGTCGCGACCCGGTAGCGATCACGTATGGCGTGGCGCAGTTGCTGTAGCCGGGTGTAGAGCGATTCGTCGAAACGGTTCAGATAAGCGAGCAGCGCAAAATAATCACCGGCCTGAAGCTGGTCCAGATGTGCCCTGAGTAAGCCGGTGGCGGTCAGTTTGTGATCGGCTTCGAAGGCTTGTTGACTGACACGGGGGATAAAAACGCTCAGCGGTCCGTCGCACATCAGGGGTATCTGTGGCGGCAATTTTCCATCTTTCTCATAGACGTCGGTCATTTCACGGGCGGCGACTTTTGCCGATTCCACATCGGGCTGATTGAAGCAGTTGATACCCATGACTGAGCCGGCAACCGCGGTGGCGAACTCCCAGCGAAACAGCTCGCCACCCAGGTCGTACAGGTCATCAATATCGATCTGCACGAGCGCTTGTCCAGCGGCGCGCAGCTGCTCAACGGCCAGATCCTGTTGCGGGTCCGGCCGGTCCGCCAGCCGCAGATAGACAAACAGCCGATCGTTTCCGTACTGCGCCGCGGCGCCGGGCTGTTCGCCGGCTATCGGAATCAGCGCCTTGCCCTGTTTGCCGGTGGACTCGGCGAGCAACTGCTCCAGCCAGGCGCCAAGCGCCGCGATCGATGGTGTGCAGATGAAGGTAATCTTGTCGCGCCTGCACCGATATGCCGCGCCCAGAACGGCGCCGAGCTGTAATCCCGGATTGTCGAGCGCGTCTGAGCAGGCTGCACAGGCCTCGGCCAGGGTTTCTGCCTGGCGCAGCAGGCGGCCGACGTCGATACCGGCCACGGCCGCGGGCACCATGCCAAAATTGGACAGTGCCGAATAGCGCCCGCCAATGCCGCGCCTGCCGTGAAATACCCTGCGAAAACCCTTTGCCTGCGCGCGTGTTTCGAGCGGCGAGCCGGGATCGGTGATGACACCGAAATGCGCGGCGGCCCGATCGCCGCCGATGGCATCGCTGACCTTCGCAAAGAAGTAGTCGAGCAACAGGTTAGGTTCCAGCGTGGTACCGGATTTGCTCGCCACAATAAAGGCGGTGCGCGCCAGGTCGATCTGCGCCTCTACGGCCCCGATCTGCTCCGGATCGGTGGAATCGAGCACCAGCAGCCCGGGATGATTCGCCTGTTGCCCAAAGATCCGCGCAAACAGCTCGGGGGCGAGGCTCGAACCACCCATGCCCAATAGTACGGCGTGTTGAAAGTACTGTCCCTCGGCGAAGTGCATGAGCTTTTTCAGGTCACCCAGGTGATCGAGCTGTGTCGCCGCCACGTCCAGCCAGTCCAGCCAGCGATTTTCATCCGTGCCGGTCCAGATTGTTGCGTCCCGCGCCCACAGGCGATGAATCTTGTCGTTCACAGCGAAGTCGCGGATGATCGTTTCGCTCGCCTGTTGCAGGTCCTGCGGCAGGTCCAGCGAGGCCAGCTGGTGCCGGCGGCTGTTGCCGGATCGAACCCGGTCGATGGTGTCGAGCAGCTGATCGTAGGCCTGGGCGAAGGCGTCGACCCCGGCCCCCAGCAGCTGTTGCGTGATGACTTCGAGTTCAATGCCCTGGCCTGCCAGGGTCGCAAGTTTCCGCCGTGCCTTGTCCGTCGTTCCGGTTAGTGTGTCGCGCACGATGCCGTGATCACGAAACGCTTCCAGAGTGGCCGGCGGCAGCGTGTTGACTGTGTCGGGGCCGATCAATTCCTCTACATAGAGTACATCCCTGTAGGCGGGATTCTTGGTGCTGGTGCTGGCCCACAGCAGGCGTTGGGGCTGGGCACCGGCCTGCTGCAGCCGCGCCCAGCGCTCTCCGGAGAACAGTTCCTGATAATGCCGATAGGCAAGTCTGGCGCTGGCAATAGCGACTTTGCCTTGCAGGGAACGCAGTATCTCGGCTTGGGGGGAATTCGAGACTCCGCCAAGCCGTTCGGCGATGGCCGAGTCGACGGCCGTATCGATCCGGCTGACAAAAAAGCTCGCCACGCTGGCGATGCCCGAGAGGTCGGCGCCTGTCGCAACCCGCGCTTCGAGTGCGCGTACAAAGGTTTCGGCGACCTGCCTGTAGACATCCACCGAAAACAGCAGCGTCACATTGACGCTAATTCCCTCAGCGAGCAGGGTTTCGATAGCCGGCAAGGCTGCGGGGGTAGCAGGCACCTTGATCAGCAGATTGGGGCGAGCGACGGTCTTCCATAAACGTCGCGCTTCGGCGATAGTGGTGTTGGTATCGTGCGCCAGCCAGGGCGAGACTTCCAGGCTCACATAGCCATCGCGCCGGTGTGTGGCGTGGTAAACCGGTGCAAATTGGTCTGCCGCACGGCGGATATCCTCAATTGCCAGACGCTCGAATATGGCAGCGGGATCGAGCTCAGCGGTGTCACCCAGGGACTGCAGCGTTTCACGATAGTCGGTGCTGCCGGCTATGGCCTTCTGAAAAATCGATGGGTTTGATGTCAGGCCGGTGAGCGCGTCTTCGCGGATCATCCGTTCCAGCGTACCGCTTGAAATGAGGCTCGCCCGAATGTAGTCCAGCCAGACCGACTGCCCCTGTGCGCTGAGCTGCTGCAGCGGGTTCGGATGTTTTATTGCGACTGCGTGCATGGTGCTCTCCATTGGGTATTCGACTGACAGGCTGCCGGTATCGGGCTCAGTAACCTGGTCAGCTTCCGGTATAGTCCGTCGCAATTTCGATACCAACCTGAAACCCGCCGAAATTCCGGGCTGAGGATGGCGGCGCGGTGCAATATAGGCGGACCGGTGTGGGTAATATGAACCCGGCAGGGCACAATTAACCGCTGGTGCCCGTTCGACTGCGGGTGCCGGAGCAGCTGTGCGGGGTGCGGTTGACACCCGTAAACGGTATGGCGTTTACCGGGACTCGGGTGCCGGCCTGCGGCGTCGCAGCGCGTCCGGCAGATTGCTGGCATGGGCGATCTGCTTCCAGGTCAGCGCACCGATAACGCTTTTCTCGCTGTCAGCGTCGCCGGGCACGGTGACCAGGGCGATATCGGCGCGGGAATCGCGCAGGCGGATGAACACATCGAACAGACTGTCGTCGGCGCTTACGGTGATGAAGTCGCTGCTGCCGTGAGTGGCAAACAGTTGCGACAGACCGGTATCGGGGTCGAGCCGGCGCACTTTGTCCGCACTGATAAGACCGGCAATCCGTCCGTCGCCGACCAGCAGAATATGCGGCGTCCGGCGCCGGGCATGCAGCACCTTGCGCAGCGGTGTGCGGTCGGCTGCAGCCCGGCGCAGCATCGGTACATCGAGCAGCTCGCGGGCACTGTGCATCAGGTAGAGATTGGTCTGCAGGGCTTCCGGGATGTTGTGCCCGCGGCGTGAGAGTTTCATGGTATAGATGCTGTCGCGCAGCAGGGCACGGCGTATGCCGTAGGCCAACGAGGCGGTTATCATCAGGGGAATGATGACATTATAGTCGCGCGTCATTTCGAAGATCATCACAATGGCGGTGACTACCGCGCCGGTGGCGCCGGCCACCATGCCGGCCATGCCGATCACGGCCGTGCCGGCGATGTCCAGATGCGCGCCGGGTATCAGCGGTGCGAGCAGCAACGCATAGGCGCCGCCGAGCGTTGCCCCCACGAACAGGGACGGCGAAAAGATGCCGCCCGAGGCACCAGAACCCAGCGTCAGGGAGGTGGCCAGCAGTTTGAGGGCAAACAATAACAGCAGGAAACCGGGGTGGAGCAACAGCTGTTGCAGGATGTCCTGAATCGTGGCGTAGCCCACACCCTGGATAGCGTAGTGTCCCGTGTAACGCAGCAGGAGATACATCATGATACCCACCAGCAGCATACCAAGCGCATGGCGGGTGTAGTCGTTGCCGGGCATACGCTCGAACATATCCTCGAATCCATACAGGGCGCGTATGAAGATCATGGAAACCACCCCCAGCAGGACGCCGAAACCGATCCAGGCGAGCATGCCGGCCGCGGACAATACCCCCGGGACATGCAGGGCAAGGGCGGGGATGGTAAAGGCCGGGAAGTCGCCGAAGAACAGGCGGCCGACATAGGTGGCGGCCCCGGTCGCCAGCGCGACGGGGATCAGGGTGCGCGAACTGATTTCAGGCAGGATCAGTTCAATGGCGAACAACAGTCCGCCGATCGGTGTATTGAAGGTCGCAGCGATACCGCCACCGGCCCCGCAGGCGATCAGTGTCAGGCGTTGCCAGCGTGGCAGGGGTATGAGTTGTCCGACGGTTGAGCCGAAGGCGGCGCCGATCTGTATGATCGGACCTTCCCGGCCGATGGCGCCGCCGGAGCCGATGGAAATGGCGGACGCAAGGGATTTGATCACGGCCACGGTCGGTCGTATGACGCCACCATGATAGTAGATGGCATCGATCACCTCGGGTACACCGTGTCCTTTGGCTTCCGGGGCATAGTGTTTGACCAGGTAGGTGACGGCCAGCGCGCCCAGCACCGGCACCAGTATGACCGCGACTCCCCAGGGGGAGGCGGGGGTGTGGGTGTTGGCATCGTAACTCAGCGAGAAGACTCCGAGAAACAGGAGATTGTGAAAAAACGCAATAAGGGCGCGAAAGACCGCCGCGCCCAGACCGGCAACCAGGCCGGTGAATATCGCCAGCAGGGAAAAACGTAACAGGGCATCGCTATCTGCGAGTGAGCGTAGCATGGTGTTTGTCCTGGGCGCGGCAGTGTGTTGCCACTATTCCGAATGTGGGTATACGAACCGGCGGGCAAGCAGGGCGAGGATCGCCACCACAACGGCGCCGAGCAACCACGGGGCACTCCTGTGCGCGAGCCTGAGAACCGGGTCGATGTCGTGACCGAGCAGGTCGGTAGCCGAGCACCAGAAACCGATCCACAGGACGACGCCGGTCAGGTTCAACAGGGTAAATCTGTGCCACTGCGTGTCTGCGGTGCCGGCTACCAGTGCGCCGTATTGCCGTGTGGCGTCGATAAAGGGAGCCACCACCAGCAACGGGGCGCCCCAGCGGGCAAACAGCCTGCGTAACCGGCGCAGGCGATGACGGTTGAGCAGCCCGATTCGTAGCAACAATCTGCGGCCGCCGGTCCGTCCGATGAGAAATGCCAGCTGGCAGCCGGCGACATAGCCGGCGAGTGCGGCCCCGGCGACGGCGGCCATCAACATCTGCCCCCGGCTGGCGAGCCATGCAGAGGCAAGCAGAAAGGTGAGCCCCGGTGCCGGGATGCCGATCCCCTCCAGGAACATGGCGCCTAACAGCGCGGCGTAGCCGTAGTGCGACAGCCAGGGCTCTGCAACTTGTAGAAAATGTGCAAGCATTGATCCACGCTCACCGATTCGTCCGTGCTGCGTCCTGCCCGGCGCACCCTATAGGGCTGGCGGCATGTTTCAAACCAGATGGCTGCTCGGCATGTAGGCCGACATATCGATCGCGGACTTGGGCAGTCCGGCGATCTGCCAGGCAATGACCGGATCCCCGAACAGTCGGGTGACACAGCCTTCATCGAGGCCCAGCCTGGGGCAGAAGTGGCGGATCTCCGGAAATATTTCCGGGTCACCGGCGATGTATTGCTCACGCAGTGCCCAAATGATCTTCCAGTGAGTCGGTGACAGGCTTTCAATACCTGCTGCTTCGGCCAGTTCTGTCGCCAGTTCAACACTCCATTCGGCGGCGTCCAGCAAGTAACCGCTGGTATCGATTCTCACCCTGCTGACCATGGTGTGGTGTATGTCGTTCATGTTGGGTCCTCGTGTTGTGATAGTTGCTGTTTGCGGTAATTGCGCAGGTCGATCCCCGGCTAGAACAATGCTGGGCCCCGAGGGGTAGGGTATGGAGGAGTAACGTCCTCGCATCCTCATCCGCCGATCCAGGCCATGCTCCGCATTGCCGGGTTGAGCATTAGCTGTGAGCACGAGTCATGTTCCCGGCGTTATCCTGGTCCGAAGCGGCGCGTTCCAGTGCGGCAATTCTCTGTTCCAGCGGTGGATGGCTCATGAACAGGCGTATCATCGTCTTACGTGCATCGCCGGAGATACCGAAAGCCGCCAGATTGCCCGGCAGCTCCGGCGCATCCCGCGCAACCTGCAGTCGGCGCAGTGCCGCGATCATGTTCGCCGTGCCGGCCAGACGTGCCCCGCCGGCGTCTGCCCGGTACTCGCGCCAGCGCGAGAAGGCCATCACGATGAGCGTCGCGAAAAACGACAGGAAGATCTGCGCAACGATGGTAGTCAGGAAATAGCCCATGCCCATGCCGCGCTGGTTGCCGAACAGCGCGCGGTCGACCACGTAGCCGATGATGCGCGCCAGGAAGATCACGAAGGTGTTGATGACCCCCTGAAGCAGGCCCATGGTCACCATGTCGCCGTTGGCGACGTGGGTGATTTCGTGGCCGAGGACCGCTTCGACTTCGTCCGCTCGCATACTGCCCAGCAGGCCGCTGCTGACGGCCACCAAAGCGCTGTCCCGGGTCATACCGGTGGCGAACGCATTGGGTTGATCGGTCGGGAAGATGCCGACTTCGGGCATACCGATGCCGGCCTTGCTGCTCAGTCGCTGAACGGTGGCAATCAGCCACTGCTGCTGTGGCGTCGTTGCCCGTTCTATCACCTGCACGCCCAGGGTGGTTTTGGCCATCCATTTGGAGATCGCCAGTGAGATGAAGGAGCCTCCCATGCCGAAGATGGCGGAGAAGGCCAGCAGTGACTTGAGATTCAGCCCGACACCTTGCTGATATAGCCACTGATCGATCCCGAGTGCACTGAGCACCACGGACAGCAGCGTGATGACGGCGATGTTGGTTGCAGCAAAAAGCAGAATACGTTTCATGTCCTTGTACCGAAATTGATTGACCTACCTGATGACTGGCAACAGCCGTACCACTCGGTAAACAAGTGATGTTTCAAAGCGATAGCTGGTTGCAGTATGGGTGGGCGTATGCGCGGTTGGGGAGTATTCACCAACGGGTGTGCCTATGCGCCCGATGGGGACGTATACCAATGGCGCCGGTATCGCTGTTCCAGGCTTCGGGCAGTGGTCGCGCTACGCCCGGGTCGTCGGGTGGAGTGGCTGTTAACGTCTGCGCCGACGCCGGGGGATATTCCAACGCTTCGGGCAATATCCTCCACACTGTGCGATGCAATCACGTCGGCTGCAGCATAAGTCGCGGATAGGGCAGGGTGACTCATTTGTGGCACGCCTGATGCTTTTCACTGTTGAGCGCTAACGCTCACAACAGGAGGTATCGAGATGTCAAAAGGGTTTTCTGCCACCGCATCGGCCAGGCTGGCTGCAGCCGGTATGGCGGTCTGCCTGGTGGCGGGCTGTGCGATCACACCGGTCGAGCCGCAGTTGTATCCTAATGCACACTACACAGCTGTCGGCGAGGCACAGGCTAAACGGGATATCGCCTAGTGCGAGGTGCTGGCACGGGAATACGTCCGGAACCCAGATCAGGTGCGCAACGCCGCCCGCAACACGGCCATCGGTGGTGGTTCAGGTGCGGTACTGGGCACGGTTGGTGGCGCCATCGGTGGAGATACCGGCAAGGGTGCGGCCATCGGCGCCGCGGTGGGTGCGGCCGCGGGTATCCTCGGTAGCCTGGTTCAGGCCGGGGAGCCCAACCCGACCTACAAGGGCTTCGTCGACGAGTGTCTGAGCCAGTACGGATACGACCCTATCGGCTGGAGTGGTTCATGAAAGGAGTGGCAGTATGACGCACGTCGAAGATATCGAACTCGAAAAAAGACGTCACAAGCTGGATCACGATGTCAGGCAGCTGGTGAACACGTATCTCAGGATTGTTGAGTGGGATGTCCCCGAATCTGATGAGCGGCGGACGCGCAAGCTGATCATTGGGGAAATCAGAGCGGTGCTGGCGCGCATCGAAATGCGGGTCTGAGAAGCCGGGGCAGTTCCCGATCAGGTTTCTGTGGCATTCGTGCTGCCAGTGGCGGTGACGGCCATTGCGCGGTCCAATTCCAGAGGCGTATCACCCGGGTCTCGTGTTCGTGACCGAGCACGGACAGCGAGGCGGCATCGAGAGCCAGTAGACGCCCGGCGGCCGGATCCAGTCCTAGCCAGCCGGCGGCGAGGATACGCAGCAGGTGGGCGTGGGCGAACAGCAGGCTGCAGCCGCCGGTGGCGACGGCCTGCTCAAGCACCCGGCCGGCGCGCTCGGCGACCCGTGTCAGCGATTCGCCTGCGGTGATGGGCGCCGTCCAGGTGCTGAACCCCGGTTGTGTGAGGCGGATCTCGTCGGTGGTGCGTCCCTCATACTCGCCATAGTCCCATTCACACAGATCATCGAGATATTCGGCGCGCGCCCCGAAACCTGCCAGCGCCGCGGTTTCTCGCGCCCGGGCCAGCGGGCTGCACCAGACCTGGTCGAAAGGCCGGTCCGCCAGCAGGGGGGCGAGCTGCCGGGCGCGGGCGCGGCCGCGTGCGCTCAGCGGGATATCGCTGCGCCCGGTATGACGGCCGTCGCGCGACCATTCGGTTTCTCCGTGACGGACCAGCCACAATTCGGGAGCTTGTTTCATCGTGTATTCTCCAGGTTGGTGTAATCCCGCCGGCGACGCGGCCGGATGATGCGGTCCTCGTGCGTTCCGTATCAGCGATCCGCTGGCCGTCAGTATGTATGTCAATGCGACCCACCAGTGGCTTGTGGTGGGGTTTGCATAAACCAGGGTGTCGTTCTCGATGAACACGCTGGCAGGCTCGACGGAAAGTCCCCAGGGTCACATCGCCGGCCGGCAATCCCCCGTTTCAAGGTAAATATTCCGATTATCAAGAGCACTCCAGCCAGCGTAAGGTTTGCGAAGATAAATAACATGGACTCCATTATCTTGCGGTCGACGGCGATCTTCATCGGCTCAGAAACTTCCCCAAAGGGTGCAGTGCTTCGATGCGTTCGCAGATGATCTTGACACTGGCCAGCAGCGGCACTGCGAGCAGCAGGCCGGCCACGCCCCACAACCAGCCCCAGATGATAACCGACAGAAAGACCAGCACCGGACTGAGGTTCAGCCGCTTGCCCACGATGGCGGGGGTGAGGAACTGGCCTTCCAGCAGTGCCAGTCCGAGAAAAGCCGCGGGGACCAGGAGCGCGCGCCACAGGCTGTCAAAGCTCAGAATGCCGACGAAGGCCAGCACCAGGAAGCTGATGGACGAGCCCACGTAGGGCGCGAAGTTGAACAGCGTGACCATGGCGCCCCACAGCAGCGGATTCGGCACGTCCAGGAAGTGCAGGGTGATGGCCACGGCGGCGCCCAGCCCGATGTTGATGAGGGTAATGGTAAACAGATAGATGGTCACGTCGTGCTCTATGGCCAGTGCGATACGGCGTGCCTGCTTTTTGTTGTTGAGTTTGGGGATAAGGTAAAGGGCTTTTCGCGGTAGCCCGGCACTGGCCAGCAGAAAGAACAGCAGTGCGAAGATCACCGCCACGCCCCCGATGCCGCCGATGACTTCGGGTGTACCGCTGATCAGCATGCGGGTCAGGGACGGCCGCTGGATTTCGAATGGCCGCGGCGGCGCCGCGGTTTCCAGACCGGTGATCTGCGCCAATCTGCCATAGGCCTGCTCCAGAGCCGCCAGGGGTTCCTGTAATCGGGCCTTCAGTTTGTCTTCCACCTGATGCAGGTTCTGGGGTGCTGTCTCGATCCACCGGGCGGCCGGTTCCGAGAGCGCATAGATGGCAGTGCTCAGGAAGCCGAGCAGGCACAGAATCACGCAAGCCGCAGCCACCGGTCGTGGTATGCGCCGGGCGGCAAGATGATTGACAACCGGAGACAGCACGAGGCTGAGCACCACCGCGAGGGTTATCGGCATCAGTACCGGCGCGGCAAAATACAGGGTGTAGAATACCAGCAGTACAAAGATGCCTGTCATTGCCGCCGGCGAGCCGCTTGCGGATGCACCCTCGGAGAGTGACCGCCGGGGGAGTGGAGGTGCTGTACGCTCAGGTTCGGTATCCGCGGTCATCGCTGTGTGCCAGTGTCGTGGTGGAGTGTTGTCCGGCGGTGGCGTCTTCTGCTGCTGCTCCGGGTTCACGTCCGACCCGAGGGTTTCGGCGTGGTTGTGCGGTGCGCGTGGTGTCTGTGTCACGTTCGTCTGCGTCGCCGGTTCGCCCGGATCACGACGGATTCCGGGTAGACTCCTGGTGCTTCAGCGACCAACCGATCATGACCAGCGCCCAGCCATCAAAAATCAGGCTGATACCGACAAACAGACCGACCATCCATAAAGAGGACCGGGGCCAGCCCCACAGAAACACGCCCGCCAGCAGAATATCCATGACGCCGTTGAATATCATCCAGCCGTGGCCGGGTTTTCCGCTGTCGTTACGCGCGAGTGAAAAGCTGGCGATGGCGTCAAACGCCAGGTAGACCGTGATCAACAAGGCGACACTGGCGATGCCGGTCCAGGGCCGGTAGGCGATCAGACCGCCGGCGGCCAGCAGCACCACGGGTTTGATCCAGTCCGCCCAGCCCGCGCCATGCGTAACGCTGTGCCAGACCCACAGCAGACCGCCGGCGACCATCAGGCTCGCAATAATCGCTACAGTCATCATGGACATCACGACCGGCATGACTACGCCCACTGTGCCGACAACAAGCAACACGATGCCGACCCAGAGCGAGTGCGCGCCAAAACGTTTTGCAGTGTCGGTAAAATTAAGCTCTTGCATGCGTGTACGCTCCCTGGAAAAAAACGCCGCACCGGCAATAAACGTGAACACCGGCTAAAGGGCCCGGGTCCCCGGTGGGCTGTGCGGCTTGGCGCACGGCGCTGTCTGACGTTGCGTTCAACGGCTGTTCGGCCATTGCCAGTCCGTGAATTCCGGTAAATCATAGCCCTCGCTGCTGTCGAGCTGCCGGTTCGCCTCTTCGATACTGAGGTCTTCAACCTGTTTGCTGTCTATGCTCTTGACCATCTGCGGGTTCGTTTACCGTCGTGTTGTCAGTGACGTGCATTATATGCGAGCTGGCATGGCCGACGTGCGCGGTGCTCTTCGACGCTGTTTCATGGCGCTATCATGCCGTTGCCGAGATAGGCGTCGGTGTAGTTGAACACCACGTCGGGGTTCGGGCGGGTCAGGTTGTGGTCTTTGTCCCTGTATTCCAGGTGCGTGAGCAGGTCCTTGATCACGCAAAGCCGGGCGAGCTTCTTGTCGTCGGCGCGAACCACTGTCCACGGCGCCATCGGGCTATGCGTGCGCGCGAACATGTCGTTGCGCGCTGTGCTGTAGTCGCTCCAGTGCTTCTGCGCCACGGCGTCGATCGGGCTCATCTTCCATTGCTTGAGCGGATCGCTGCGGCGCGCGGCCAGACGCTTCTTCTGTTCGGCCTCGCTGACGTCGAGGTAGTACTTGAACAGGCGGATACCCGAACGGATCAGCATCTGTTCGAAGGCCGGCGCCACCTCCATGAATGCCTCGTACTCCGCCTCGCTGCAAAAGCCCATGACCCGTTCGACGCCGGCGCGGTTGTACCAGCTGCGGTTGAACAGGACCATTTGCTCGGCGGCCGGCAGGTGCGGCGTGTAGCGCTGGAAGTACCAGGATGTACGGTCGTGGTCGGAGGGTTTGCCCAGCGCCACCACGCGCGTTTCGCGCGGCGAGAGGTGCTGGGTGATGCGCTTGATGGTGCCGTCCTTGCCGCCGCTGTCGCGGCCTTCGAAAAGCACCAGAATACGATCGCCACGGGCAATGATGTGCTTCTGCAGTTTGACCAGTTCGACCTGCAGGTCGTGCAGTTCCTGTTTGTAGGCCTTTTTTGGCGGGGAAGCCGGATAATCCGGCCTGTGTTTGTCTTTCGCGCTCATTTCGGCTATGGCCTGTCAGTCGTCAGCATGGGTTTTCGTCGCGGCGAGCGGTTCGCCTGTCACTGCGCCTCTATGGCGAGTACCGACGCAGCATCTGTGCCAGTTTGATCGTTCATTGTTTTTTCTTGGGAAACTTCTGAATACCCCCACAGGCCGGGAGCAGGCGTGGGTATAGCACCCGGGCGGTGTGGAATAGTACCCACCGGCCGCGGGTTGCAGTACACGAGGCGGGGCATCCGGTGGCGCTGAAGATCCGGCGGACAGGTGTGGTCAATGTCCACATGGCATTGAACCCGAAGAAGAATCTCTGCCCGATATCCAG
>Ga0315556_1001129_pt1 | contig 16361 bp, 13 predicted proteins | sample SalMarSW160310MG_FD_202112 | JGI IMG/M metagenome (GOLD analysis project Ga0315556, IMG submission 202112) | Salt marsh sediment microbial communities from the Plum Island Ecosystem LTER, Massachusetts, United States - Salt Marsh Sediment SW1603-10 ...
TCATCGCCGACGCCGTCCATGCAGGCCTCAGCCTAGCTTGGGTAGACGTCGCGACGATCTACGACACGGGCAAAGTCAGCTACTTCCACCCGATCAAGGACTCGGCCAGGTTCCTGGCGGCTGTATGGCGAGCCTGGCGCAGGCCATGGGGGGCAGACCGGTCGCGCAGAGCGCGGCCGAGGTGACCTCTTTCGGTTCTTGACAGGAAAGACCGTACCTGGAGGGCGGACGCAATGGACGCGAAACAGGCCGCAGAGCGAGCACAAGAGCTGCGGCGCGATCTCCAGTATCACAACTATCGCTACCATGTCCAGCAATCGCCGGTCATCAGCGACGTGGAGTTCGACCGAATGCTGGCTGAACTTCGGAAGATCGAGACGGAGTACCCCGATCTCGCTACGGAAGATTCACCCACGCAGCGCGTCGGCGGGGAGCCGGTCGACAAGTTCGATCGCGTCCGACACCCAGCCCCGATCCTGAGCCTCAGCAATGCGTTCGAACCCAATGACGTTAGGACATGGCGTGATCGAATCGCAAAGATCGACGAGCGGGTGGAAAGTGCTAGTTTCGTGGTTGAGCCCAAGCTGGACGGTTTGACGGTGGTCTTGCACTACCAGAATGGCGTTTTTAAGTTGGGCGCCACGCGCGGCGACGGCGAATACGGGGAGAACATCACCTCTAATCTGAAAACCGTCAGATCCTTGCCGCTCCGAATCCCGGTGGAATTAAGGGGGCCGCCAGCCCCCAAACGTCTCGTGGTCCGCGGCGAGGCGCTCATCTACCGAGAGGACTTCGAGGCCATGAATGAGGCCTTGGAGGCGTCCGGAGAGCGTACGTTTGTCAATCCGCGCAATACGGCCTCGGGGGCCCTCCGCCAGCTTGACCCGAGTCTGACTGCAAGTCGGCCGATCAGCCTCCTGTGCTACGCCGTCGTCGATGGGGAGGGGGAACTTCCTGACACGCAATGGGCAACTCTTGCTTGGCTGAAGGACCTGGGCTTTCCTGTGGCGAGAGAGTCAACCCAGGCCGCCGATCTCGATACGGCAATCAATGCGGCACGAAACCTAGAAGGTGTGCGGGACGAGCTGGCCTACGAGCTGGATGGGGCCGTGATCAAGATCGACGATCTCGATCTCTCGGCCGAACTTGGGGTGGTGGGTAAAGACCCGCGCGGGGCGATTGCCTACAAGTTTGCTGCCCAAGAGGTGAGCACCCGATTGCTGGATATTGGGGTCAACGTCGGACGTACCGGGGTCATCACCCCTTACGCTATCTTGGAGCCGGTTGAAGTCGGTGGGGTGACCGTAAGGCAGGCGACCCTGCACAACTTCGACTTCATCGCCGAGAAAGACATTCGTATCGGGGACCGGGTGATGATCAAGCGGGCAGGAGACGTGATCCCTTACGTCATCGGCCCGATCGAAGACGCACGCCAGGGGGACGAGAAGGCGTACAAGGTGCCAAAGCGATGCCCGTCGTGCGGCGAATTGCTTGAGCAAGTCGAAGGCGAAGTGGCCGTTTACTGCGTGAACTCTGCCTGCCCGGCTCAGTTGGTGAGGAACGTCGAGCACTTTGCTTCTCGAGGGGCTATGGATATTGAGGGCCTGGGAATCAAGGTGGCCGAGCAGCTGGTGGAGGCGAAGAAGGTTTCAGATGTCGGCGATCTGTACCGCTTGGGAGAGGACGACCTTCTTGACCTGGAGGGTTTCGCGGAGAAGAAAGCTGAGAGTCTGATTGCCGCCATTGACGCCTCCCGCAGCCAATCCCTTCAGCGTCTGATCAGCGCCCTCGGGATTCGCGGTATCGGCGACGTCGTTGCCGGTGACCTTGCCTCGGCATTTGGTGACCTGGACGCCTTGAGCCGGGCCGACTTGGATGCACTTGCTGAGGTCGAAGGCATCGGGCCAAATCTTGCCCAAGCCGTCACAGACTGGTTCGGCAGGTCCAAGAACGGCGCACTACTTGTCAAGCTCAAAGAAGCGGGAGTATGGCCAAAGGCAGAGCGCCAAGCGACCCAACCGGGGTCTCTGCCGTTTGAGGGTCTGACATTCGTGGTCACGGGTACGCTGCCCAACTTGTCGCGCCAAGAGGCCAAGGATCTCATTCAGAGTCACGGTGGGAAGGTTACAGGAAGTGTCAGCAGCAAGACGGACTATCTGGTGTTGGGAGAGAACCCCGGCTCAAAACTCGATCGGGCGCAGAATCTAGAGATACCGACACTGGACGAAGAATCCCTGCGAACTCTCGCTGCTGAACTTACAAGGCGCAAACAGGATTGACACTCAAGGTTCATGGGGCTAGACTGTTTCGGCAAATCGAACGGAAATGAAGGAGTTTCTTGGATGGATTTGACCCGGAATACGGACAACATCTCAAAACGGATCCAGGCCATGTTGGACAGGGTCGGCTCCGCAGAGGTCTCCGACCTGTACCTGTACAATATTCCGGTTTCGGAAATCCATGGCGGTGCCAGTGTATTGGTCGACGGCCGCGAGATGGGGATGTTCGCGTCCTACAGCTATCTGGGCCTTCTCGGGCATCCCCGAATCAACGAGGCGGCCATCCGAGCCGTGGAAACCTACGGCTCCGGGACGCATGGGGTCCGAACGCTGGCCGGCACACTGGAGCTGCATGAGGCGTTGGAAGAGACCATCGCCAATTTCAAAGACACAGAAGACGCCATCACCTTCTCTTCGGGATACGTCACCAATCTCTCCACGATTTCGACGCTGGTGGGACGCCACGATGTTGTGCTGAGTGACAAACTCAACCATGCCAGCATTGTGGACGGATGTCTGCTTTCGGGAGCCCAGTTTGTCCGCTTCAGGCACAATGATATGGAAGACCTGGCGCGTCACCTGGAAGAAGCGCCCGAATCAGCAAGCAAGCTTGTGGTGTCAGATGCTGTCTTCAGTATGGATGGGGATATTGTCGATTTGCCCCGTTTATCCGAAACGTGTCGGCGCTATGGCGCTTGGCTGATGATCGACGAAGCTCATTCGGTCGGCGTCCTTGGTGAATTGGGGCGAGGCATCGAGGAGCATTTTGGCACTCCGGGTGTAATCGACATCAAGATGGGCACGTTGAGCAAGACCATTCCCAGCGTCGGTGGCTATGTGGCGGGCAAGCGCGATATGATCAAGTTCCTTCGTCATCAGGCCAGGGGCTATGTGTTTTCTGCCGCCCTGCCGCCAGGGCAGGCGGCGGCAGCCATGGAATCATTCAAGGTCATCCAAGACGAGCCGTGGCGCGTTCAAACGCTGCGCGAAAACACGCGACAGTTCATCGGCGGGCTGAAAGACCGGGGTTTCGACACCCTTCGATCTGAGACAGCCATCGTGCCCATCCTGTGCGGGTCAGATGATTGGGCCTTTCGTGTAGCCCGAGAATCGCACCGTGAGAACGTCTTTGTCCTGCCGGTGGTCTCGCCGGCTGTGCCTGAAGGGTTGGCCAGGCTGCGAGCCACGGTAACGGCGGCGCACTCACCGGAGCAGATTGAGCACGCCATGGACGTCTTTGCCAGGGCGGGCCGAAAGGTGGGCGTGCTGGCGGAAGCCTAGTCGGTCCCAGCATCAAGATACAAGTAAACACGCCTGCGGCTCATGGTCGCAGGCGTGTTGAGTTCCAGGCCAGGGACAGGAAATGCGGATCCTGGTTATGGCGTTTCGGAAGCTGAAGATTGCATCTTTCTACGCATGGAAATCCGAATAGCCTGACGGTGCAATTTGCGGATCCGTTCGGCGGCGGCTGGGTCGCCAGTTTCTTCCAATCGGCCGACGGCTGAAAGCAGCGTGTTAAGAAACTGATCGTCGACCGAGTCGGCTGACGCCTCAAGCAGGTCTCGGGCGGCGGTTTCGTCGGCCTGATTGAGAAGCTCCTGAGCAAGTTTGAGTCCTGGAGGCAATGCCTGCTGGACGATCGCCTCCAGCCTGTCTTGTATCCTGGTCAACCGCTCAAGGGCCTGGTTGTCCTCTTCCTTCTCTGCCGCAGCCAGGTTGGCCTGCAGAGTTGCCAAGAACAGTTCATCGATCCTTGGCAGGGCATCCTTGAGCGCCTGATCCAAATCATCCGCTTGGGCCAGCTGCTGCAGCAGAGCGGCCGATTCGGCCGCGCGGGCCTGCTGCACCTGATCGATTTGCTGGGTGACTTCCAGCACGCGGGCCCGGACCGATTCGAGCCTGGCTTTTTCTTCACCTTCAGCGGCATCGATCCGTTCAGACAGCTGTTGGAAGAATGTGTAGTCGAGACCCTGGCGCGTCAGATTAACCAAAGCGATCAAGCGAGATTCGTTGGGGGCATCGACGATCAGATCGAGAAGCTTCTCGCGGGTCAGCTCATCGCCGATCTGCTGAAGGCTTTCGACCGCGGCCCGCAGCTCTGCCTGCTGCTCTTCGAGCCGCTTGCCGAAGCTCGACTTGGCGATTGCGGCCTCCAACCGTTGGCTGGCTCCTTCGCGGGCACGCTCGTCGCCGACCGACTGGAGGGCAAGGCTGGCGAGCTGAACAAAGGCATCGTCAATCTCGTCGTCATGTTCGCCGACAAAGGCTTCCAGCTCATCCTCCGGCGTGTTGAGCAGCTGCTCAAACAGCCTGATCTTCTGCCTTTGGTTTTCGATGTCTTCCTTGGTTATACCGTCCGCTTCGAGGATGCGATCCACCATCCCTTGCATCGTGAGGGCGGATTGTGGTTGAAGCAAGTATGCCTTGCGCCGTTCGGTTGGCAATCGCTCGAGGGCCTTCTGAATCAAGTTGCCCACCGACCGTTCCTGGTCATCTTTCGAAAGCCCAGCCTCCATGGGGACGAAGGTAAGCAAGAGCTCCTTGGATGGATCGTGGTAAACGACCGGCAGCGGAATTTGGCCCTCGAAACCGCACACGGGACAGCGAACGACATTAAGGGCCCCCGAAAGCAGGCGACCCTTGGTCGATGGCTCAGCCTCTACGTCGATCAGTTGCTGAATTTGAGCTTGAATCGGATTGCGACAATTGGGACATCGTACTTGGGTGACTGTCTGAGGCATAGTTCTCCACTTATCCGTGATTGTAATGGACGTCAAATGTTCGAGGAGGCGCTGCCGATGGGCAGGGAGAAGCAGATGCGGGTCCCGTCGAGGACATCCTCGTCGACCCAGATTTCCCCGCCATGGGCTTCGACAACGGCCTTGGCCAAGTATAACCCCAGACCGGTGCCAGGGGTCTTGGAAGCCGCCGTCCGGGACCTGTAGAAGCGGTCAAAGACGTGATTCCGATCCTCGGGATGGATGCCCGGGCCCTCGTCCTCGACGCAAACGGTGACGCGCTCTGTCTCGGATTTCGCGCTGATCGTGATTGGCCCGCCCGGATCGGAAAACTTCACCGCGTTGGAGATCAAATTCATCAGAACCTGGAGCAAACGCGCTTCATCCCCCTGGATGGTCGGAAACCTCTCAGGAAAGGCGAGTCGAATGGGGTGGTCGGGCGCCTGTACACTGAAGCGCTCGACAAGCCGGGCGGCCATTTCGTTCAAAGCGACCTCACTGAAGTTCAGGGGCAAGGCGCCTGCTTGCAGGCGGGAAGCGTCCAGAAGATCGTCGATCAACTGAGCCAAGCGGTCGGACTCATCATCGATGACCTGGAGGCCTTCGCGTACGACCTTTGGATCCCACTCGGCATCTTCACGCCGGAGCGTTCCGGCGTAGCCCTTAATCAGGGCCACCGGTGTGCGCAGCTCGTGACTTATCACTGAGATAAACGTGCTCTTGAGTTCTTCGGCTTCCCTGAACCGAGTGATATCCCGCACGTTGGCGACTATGGTCCAAATGTCTTCCTGGTCGGAGAGGACAGCGGCGTATGTGATACCGACGCTCATTTTTGAGCCATCTGGACGCAAGAGATCGCCCTCGACGTACAAACCATCTTGCGCATCTTCTGGCCAGCCCTTCTCGATCGCGGTTTCCAATGTCTTGAGGGGCTGGGGATTGGCGAACCGAACGATCTTGCCATGCGGCCGACCGATGGCCTCAGTCTCCGGGATGCCTGTCATGCGGGCGCAGGCGCGGTTGAATCGAGTGATAGATAGTCCGCGATTCAGAATCAAAATGCCGTCGGCGGCGGAGTCAACCACCGTGTCGAGGTGCGCTTTCTGCTGAACGACTTCCGTGTAGAGCCTGGCGTTGTTGACGGCGATCGCGGCTTGGGCGGCAAAAGCTTGCAGAAGGTCACGATCTTGGGCAGAGAAGACACTGGCGTATGCTCGGAAGATGAAGATGACCCCGATGGTCTCGTCCCGAGCGATCAGAGGCAGGCCGACACTCGAAAGCAGGCCCATGGAAGCGCTGTCGGTGATGCGCTCCAGTCTGGCGTTGACCTCCGGCAACTCGCTCTTGGCAGATACGGGGTGGACGGGTACGTCGTCGAGCAGGCGCTGAACCCGTTTCAGGAAAGCTGGCCGGATCCCGTAGGCTGCGGCGATACGCCATTGGCTGTCTTCCCGGAGTGCAATCAGACTGGCGCGCCCTGCGAGCAACTCGGCCGAGATTCGGACGATCCTGGTCAGGACCTCCTGCAGGTCGAGCTCCTCCGACAGGGCGCGCGTCGTTTCCAGCAGATAGTCGCGCTGTCGAATGCGAAAATCAGGCAGCATTAGCCTGAAGTTTCAGATTCCGCCTCGGAGATTGCATTCTCGAAGATTTGCAGACCTTCATCCACAAGCTCCCGCCCAATGTTCAGCGGAGGCGCGATGCGAATCGTGCTCTCTCCACAGCCGAGCATCACGAGACCACTCTTGAAGGCCTTCTCCACGATCTCCTCCCGCAGGTCGTGAGCCGGCTTCTTGGTGTCACGATCCTCGACGAACTCGACCCCGACCATCAAGCCCTTGCCGCGGACTTCGCCGATGGAAGGGTGCCTGGCTTGGATCTCCGCCAAAGCGTCGAGGACGTACTCTCCTTGGGAGGCTGCGTTCTCCATGAGCTCGCTTTCGACCAAATCCAAGGTGGCAAGTGCCGCTGTGCAGGCCAAGGGGTTGCCGCCAAAGGTGTTGCCATGTGCCCCGGTGGGCCAATCCATCACGCTGGCCCGCGCCAGCATGGCCCCGACGGGGACGCCGGAGGCCAGGCCCTTGGCGCTGGTGACGATATCGGGTTCAACTCCCCAGTGCTCGATGGCCCACATCTTGCCCGTGCGGCCGATCCCGGATTGGACCTCGTCCACGATCAACAGAATTCCGTGCTTGTCGCACAGTTTGCGCAGAGCCGGGAAGAAGCTGTCGGGGGGCACAACATAGCCGCCTTCGCCCTGAATCGGCTCGACCAGGATCGCTGCACAGTCCTCCGGGGGAACAGAATAGCGGAGGACGACCTCCTCGATGAACCGAACCACGGTTTCGCCGTAGTCGGCGCCGTTCTGGCGCAAGACGGGTCGGTAGGTATTGGGGAAGGGCACGTGGGAAACGCCATTCATCAGAGGCATAAAGCCACTGCGGTAGACCGGCTTGCTGGCGGTAAAGGCAAGAGAGCCCATGGTCCGGCCGTGAAAAGCTCCATAGAAACCGATGAACCGCTGCCGGCCCGTGTGATGGCGGGCAAGCTTGATGGCGGCTTCAACAGCCTCTGTGCCTGAGTTGGCCAGGAAAACCTTGGCTGGTTCCTCGAAAGGAGCAAGCTTGGATAGCCTCTCGGAGAGCTCGATCCATCTGGGGTTGTAGAAATCCGACGAGATATGGATGAACTGTTCAGCCTGCTCCTGGATCGCCTTGACGACTTTGGGATGGCTGTGTCCCGTTGTGCAAACGGCGATGCCGGCAGCGAAATCAATGTACCGATTGCCGTCGACATCCCAAACCTCAGAGCCTTTTCCATGATCCATCACAAATGGATAGGCTCGAGGGTATGAGGGCGAGACGACTTTCCGGTCTCGCTCGACCAGGGCTCTGGCTTTCGGGCCTGGGATTGTTGGGCTGCTCAAGATGGATGACCTCCTGGGTGTGCCGCTTGGGCGGAAAGAGTCGGCCGCCCGCAAGGGCAATCGCCCCGATTGCAGGATGTGGGACACGGCCGCAGTGTGGTTGGGCAGTCACCCTATGTCGGCTGAATTATATCATCGCGGCTTGGTCTCGTATCCAATCAGGTGTATAAAATCAGTACACAGTGGTTGTGCTTGAGCCGGCGAAAACAGTGGGAGGCGCGAGATATGGAATCGTATCCTTGGCTTGAGCACTATGATCCGTCTGTGCCGAAGCACCTAGAGTATCCTGAAGTCCCCCTCTTCAAACACCTGCAAGACTCCGCCAAGTCCCACCCGGACAAGGCCTGTACCCTGTTCAAGGGCGGATCCATCAGCTATGCAGAGATGGACAGGCTGACGGACGAGCTGGCGGCCGGACTGGTCGAGCTTGGGGTGGCCAAAGGTCAGCCGGTCGGGATTTTCATGCCCAACATCCCGCAGTTTGTGCTGGCTTTCTACGCTGTGTTGAAGGCTGGCGGGGTGGTCACGTCCTTTAATCCGCTCTACACGCCGCGCGAGCTCCAGCACCAGATGCAGGACAGCGGGGTGGAAATCATGTTCGTCATGAGCAGTTTCTACCCCACGGTGAACGCAGCCCGTAGCGATACCAAGCTGCGACGTTGCATCGTGACCAATGTCAAGGAATACCTGCCCGGCATGAAGCGGTTGCTCTTCACCTTGTTGAAAGAGAAGAAGGAGGGGCACCGAGTTGAGTTGAAGCCCGATGACCTCTGGCTCCAGGATGTGCTCGCTTCACACAAAGGTGCGCCCATTCCCGACGTCGACGTGACGCCGGACAGCGTGGCCCTTTTCCAATACAGCGGTGGCACCACTGGGCTGTCCAAGGCGGCCGTCGTCCTGCATCGAAACTTAGTCGCCAATACTCTTCAAATCCACGCTTGGTTTCCGGAGGGTGGCGATGTTCTGTTGATGGCCATTCCGCTCTACCATGTCTACGGCATGGTGGCGGGTATGACTTTCGCCGTGAAGGCGGCGCTCTCGATGGCCATGGTCCCCAATCCGCGAGATTTGGAGGACCTGCTTGACAACATCGTCACCTACAAGCCCACCAACTTCCCCGGCGTGCCCACGCTCTACAACGCCATCAACCACCACCCAGGGGTGGTCGCAGGGAAATATGACATGAGCTCCATTCGGGCTTGCATCTCCGGCTCGGCGCCCCTGATGAAGGAGACCAAGGAGCGCTTCGAAGCCCTCACGGGCGGTAAACTGTGCGAAGGCTATGGCCTTTCCGAGGCACCCACTGCCACGCACTGCAATCCGATCGATGGCGAAAACCGGACGGGTTCGATTGGCCTGCCCTTCCCGGACGTGGAGTGTCGAATTGTGTCTCTTGAAGACGAAACCACTTCGCTCCCGCCGGGCGAGATTGGCGAATTGGTCATGCGCAGCCCCAACGTGATGGTTGGATATCACAATATGCCCACAGAGACCAACAACACGCTGCGTGATGGCTGGCTGTATACGGGCGACATTGCCAAGATGGACGAGGATGGCTACTTCTACATCGTCGATCGAAAGAAGGAGCTCATCAAGCCGGGCGGGTATCAAGTCTGGCCGAGAGAGGTGGAGGAAGTCCTTGCCGAACACCCCAAAGTCATGGAAGTCGGTGTGGCGGGCGTTCCCGATGCGTATCGAGGCGAAACGGTCAAGGCGTGGGTGGTGCCTGCCGAAGGTGCGAATCTCACGCCGGATGAGCTCAAGGAGTGGTGCAAGGATTATCTTGCCCCGTTCAAAGTCCCGACCGAGATCGAGTTTCGGGACGCACTCCCCAAGACCACTGTGGGCAAGGTGCTCAGACGGGAACTGGTGAGCCAGCATCTTGCGCAGCATCCATCAGGCGAAGAAGAGTCAAGCTAGCCAGACGCAAGATGCGATCAACGGAAGCAAAAGAGGCCCCGCTCAGCGGGGCCTCTTGGATTCTCAGACCTGGGGTGGGCTCTAGCCGGCTTTAGCCGGGACCGGCGTGCCGCCGGTCTTGGGCGCGACTTCGGCTTGATTGAACAGGGCTTCGAATTCGGCCCGATCAATCGTCTCAACCTCTATCAGGCGGTTGGCCACGGCGTCGAGCTGGGGCCGGTACTCCTCAAGGATTCCTTTTGCCCTTGCATATGCATTGTTGACCAAATCCCTGACTTCGCCGTCGATGCGTTCGGCGACGGTCTCCGAATAGTCGCGCTGTTCAGAGATTTCGCGCCCCAGAAAGATCAGCTCTTCCTTCTGCCCATAGACCATCGGCCCAAGGCTTTCGCTCATGCCCATGCGCATGACCATTGACCGGGCGAGCTTGCTGACGCGCTCGAGGTCGTTGGATGCACCGGATGTGATGTCGTCGAAAACAATTTCCTCGGCAGCTCGCCCGCCGAGCATGAACGCCAAGTCGGCCTTCATCTTGTTTCGAGCCATCAGCGTACGATCCTCTTCAGGGAGTGCCATCGTGAAGCCCCCCATCATGCCGCGGGCGACGATGGTTACCTTGTGTACAGGATCGGCCTCCGGAATGGCATGGCCCACGACGGCATGTCCGGCTTCGTGATAGGCGACGATGCGCTTCTCTTCCTCGCTGATGATCCGGCTCTTGCGTTCCGGACCGGCAATCACCCGCTCAATCGCCTCTTGGAACTCATCTTGACCGATGGTCCGCCTGTCTCGCCGGGCGGCCAGGATGGCGGCTTCATTGACCAGGTTCTCGATATCGGCACCGACAAAGCCCGGTGTTGCCTTGGCGATGATCGAAAGATCGATGTCTGGCTCCAGGGGCTTGCCCTTGACGTGAACCCTCAAGATGGCTTCGCGTCCACGGAAATCGGGGCGGTCCAGCACCACGCGGCGGTCGAAGCGGCCGGGCCGGAGCAGGGCGGGGTCTAGGACATCCGGCCGGTTGGTGGCGGCCATGATGATCACGTTGGTGTCGGTATCGAAGCCATCCATCTCGACCAGCATCTGGTTGAGGGTCTGTTCTCGTTCATCGTGGCTGCCGCCAAGACCTGCACCTCGTTGTCGCCCGACGGCGTCGATTTCGTCGACGAAAACAATGCACGGTGAGTGGCGCTTGGCTTGCTCAAATAGGTCGCGCACCCGGCTGGCACCGACGCCGACGAACATCTCGACGAATTCGGAGCCAGAGATGGAGAAGAATGGCACGCCTGCTTCGCCGGAGACGGCCTTGGCCAGCAGCGTCTTGCCTGTGCCGGGGTGGCCGATCAGCAGCACGCCTTTGGGGATTCTGGCCCCCAAGGCTATGAACTTTTCGGGTTCCTTAAGGAACTCAACCACCTCCTGAAGCTCCTCTTTGGCTTCCTCCACGCCGGCCACATCTTCGAATGTGACCGTGGGTTGATCCCCAGAGAACATGCGCGCCCGGCTCTTGCCGAACGACAGGGCCTGGTTGTTGCTTCCCTGGGCCTGACGCAGCATGAGCCAGATCAGGCCGACGACCAGCATGGCTGGCAAGATATAGGTCACCAGGCTGATGACCGTGTTCCAATCGCTGGGTTGCTTGATCTCGATTTGGAGTTGACTGCTGGCAAGTTCGGCCGGAGTTACGCCAAAGGCGACCAACTGATCGACCATCGTGCTGGACGGCTCTTTGCGCGAAACGGCTTTTGTCCCGTCAGCCAGGCTGACATCCAGGTTGTCTCCGTCGACAACGATCTTGTCCACCTGGCCGTTCATCACTTTTTGGGCCACATCGTTGAGTGAGACTTGGGGTGGCTGAGGCGTGTTGGCTTTGAAGTTGAAGACCAGCACGACGATGATCAAGACCAGAATGAGCAAAACCAGCGAATTACGTCCGCGGGCTGAATTCACGTGTTCCTCCCTAATACCACAACTGTCACTCGGGGCGCGAGTGACTGGAGCGCTGGCATTATACCCCAGCGCCCCGGCACCGGCCAGATTTTGCAGTCAAGGGATGGAGATGGGGCAGGATGGGTAGAGCAAGCAGGCGAAAAGCCAGAGCGGAATCAATCCGCCCACGGCCAGGAACGCCAGCAGCCCCAGGCCGACTCCAAGCCAGTCGATCTGAGGAGATGGCCCAGTCGGCATGGGCGTGGTAAGCGCATGGGCCGGGTGCTCATCGGGGCTCGTGGGGAGGATGCCGGCCGGCTCGACGTCGCGCTGCACGGCAAAGGTTTCCAGCACCCGGCCGAGTTGGTCCGCCGTCCGGTAGCGTGCTGACGGCTCCTTGGATAGGACTTTGAGCACGATCTGCTCCACCGCCGCCGGCACCGTGGGATTGTGGGCCCGTAAGCTCGGCGGCGGGGCCACTTGATGCAGCTCGGCCAGCAGAGACGGATCGGCAGCCTCGAACGGCAGTTCGCCTGCCAGCATCTCGTACAGGATGATGCCCAAAGCGTAGACATCCGTTGCGGGTGAGGGGGCATCACCGGCTGCCTGCTCGGGCGCGAAATACTGAGGGCTGCCCCAGACGATATCGGTATGTTCATCGGCGTCGATAGCAGCCAGCGCTCTGGCAATGCCAAAATCGGTGATCTTGGCCCGCCCGTCTGCAGTTACCAGAATGTTTTGTGGCTTGAGATCGCAGTGCACCAATCCGGCTCGATGCGCATAGCCAACGCCGGCACAAATCTGGATCATCAAGTCAACTGCTTCGTCTACCGGCAGGGGACCCCGTCGGCGCATAAGTGTCTTGAGCTCCGTGCCTTCCACGTATTCCATCACGATGAAGTAGCGATCGGCATCGTGGCCGAAGTCGAACACGGTGACGATATTCGAGTGCACCATGTTTGCGGCAGCGCGCGCCTCTTGGAGGAAACGGACCCGGAATGCAGGGTCCTCAATCAGGTCTTCGCGCAGGATTTTGATGGCAACCTGCCGCTGAAGATTGAGATCTTTGGCCAGCAGGACGCGCGCCATGCCGCCTGTGCCCAGGCTCTTGATAACTTGATAGCGGTCCGCCAGCAGGTCTGGGGAAGGCGTGTCACTGGAATCCATCACTCCGACATTCTACTTCTGGATGGTGGTGCCGGCAACGCAATCATGGGTCGGTATTGCTCGTGAAAATTGTCACAAGAGTCCCTGAGTCTGCTGTGCGGCAAAGGATAGTCGGAGGCAAAAGCCAGCGGAAAGAAGGGCCTTTCGGCTTATAATCTCACGCGGTGGCTGCAAATCAAAAGCGCGCCTGGCTTATCTACAACCCCGACGCCGGCCGGTTCCCCGCAGGCCCTTTGCTTCCCGGGGCATTGCGGAGTTTCACCGATGCCGGATGGTCCGTAGACGTTAAAGAAGGACACAATCCGGAGCAGCTGCGGGCTGGTGCGGTCGAAGCAGCGGAGAAGGGGTTGGAGGCTGTTTTCGTCGCTGGCGGAGATGGCACGGTTGGGTTGGTTGCTGATGCCCTGGCTGGTTCAGAAACAGCGCTGGGAGTGCTGCCTTCTGGTACGGCCAATGTCTGGGCTCAGGAGATCGGCCTGCCTCGTTTGACCTGGGCCACGCCGCTGGCTTTGGACGAGGCCGCCCGGAGGCTGGCGACCGGGTCGGTCCGCAAAGTGGACCTGGGGATCTGCAACGGACGCTCATTTCTGTTGTGGGCGGGGATCGGCTTAGACGGGAAAGTAGTCAACAGCATCGGCCCCCGCCAGCCTTGGACGCGGGCTTTCGTGACCGCCCAGCACACAATTCTCGCTCTCTGGGAAGCGATGGGCTGGACAGGCGTCGAGTTGCAGGTCGAGGCCCTGGATCAACGCTGGGAAGGCCGCTTCGTCGTGGCGGTGGCCAGCAACATCCGTGCCTACGCTGGTGGCCTGCTTGAGTTGTCACCCGAGGCAAAGGTCGATGATGGGTTGCTCGAATTCTGGCTCCTCAAGGGGAGCTCCATGCGGGACGTTGTGGGCTGGGTGATGGAGATTCTGTTGGGTCAGCACGTAGACGACCCCAATGTGACATACTTCAAGGCCGAAGAGGCGGTCTTCTCGGCAGATCAGCCGCTTCCGATGCATTTGGATGGAGAACCGCGTGGTGCGCCCAACCAGATCCGGTTCGGAGTGCGTCATCGCATTGTGCGCGTGCTCGTTCCCCAAGGTGGCTGGCCCGACTTGTTCAGTGAGGACACTGTGAAGGGTCAGGAAGGGTCGGAATGACTCAGCCTCTGCGAAACCGGCTGATGGGTTCCGGAATCGGCTGTGTCTGGCTCGTGGGCGGGGGCGTCCTGGGCATTTTTGTCCTGGGTATGTTCCTGATTGGGATTCCCTGGCTTCTAGGCCCACCCAACCAAGTTCTTCCCACCCCCGTGCTGACCGTGGTTCCGGCGCCCACCAATACGCCCGTGCCGCCGACATCCAGACCCTCGCCTTCGCCTGTGCCTCCTACTGCGACGTCCGTTCCGCCTCCGATCTCGGCGGGAGGCTTTACGCAAGGTGATCTGGTGGAAGTCAGCGGCACAAGCGGCGATGGCCTCAGGCTTCGATCAGATCCATCCTTGGCCGGATCTATCAATGGTTTGGCGAAGGACAGTGAAGTGTTCCGCGTGCAGCAAGGTCCAGTGGATGCGGACGAGTACACATGGTGGTTTCTGGTCAATCCCTATGATGAGACGCGCAAGGGCTGGGCCGTCGCAAATTACCTCCGCCCGCTGCAATCGCCGTAGCATTGAGTAAACGTACTTAAGGAGTTGGTCCGGATGACACTTCGGCCAAAGAACATTCAGGTCTCGAAGAAGCGCGGCCTGTTGATTGTCGATTGGGAAGATGGCCACCACAGCGAGTATCCGCTGGCGGGTTTGCGAGCTGCCTGCCCGTGTGCGACCTGCAAAGGTGGGCACGAAAACATGGGTGGTCCTGGGTCTCCGGAGATGCTGGAGATCCCGCTGGTCTCGAGCAAAGCGACCGAGCTGGCCGAGGCCGAGATTGTGGGCAACTATGCCATCAATCTGAGATGGATGGACGGCCACCGATACGGCATCTATGGGTGGGAATACCTGCGCCAGTTGTGTCCTTGCGGGGAGCACGAACCTACTGGCTCAGATACTGGTAGCAAGACTCCCTAGAGGGCTCAGTCTATTCGGTCAAGAAGCTGGATCAGCACCTGACGCACACTTGACTTGCGCGTGCTAATGCAAGGCAAGACCAGGTCCGATTCCTCCAATTGCAGACCCGCGCGCACTGTGTCCAATCCGGCCGCATTCTGAAGATCCTGCTTGTTGGCACCGATGACATGCGGCAGTCCCCTGAGGTCCTCAAGGGCGTCCATCAACTCGACGGCCTGCGGAAGGTGGGCCGGGTTGGTTGAGTCCACCAGCAGGACAAAGCCGTGCACCTCGCGGGCCAGCAACTCGCGCATGAAATGGAAGCGCTCTTGACCCGGCGTCCCCCGAAGATGGAGAACGTCTTTGCCGATTGTCAGGCGACCGTAGTCCATTGCGACCGTGGTCAGGGATTTCTCGTGGGACTCCAGCCAATCGGTAATGGTCCGTTCGGTGGAGACAACCGGAATCTCTGAAATCGAGCGGATGAACTGCGTCTTTCCGGCTCCGTAGGGGCCGGTTATAAGGATATTGAGCCGTCGAGTCAAACCGCTCTCCCGCACCTATCCAGCCTCATCTGAACGGTCCTTCCGAAAATCGACAAAGCGATAGCCCACACCGCGTTCGGTAAGAATGTACTGCGGATTGGACGGGTCCTTCTCCAACTTCTGGCGCAGGTAGTTGATGTAAAGGCGCAGATAGTGGGTCTCGTCGCGGTACTCATAGCCCCAGACCTTGGCCAGCAACTGTTCGTGGGGCACAACCCAGCCGGCGTTCTTGACCAGATGATAGAGTAGGCGGAACTCCGTTGGGCGAAGCTTCGTCAACTCGCCATCAACGAAGACCTCCCGGCGATCGAAGTCGATTCTTAGTCGATCATCTACGTTGATGACATCGTGCTCCACTTCACTTGGCATCTCGGTCCGCCGCAACACGGCGCCCACGCGGCTCACCAGCTCGGCGGGGTCAAAAGGCTTGGCGATGTAGTCATCGGCGCCGAGTTCAAGGCCCTTCACCCTGTCTTCGACATCGCCTTTTGCTGTCAGCATGATCACCGGGACAGTCGAGATCTCGCGCAGCATCCGTAAGGTCTCGAAGCCATCAACGCCCGGCATCATGACATCGAGGAGAACCAAATTGGGAATGTGGTCGCGGAGCTTTTCCAGGGCCACTTCGCCACTGCTGGCCTCGAAAACGTCGTAGCCATCGTGCTCGAGATTGAGGCGAATAAATCGGATGATCCGCGGCTCATCGTCAACCACAAGGATGCGTCTTCGGCGAGGCTCGTTGGAGGACATGCTATTCGCGCACGAAGCCGATGAGTTTCTCGTCCTCGTGGCTGGGGAGCATCTCGATGAAGTTGATCCGATGGAGCG
>Ga0315556_1001130_pt1 | contig 16360 bp, 13 predicted proteins | sample SalMarSW160310MG_FD_202112 | JGI IMG/M metagenome (GOLD analysis project Ga0315556, IMG submission 202112) | Salt marsh sediment microbial communities from the Plum Island Ecosystem LTER, Massachusetts, United States - Salt Marsh Sediment SW1603-10 ...
CCTCACGGGTTTCATGCCAACCCTGACCATCATCCTCACTCGCGGGGAAGGTGCCCGTTGGCCAAATGGCCTACCGGTCTTTGCCGGCCGTCAGCTCGTCTCTTCCGAGCGGTCCGGCGGTCTTTGCCTGCTGTCAACCACGCTTCTGGTGCCAGGCTGCGCGATCCGGCCCCGTCTCCCCTTTCAGGGTGCGAGTGCCACTACCGCTTACGCGGCGTAGGCGAGATCTGCATCGGCAGTTCTCTTGGTGCCCCGTTTAACGAGTCTGAGCAACTCGGATGGTGGGCATGGCTTCGACACCGCAAGTCGATTCCATTCAGCCCCTTGTCGCTGACCACGATACCGCATCGCCACCCCAGCCGGTACTGTGTTTGTCGACATGACCGAGCTCGAGAACCCATTTGGTCCCCGCGAGAAACCACAACCGCGCAACGGGATCGCCCTGTTGGCGGCACTGATCGCCGTCGTCGCACTTGCCGCCAACTACGCGGTCTACCGCGCAGCCGACCGCGCCGATCAGCGAGCTGCCTCTCTCGAATCGAAGGTCACGGACCTCCAGTATCAGCTCGCCACGCTGCAAGCGTCCCTCGCCGACACGCAGGCTCGACTTCAACTGGCCGAGTCGTCTCCGGCGCCTTCAGACGGCCAGAGCATCGTCGCGCAGGATCTCCCCCGCTACCCGGACTCAGGTCAAGACACCGCGCTCGGCATGAAGCTGGGTCCCGTGACCGGCGCGTGGTACCCGGACGGTCAGATCCAGTCGATCGATCCCGCCGACGGGATCGCGCGCGCCTGGGTCGTGTGGGCGCACTGGTGCCCCTACTGCCAGAAGGAATTGCCCATCGTGAAGTCCTGGTATGAGGAGAACGCATCCAACAACCCGCACTTGCAGATCGTGTCGATCACGACGGCGATCGACGACTCGGCATCGAACCCACTCGTCCCCTACCTGGAGGCGCAGGACTTCCCGTTCCCGGTCATCGTCGACAGGTCGGGATCACTGAGCGCCCAGTTTGGAGTATCGGCGTTTCCGTTCTGGGTGTTCACGGGACCCGATGGGACCGTGCTGGGTCGCACCGCCGGTCTGCTCCCCGAGGAGCAGCTCGCAGCGTTCTTCGAACAACTCGAAGCGATGGGGTCACAGGCGTCCTAGATCCGGCCGGTCCGGCGGGCGGCCCGGTCCATCTCTCGACGCTGTTCCTTCTGCCTGATCGCCTGCCGCTTGTCGTATCTCGCGCGGCCGCGCCCCAGCCCCAGCTCAACTTTGGCGATGCCGTCCTTGAAGTAGATGCGGAGCGCAATCAGTGAGAGCCCGCGCTCCTTCACCTTCGCTGAGATCCTGTCGATCTCCCTACGGTGCAGCAGGAGCTTCCGGTCACGGTCAGGATCGTGCCCACCCCCTCTGGAGAACGAATAGGGACTGATGTGGCAGCCGACCAACCACGCCTCGCCGTCCCTGAACTGCACGTATGAGTCCTTGAGGTTGGCCAGACCTGCACGCAGGCTCTTCACCTCCGAGCCGACGAGCACGATGCCTGCTTCGACCGCCTCGGCGATCTCGTAGTCGTGTCGCGCCTTCCGGTTTGTGGTGACGACGTTCACGGGAGGTACTTGGTCGGATCGACCGGTGTCCCGTTCTCCCTCACCTCGAAGTGCAGGTGCGGGCCGGTGCAGTAGCCGGTGCACCCGACGTACCCGATCACCTGGCCCATCGTCACCTTCTGTCCGACCTTGACGATGATCTTCGACTGATGCCCGTAGAGGGTGGACAGCCCACCACCATGGTCGATCGCGGTGGCGTTGCCGTACCCACCGTAGGTCTGGGCGAGAATCACGGTTCCGCCGGCTGCCGCCTTGATGGGCGTGCCGTAGGCAACACCGATATCGATGCCCGTGTGGAGCTTCTTGGTCCCGAAGATGGGATGCACGCGCCATCCAAATGGTGACGAGATGTGCCCATTCACAGGCCACAACAACACCGATGGTTTGGTGCCGCCCTTCTGCTGCGCGGCTGCAATCTGGGCCTTGATCTGCGCCTGGTCCTTCTCGAGAGCGGTGAGTTCTCCCTGGAAGGTGGATATCTGGCTGTTGACCTTGTCCAGCAGCTGTTGCTGTCGCTCAGCCTCAGCCTCGGCCTCCTGGCGGCGGACGTCGACATCGACGCGGTCGGCCTCGAGTTGTTGCCGCTGCTGATCGAGCGCCGCCAAGTCGGATTGAACGGCGGCCTTGCGCTCCTCCACGGCCTCCTTCTGACGAGCCTCGACCGTTTCCAGCGTCGCGAGATCGTTGATCAGGAGTTCGCTCGACGCCACGATCTCCTTGGCGTAGTTGACCCCGACCGCCGCCGCGGTCAAGTCCCCGGCGCTGAACACGACCGACTGGAGTTCTGGAACACCCCCCATGTACATCTCGATCGCCTGGTCCGAGAGCTGATCGCTCGTCTCACGAATGCTCACCCTCGTGTCGGCGAGTTGACCCTCGAGAGTGTCCAGGTCCTGCTGGACGAGCGCGAGATGATCCTCCGTCGACGAGATCGTCGCCTCGACCTCCTGCACCCTCGACTCTGCGGCGGCGAGCTCGGCGATCACCGCGGCCAGCCGCTCCTGAGCCGTTGCCAGATCCTGCTGGACCGCTGTCCGCTCACCTTTCTGAGCCTTGATCTGACCGTTCAGATCGCTGATCTGCTTTTCGAGGTCCGACAGCTTCTGCTCAGGGCTCGAGGCGGCGAACACGGGCGTCGCCGCGGGGACCAGCAGCACCACCATCATCGCTACCACGGCGAGGAGAGTCAGCTTCCTCACCACGTCACACCTTGAGGAACCTGCGGACACCGGTCGCGCTCCCCACGACGCCGGCGAGCGCACCGAACACCAGGATCGCCAGGCTCCATGAGATCAGGAAGCCACGGTCGACCGTGAGCCGGATCAAGAAGGTCGGGCTGATGTGGTTGGTCACGTAGCTCTGGCCGATCCACACGGCGACAACGGCGAGGAAGGCACCAACAAACCCCTGAACCATCCCCTCGAGAAGGAAAGGAACTCGGATGAACCAGTTCGAGGCTCCGACGAGCCGCATGACAGAGATCTCATCTCTTCGCGCGTAGATGGCCATGCGGATCGTGTTGGCGATCAGCACGATGGATGCCACTCCGAGCACGATCGCGAGACCCAACGCCAACCAGTTCAACGCCTTCGTCACGGCGGACAACTGGTCGAACTGCTCGCTTGCCGTCACCACCCTCCGAATGGCCGGGTTCCCGATCAATCGATATGTGACGTCCTTGTATGTGTCGATGTTGTGCAGCTTGATGCGAAGCGACGCGGGAAGCACCGAGGGGTCCACGTTGAGCAGCGATGGCTGATCAGCGAACATCTCCTTGAATTCCTGATACGCACAGGCCTTGTTGCAGTACGTGACGCTGGCAACCTCAGACCAGCCCTGGACCTCCTCCTGGAGACTCAGCTCGGTCTGGTCGGGTACATCGTTGAGGAACACGATGATGTGGTCACCTTCCTGCCAGCGAGCCGTGTTCTCTCGGACGAGCTCACTGAGCACGAGAGCGCCGAACACGAGCGTCAGGCTGATGAACACCGACACGACCGCGGCGGCCACCACCAGAACGTTGCGGCGGAGGCTCGAGAGCGCTTCGCGAACGAGAAACATCAACCTACGCATCGCCGTCGAGCCTGCCGATCACACTCTCGTATGTGCCCCGTGTTTCGTCTCGGATGATCCTGCCACGGTCGAGCTGAACGACACGTCGGCGCATCGCGTCCACAATCGCATGGTCATGTGTGGCCATCACGACCGTGGTTCCGGTTCTGTTGACCCTGTCCAGCACTCGCATGATGCCCACGGATGTTGCGGGATCGAGGTTGCCGGTCGGCTCGTCTGCCAGAAGGATGGGCGGTCGGTTCACGAATGCCCGCGCCACGGACACGCGTTGCTGCTCCCCACCCGAGAGCTGCCGGGGATATCGGTCGCCCTTCGTTTGGAGTCCGACGAGTTCCAGCACCTGTTGGACCTGCCGAGTCACCACCGCACGCGGCCGACCAAGCACCTCGAGCGCGAACCCGACGTTCTCGGTCACGGTCCGGTTCGGCAGGAGCTTGTAGTCCTGAAACACGGTTCCGACCGACCGGCGAAGGTGCGGGACCTTCCATGCCGGCATCTTGGTGATGTCCTTGCCCGCAACCCAGATCTTGCCACGAGTGGCGCGCAGCTCTCTGAGCAGCAGGCTTATCAAGGTGGATTTGCCGGACCCCGAAGGCCCCACGACGAAGACGAACTCCCCCTTCTTCACGTCCAAGTCGATGTCACGGAGCGCGACGGTTCCCCCCTCGTACACCTTTGTGACACCTTCGAGAAGAATCATGGACCACTCACTTCAGCGGCGGCCCCGTCTGTGGAACTGCCGGCCGTATGTTCGCCCCGAACTCCGCACCGGGCGGTTGCAAAGGATAGCAACGGTGAGAGGACAAACGGCATCATCCACCCTCACGCTCCTGCCTCCCCCTCCGCCAGTGCAGGTAGGCGTCGACGAATTCGTCCAGGTCGCCGTCGAGTACGCCTTGCACGTTCCCGACCTCCACGCCGGTCCGCAGATCCTTCACCATCTGGTACGGCTGGAGCACGTACGAGCGAAGTTGGCGACCCCACGCGGCGGCTTCTTGGTCGCCTCTGATCTCGTCGAGTTCCTTCGCCCGCTCCTGGCGGGCCAACTCGCCAAGGCGAGCCTTGAGGATCACCATCGCCCTGGCCCTGTTCTGGAGCTGGGACCGTTCGTTCTGGCATGTCACGACCGTGCCCGTCGGCAGGTGGGTGATGCGTACCGCCGAATCGGTGACGTTGACGTGCTGACCACCGGCTCCCTGTGAGCGATACGTCTCGATGCGGAGGTCGTCCTGGTCGATCTCCACCTCTTCTTCCTCCACCTCCGGTATCACGTCAACGCCGGCGAAAGACGTGTGTCTCCGGCTGTTGGCATCGAACGGGCTGATGCGGACCAGACGGTGCACGCCCCGCTCCCCCTCGAGGACTCCGTAAGCGTGTTCACCGTGCACGGTCAGCGTGGCGGACTTGATGCCGGCCTCGTCACCAGGTGTCACCTCATCGATCTCGACCCGGTAGCCCCTGCCCTCCAGGTAGCGCAGGTACATCCGCAGCAACATCTCAGCCCAATCCTGGGCGTCGACACCGCCGGCTCCCGCGTGGACGCTCATGATCGCCGGGGCTTCGTCGTACTCCTCGAAATAGAGCGACTCCGTCTCCAGTGCGCCCAGATCGCTCTCCGCCAACCTCAACTCGGACAGCGTCTCGTTTGCCGTTGCCTCGTCGCGCTCTTCGGCTGCAAGATCGAGCATCACGTCGGCGTCGTCGAGAATGCTCTCAAGGCGTTCGACGTGCGCGATGAGACCCTCGTATCGGGCGAGCGTTCGGTTGACGTCCGCCGCTCTCGACGCATCCGACCACAGATCCGGAGAGGCCGCGGCCTCTCTCAGCTTCGGGAGCTGCTCACGCTTGCCATCGAGGTCAAAGGAACCTCCGGGCATCTGAGAGCCGGGCGCGCAGTTCGTTCAGAAGTGATCGGGGATCGATATCCATGGGCGGGGAATGGTAGTCGGGCTACGCCCGAGGTCATGAGTTGTCGGTCATCGGTTGTCGGCAAACCCATCGCCGTGTCGCCCCGTGGTCTTGGACACCCGAGATCGCGAACCGAGAACCGAGAACCGAAAACCGCGAAGCGTGGGCTACGCCCTGGCTCCGTGGCAGTGCTTGTACTTCTTCCCGGACCCGCAAGGGCACGGCTCGTTTCGCCCCACCTTGGTGGATGTCGCCTGTGCGGTAGAGCGCCCGCCGGCAGCCGCGGCCTCGCGCTGATGAATCTCCTGCTGTCGCTGTGCTTCCGCCGCCTGCTGCGCGACCTGGACATGGAACATGTACCTGGTTGTCTCGCTCTTCACCGTATCGACCATCTCGGCGAACATGTCGTACCCCTCGCGCTGGTACTCGACGAGAGGATCCCGCTGGCCCATGGCCCGCAGCCCGATTCCGGCACGCAAGTAGTCCATCTCCGCAAGGTGCTCACGCCACTTCGCGTCGATCACCGCGAGCACGACCGTCTTCTCGATCTGACGAAGCGTGTCGACACCGAGCTCTTCCTCGCGGACGTCGAACACGGCGAGAGCCTCATCGATGGCGGCGTCCGCCACATCGGTCGCATCGATACCCCTGCCGTCATCGAGCGTTTCCAGATCCAGCTCGGTCGGGTAGTACACGGTCAGCTGCCGGATCAGCTCATCCCAGTCCCAGTCGCGGGGTGAGCCCTCACCGAGTACACCTTCGACCGTTCTGCCTATGACTTCCTCGATCCACTCGCGCACGAGCGTTTCACTTCGATCCTGTCTCAGCAGACCGTTGCGCCACTCGTAGATCACCTCACGCTGGCGGTTCATCACCTCGTCGTACTTGAGCACGTTCTTGCGAATCTCGAAGTTTTGGGACTCGACCTGCCCCTGGGCCCGCTCGATCGCTTTCGACACGATCTTGGCCTCGATGGGCACGTCGTCCGGTATCCGTAGCCGGTCCATGATCAGCTCGACACGGTCAGACGCGAACCTGCGCATCAGGTCGTCACCCAGCGACAGGTAGAAGCGGGACTCGCCCGGATCGCCCTGCCGTCCTGACCTGCCTCGTAGCTGGTTGTCGATTCGGCGGGACTCGTGGCGCTCCGTGCCCACGACATAGAGGCCGCCGGCGTCGAGCACCTCCTTGCGCTCCCCTTCGGTCTTGGCTCGGAAGTCGGCGGCCGTCTCGTCGAGCGCCTTCTCGAACTCATCCGATCCGGGTTCGAAGCCGGCCTTCTCGAGCGCCATCTGTGTGAGGCCCTCGGGGTTGCCTCCGAGCATGATGTCGACTCCGCGACCGGCCATGTTGGTGGCCACCGTCACGGCCCCTCTGCGACCCGCCTGGGCGATGATGACCGCCTCACGTGCGTGCTGTTTGGCGTTGAGCACCTCGTGCGGCACACCCCGTTTGCGCAACGCCGTCGAGAGTCGTTCCGACTTCTCGATCGACACAGTGCCGATCAACACCGGTTGACCATTCTCGTGCCGGCCGGCCACGTCGGCCACTACTGCGTTGAACTTGGCCTCCTCCGACTTGTAGACGAGATCCGGCTGATCGATGCGAATCACGGGCATGTTCGTCGGGATCTCTGCCACTTGGAGGTTGTAGATCTGCGCGAACTCGGCTGCCTCGGTCTTGGCCGTGCCGGTCATTCCGGCGAGCTTGTCGTACATGCGGAAGTAGTTCTGGAGGGTGATCGTCGCCAGCGTCTGGTTCTCTTCTTTGATCCGGACGCCCTCCTTCGCCTCGATCGCCTGGTGAAGGCCTTCGGAGTACCGCCTCCCGTCGAGCACGCGACCGGTGAACTCGTCGACGATCTTCACCTCGCCGTGGTCGACGAGATAGGCGACGTCCTTCAGGTACAACTCCTTCGCCCGCAGAGCGGCATCGAGGTGATGGACGAAGTCGACGCTCGTGTAGTCGTACATGTTCTCGATGCCGAGAATCTGTTCGACCCGAGCCACACCCTCCTCCGTCGTGAGCACCTGGCGTTTCCCCTCGTCCACCGTGTAGTGCTCGTCTTTCGTGAGACGCTTGACGATCTTTGCAAACTCGCGATACCACTTCGCCGTGTCGGTGACTACTCCGCTGATGATCAGAGGCGTTCGAGCCTCGTCTACGAGGATCGAATCGACCTCGTCCACAATGGCGAAGTGGTGGCCGCGCTGCACGAGATCGGCGGTTCGCATCGCCATGTTGTCTCGCAGGTAGTCGAATCCGAACTCGTTGTTGGTCCCGTACGTGATGTCCGCGGCATAGGCGGGTCTGCGCTGTTCGGGGGTCATCGCCGCCTGGATCAGTCCGACCTCCAAGCCGAGGAACCTGTGGATTCCCCCCATCCATGCTGCATCCCGAGCGGCGAGATAGTCGTTCACCGTCACCATGTGAACGCCCTGTCCGCTGAGCGCGTTCAGGTAAGCCGGCATCGTCGACACGAGCGTCTTTCCTTCGCCGGTTCGCATCTCGGCGATCATCCCCGCGTGAAGGGCGGCAGCGCCGACCACCTGCACGTCGAAGTGCCGCTGGCCCAGCACCCGCTTCGATGCTTCGCGGACGGCGGCGAACGCCTCGACTTGGATGTCGTGCAGCGTTTCTCCGTCGGCGAGGCGGTTCCGAAACTCGTCAGTCTTCGCTGCGAGAGAGGCGTCGTCGAGCGCTTCCATCTCCGGCTCGAGTTCGCCGACCAGTTCCGCGATCGATCCGAGATCCTTGAGAACCCGCGACTCACCGGCTCGGAGCACCTTGTTGATGAGCGACATAGCCTGCTCATCTTATCGAGATGGGCTCGCTTCGCTCACGGTCACCAGTTTCCAGCCGCCAGCACCGAGCGACAGGCAGCCGCGAAACCGCCGGCGGCCGTCAGTCATCAGCTGTTCGCCGTTGGCTGTCTAGATGGGCTGAACGATGACGCCAACCTGTTCGAGGAGGGCAGCAGGCTCGATACCGACCTCGCTCGGCAGCACCTGATCGACGATCGCCCGCTCGCCGAGCTCCGTCCTGATCGGCTGCTCGAGGATCTCGTCGCCTGCCGGTTGGAGGAGCACGACCTCGGGGGACTCACCGTGCTCATCGGCCCTGGTCACCATTACCAGATCCCCATCCGATAGCCGAAGCAGCGACCCTGCCGGATATACACCCACCATCTCGATGAACGCTCTCGCAAAATCGGGGTCGTAGATGGTTCCCGCACCATTGAGGATCACATGAAGCGCGCGATTCGGGGTTTCCGCACGCCGGTAGGACCGACGTGTCGTGATCGCGTCGTACGTATCGGTCGTTGCCACGAGACGGCTGTAGAAGTGAAGGCTCCTGTCGCTTCGATGGGGCGGCGGATACCCGGAGCCATCGAATCGGGCATGATGCTCGAACGCGATCGTCGCAGCGATCTCCTGCATCGGGCTTGCCGCCGTCAGGATCGCCGCGGCACCCTCCTGGGGGTGGAGCTTGATCTGTCGCCACTGGGCAGCGTCGAGTCGTCCAGGGAACTGGAGGATCGACGGGGCGACCCGGACCTTGCCGATGTCGTGGAGCAGCGCACCCATCGCGAGCGCCGACAGCTGATCGGTCGGAAGTCCGACCATGCGTCCCATGGAAATCGAGAGGATGCACACGTTGACCGAGTGAAAGAAGGTGTACTCGTCGTGGCTCTTCATCGTCGACAGCAGCAACGATGCCGCCGGCTGGGAGATCGTCTGCTCGACAAGCTGTTCGACGACCCACGCCGCGCCCGACAGATCGAAGTGCTCGTCACGTTCGAGAGCGGCCGCCATCCCTCGGAGTACATCGAGCGACCTCGTGTATGACCTTCGTACACCCGACGACTCTCCGCTCTCCAGATCGGACCTCGAGTACGGAGACTCGTTGAGCCGAATCGTGGCCTCGGCCGGAACGTCTCCACTCAGACCCGCTATGAACGCACCCAGGTCGGCGATGTCCGCTCCCGCGACCGGTGAGGCGAAAGAGATCGACTCGATTCCCCTTGACTGGAGGGTACGCAGGAAGGAACTCAGTTCGAGCGACGTGTGCGGCAGAATCGCCTTGCCGAGATAGATGGAGTCCCCGAGCAGCGTGATGACGGCTGCCCCACCCTCGTTCACGGACAGCGCCTCAGCCGCCGCCGTGGCAACGCTGAGCGCCTCACCCGTAGACGGATGACCCGTCGGGTACAGGCTCATCTGGCGCGAGAGGGCCTGGATCGATCGGAGAGTGACACGTGCTGCGTTCTCGGAGATCACTTCGTCACTCCCAAGGCTTGTCGTGCGGCGCTTCGCAACGTTCGGGCACCGCTCGTCAACGCAAACCGTCGTTTTGCGAGTTTCTCGAGGACCTCAATCGACCGGGGAGTTCCACGTTCGCCCAGGTATCGGAGAAGATCGGCTTTCTCATCGATCGTGAGTCTGCCGTCGAGCGCGTCGATCAACATTGCCTCGGCCTCGGGTCCCGGACGTACCGCCAGCACACCGATGGCCGTCCGACGAACCATCTCGTGATCGTCGGCGAGTCGTTCCCCTATGTCGGAGACTGCACTCGGAGCGATCATCGCCAGCCCCCGCAAGGCTTCGACACGAACCCGATGGTCGTCGTGACGAGTGAGTCGAGCCAACTCGGGCGCCGCCTGGTCGCTGCCCGAGGTACGCAGGACGATCGCGAGATTGCGTACCACATACCACCGGCTGTCCTCGAGCGCCGAGATCACCGGCTCAGGGTTCGAACTGGCCGCCTCGCCGAGGACGCCGATGAGCGCCTTCCTCCGGGCGCGGTCGTCTTCCTCGGCCAGCAAATCCAAGCCAACGCGCATGTTCAGACCGACGAGGCGAGGCGCGAGATACATCGGAGAACTCGAATCGGTGGTGGCGAGCTGTGTGACCAGCACATCCAACACCTCGGGCGTGCACGCGAGCCTCAGCGCCTCTTCTACCTCCCTGGCCCGCTCGGGAGGAAACGTCGGCGAGTCGATGACACTGCGCATCCACAGTTCGGCGCGCCTGAACCACTCTCTCCTGATGCTCGCGACGATCTTGCCGGTCAGGAGACGCATCAATCGCCGATAGCGATCGTTGCGATCCTCCACCGCAACCAGGCCTCTGAACGTGTCGAGCGTCTGATAGAAGTACTGCCGAGGATCAGGGAACTGCGCTCGGAGCTCCGCGTACGCCGACTGCTCGCCATATCGATCCTCACCCTGCACCAGGCGGTCCTGTACCCGAGCAGCGACCGTCTGCACCGCAGTCGCCCCGCCGTCGGGAACGCCGAGCCATCCAAGGAGCTCATCCGGCCTGCGATCGGAATCATCGGTCGCGATCCGTGCGTAGTCCATCAGAAGTGCGAACCCGTGGGAGTCCAGTCTCGGCGCGATCCTTGCAAGTTCGTGGGCAGCGAACTGGTCGAGGAACAGTCTTTGGAGAGGCTCCTCGGCGGATCGCAGGAACGGATCGAGAACAGCGACCTGATACCTCTCGTCGAGGTGGAAGAACGCCTCGACGAATGCCTGGACGACCTGCTCCTGCGCCGCCACGTCACCTTCGTCGATCGAACCGAACGTCGAGGCAAATCGCTCGTGGTACAGCTCTCCGAGCTTCTGCGGATCCCCACCCGACTCCTCGACGAGGCGCTGAGCAAACCGCTCGGGGTCGGCGAAACCAGTCATGGCCGCCAGCACGTCGTCTGGTCGCTCAAATGTCTGCTCCATGGTTTCGATCTTGAGTGGAACCCTCGCCACCACGGCAATTTCGGTGATTCCGTGCCGTCCCAGGAATGCCGAAATACCACCCTCCTCCATGATCGTCGGCTCATCGACCGAGAGGACGCCCATGAACGCTGCGATGTCGTGATCCGTTACCGGGCCGATGACTCCGAGTGAAGCGATGTTGTGGACGAAGCATCGTTGAGCGAGCCGAGATACCGAATCACGGACGGTTTCGACCTCGTCGTCGTCGTACATGAAGAAGCCGGGACCGACATCGAGCCATGTCTCCCCGGAGGCGGCCGCCTCCCGGATGGTCTGTCCGATTCGCTGAAGAGCCGGCTGCGACTCGGGGTCCGGGTACAGGTTGCATATCGTCCAGGCGCCAGCCAGCCCCTCGATGATCGTCGCGGCGGTGTTCTGCTCGCTCACGTCTATCTGTCGATCTGGATGAGTTCCTCTCGCAGAGCGTACAGCACAGCCTCGTTTCGAGAGTGCAATCCGAGCTTGTCGAGGATGTTTCGAACGTGATTCTTCACGGTGTTCTCGGAGATATACAGCCGATCTCCGATCTGTTTGCTCGTCATGCCCTCAGAAATCAGCTCGAGCACCTCGATCTCTCTACCGGTCAGCTCCGGCTGCCGGCTCGAGATGATCTCCCGGTGCCGAAGGAGTGATGCAACCGTGTCGAACAGCTTTGCCCCCATCTTCGGCGAGACGACCGCACCTCCCTCCCAAACGGCCTTCATCGCCTCGACCAGCTCGGGGAACGGGGTGTCTTTGACCACGTACCCCCTGGCTCCGGCTTTGATCGCCACCAGCAGATCCTCTTCGGACTCGCTGGACGTCAACAACACGATCCTTGCCCCACCAGACGCCTCCCTCAGCGGCGTGACGACCTCCAGACCCGATATCCCCGGCATCAGCACGTCGAGAACAACCATGTCGGGGTGCAACCCGCGAGCCATCGACAGAGCGGTCATCGCGTCCCGAGCCTCACCGACGACGTTGAAGCCGGCGTTGCCAAGGGCCGCAGAGAGTCCTGCAGCAAACAAGGGAGAGTCGTCCACGACGAGAACGGAGATCATGCGGGCTCGATCAGTCCAAACGAACCGTCGCGACGACGGTAGAGGACACTCGGCAAGTCGCTCTCGGCGTTCTGGAAGAAGAAGAACCCGTGCCCAAGCATGTCCATCTGCAAGGCGGCCTCCTCTGGAGTCATCGGTTTCATGACGAACTGCTTCACTCTCACGATGCGAGGGTCACTGGTCTCTTCTTCGACACCCCCACGAGCGAGATTGAGGTGTTTGTCGGTTCCCTTTCTCGTCCGATCGATCAACCGTTCCTTGAGGCGATGCAGCCTCGCCTCGAACTTCTCGATCGCCGCATCGATCGCGGATTCCGGAGTGAAGCCGTTGGCCTCGACGCGAACGGTCTGTCCGGCAGCCCTGGAAGTGATCTCGGCCGTGAAAGGATCACTGACCCTGGGGTTCTTCGCCCTCGTCACCTCGATATCCGCCGACGTCACCCCTCCGAAGAAACGCGTGGCCCTCGACATCTTCTCGATCGCCGACTCGGCCAGACGATCTGGCAGCTGGAAGTCTTTGCTCTGCAGGTTGACGTCCAAGAATGACCTCCTTGGGGTTGAGTCTCTGCGGTGCGCGATCGCACGTGTTGCGATCGGCGGTGCTGCGTGTCGCAGAATCACTCTTTCACTCTACCTGCGCCGGTCGCCACTATGGCCCTGACAGCTCCAACCGACGTCGAGGCGGCCCCCAACGTCAAGCCGGTCGTCACCACATCGTCCACGAGGACGGCCGGTTCTTTCGCCGCCCGTGCACGAAATCGAACCGGTGCTCTATCGCCACGTGCCCGCCCGGCGTGTCGTGGCGCCCATAGGACCGGAGTGAGCGCATCTACGACCGTCGCACCGACGAGTGCGGCATACGCTCGTGCCAGCTCCCTGGCAGGATCGATCCCATAACGCCAGGTGCGAGTAGGCACTCGGGGAACCGGCACCAGGATTCCGCCTGGATCAGGAACCCTCCTTGCCATCGCTTCTGCGAGTGGTCCGGCGGCAGCACGGATCGCCTCGTACTTGAGGCGGCGAACGAGCACCCGAGCAGGACCCTCGTGTACGAGCGCAACGTGTACCGGCAGGCTCGACCCGACCAGACGATCGGTTCCTTGACGGAGCTCGGACGAGCACCGTCGACAGAGAGCGGCACGGGTCGGTGTGCAGCACACGAGACACAGCATGGTCCGAATGTACGCCGCGATAGCGACAGAACTAGTGGCGCGATACCACTCTCTGTGGTTAGATAGACACATGGCGGCTGGGAACGTTCATGTTGATCGGGAGGCTGAGCGACGGAGAAGGCTGAGGAGGCTTGGGTATCTGCTCGCGCCGGTCGCGGCCTGGATGTGGTATCGAATCCTGACAGGCCACCGTCCGTGGCCATCACTCCCCACACTCCCACCGGATGCCATGTTCTGGCTTCCGGGTGTGCTGATCATCATCCTCATCGGTCTTGCGCTCGTCGCGCCGATGCTCGGCAATCGCCGATCGCCCCACACCGTGTTCCGACCCGATCAGATCGACGTCTCTTTCGACGACGTCAAGGGCCTCGGACACCTCCTCGTAGAGATTCGTCATACGCTCCAAATCCTCCTCGATCACGAGCAACTCAGAGCCAGCATGGGGGGTAGCCCGAGACGCGGTGTGCTGTTCGAGGGCCCCCCCGGAACCGGAAAGACACACGCCGCAAAGGCGCTCGCCAAGGAGGCGAACGTTCCCTTCCTCTTCGTGTCCGCTACGGCGTTCCAGAGCATGTGGTACGGGATGACGTCCAAGAGGATCCGCTCGTTTTTCAATGCCCTGAGGAAGGCGGCTCGGGCCGAGGGTGGCGCGATCGGTTTCATCGAGGAGATCGACGCGATCGGTTTGGCGCGTCCCAACATGTCATCGTCGGTAAACATGCGGATCAACCGATCTATGGCGACGGACACAGGCGGCGTCGTCAACGAACTGCTGATCCAGATGCAGAGCTTCGACGAGCCGCTCACCCGCACGAAGATCGCAAGCTGGTTCAGAGATCGGATCAACCTGTTTCTGCCCGAACATCGCCAGCTCAGGGCGCCATCGACCTCGTATGCAAACGTGCTGCTGATCGGCGCGACCAACAGGGCGGACTCGCTCGACCCTGCCCTGATGCGACCCGGCCGTTTCGACAGGGTGTTCCACTTCGACCTTCCGGGACGAACGGGCCGGCGAGAGCTGATCGACTACTTCCTCACCCGCAAGGCCCACGTGCCGGAGATGGAGCTCGAGTCGTCTCGGAGCGACCTCGCGGCAGCGACGCTCGGGTACACGCCTGCGTTCCTCGAACGTCTCTTCGACGAAGCGCTCCTCCTCGCGCTGCGCGAGGAACGCACCGCTCTGACCATGCGCGATCTGGATCGCGCGAGGATCGAGATGGAGTTGGGTCTCCCCGAGCCGGTCGACTACCCGCCGGATGAGCGTGAAGCGATCGCGACACACGAGGCCGGCCATGCAACGATCGCGTATCTCGTTGGAAAGGGTCGGCGTCTCGAGGTTCTCTCGATCATCAAGCGGCGCGAAGCACTTGGGTTCCTCGCGCATCGCCTCGTCGAGGAGCGCCGAACCCAGCGAGAAAGCGAACTGAGGGCACTCCTTCAGATCTCGATGGGTGGGATGGCCGCCGAGGAGCTCTTCTTCGGTGACTCGAGCACGGGCCCTGCCGGCGACCTGGCGGCGGCCACCCAGCTCGCGGCGGAGATGGTCGGCTCACTGGGGCTCGGCGGATCACTCGTCTCCTACCGGGCGCTCGACGATGGTCCGCTCGGTGGAAACCTCGCGGCGCGTGTGCTCGGGGACCCGGCCGGCAGGGAGTACGTCGAGCGTCTCCTGGATCACGCCAAGCAGCAGGCCACCAGGCTGTTGTCACAGAACCGTCGCATCGTGGAGGCACTGAGAGACGCTCTGATCGAACGCAACGAGTTGATCGACCGCGAGATCATCGAGGTGATCGAACGGGCACCAGGTGACGTCGTGATCGACATCCGTCGAGGGTCTACCGGCGAAACGGCCGACTCGCCGCAGAACGCGACCTGACGCGCCGGTGGCGCAGGATCCACCCGCCAACAGCCGGACGGCCCCCCGCTACGTGCCTTCTTGCCAGGATCGCAGATACTCGACCTGCTCGTCGGTCAGCTGCTCGACAGCGCCACCGAGGTGGCCGAGTTTGATGAGCGCCACGTTCTGATCGAGTTCGTCAGGGATCGTGTAGACGCCGGGCACGAGTGCTTCGTGGTTCTGGACGAGCCACTCGGCCGCGAGCGCCTGATCGGCGAAGGACATGTCCATGACGTCGGCGGGGTGCCCTTCTGCCGCACTGAGGTTCACGAGCCTGCCTTCGGCGATCACCATGATTCGGCGCCCGTCGGCGAGTTCGAACTCCTCGAGGTTCCGGCGCACTTCTCTACGTGCAACCGCCGACTCGGCGAGCGCCTCCAGGTCGATCTCGACGTCGAAGTGCCCGGCGTTCGCGAGGATCGCTCCGTCCTTCATCTTGTCGAAGTGCCGAGCGCGGAAGACATGCTTGTCGCCAGTCACCGTGATGAAGAGGTCTCCTGCCGCCGCGGCGTCGTCGGCAGTCATCACCCGATACCCGTCCATGGCAGCCGACAGAGCCCTGATCGGATCGGACTCCACGACGATCACCTTGGCGCCCATGCCATCGGCCCTCGTGGCGACCCCCTGCCCGCAGTCTCCGTAGCCGGCGACCACCACGTTCGATCCCGCGAGCAGCATGTTCGTGGCGCGAAGGACTCCGTCCAGAGACGACTGACCCGTGCCGTACCGGTTGTCGAACAAGTGCTTGGTGGCCGAGTCGTTCACTGCGACAACCGGAAGCCTGAGCATCCCTTCTTCAGCCATCGCCCGCAACCTGATGACGCCCGTTGTGGTTTCTTCCGTCGATCCGATCGGATTCACGTCACGACGTTCCTTGTGGAGAACCGTCACCA
>Ga0315556_1001131_pt1 | contig 16341 bp, 15 predicted proteins | sample SalMarSW160310MG_FD_202112 | JGI IMG/M metagenome (GOLD analysis project Ga0315556, IMG submission 202112) | Salt marsh sediment microbial communities from the Plum Island Ecosystem LTER, Massachusetts, United States - Salt Marsh Sediment SW1603-10 ...
GAACAGCTGCTGGATAAAATGGCCGCGGAGCTGCGCGCGCGGCTAGCCGCCCGTCAGGCAGTCAATCCGCTGATGATCGGCATCCACAGTGGCGGGGTATGGGTGGCGGAGCGTCTGCATGCCTCACTGGATCTGGAGGAACCGCTGGGTCAATTGGACATCTCCTTTTACCGCGACGACTTCACTCGCATCGGGCTCAACCCGGCGGTACGCCCCTCCCAGCTGCCGTTTACGGTGGACGGGCGGAATATCATCCTGGTGGACGACGTGCTCTACACGGGCCGCACCATCCGCGCCGCCCTCAACGAAATTTTCGATTATGGCCGGCCCGACTCCGTGACCCTGGCGGTGTTGGTGGACCGCGGCGGCCGGGAATTACCGATCCAGGCCGACGTGGTGGGAACGAGCATATCATTGACCGCCCACGAACATGTCAAACTATCGGGACCGGCGCCCCTGCAATTGATTATTAAACAAACACCTTGAGCATCCGCCGGCCTCAGGGGAGAATTCGACCACGGATGCGGGCGATGGGATACGAACAGCGTTAACCCGCCCTAAACTGGCAAGGAAAAACCTTCAACACCATGATGTCGCGCAACATTCAACTCGACGAGCAAGGGCGCCTGCGCCACTTCCTGAGCATTGAGGGCCTGAAACGCTCGCTGTTGGTGGATATCCTCGACCTCGCCGAATCCTTTGCCGGCGTCACGGAACAGGCGGTCAAGAAGGTCCCCTTGCTGCGCGGCAAGACCATCGTCAACCTGTTCTTCGAGGCCAGCACCCGCACCCGCGTCACCTTCGAACTGGCGGCCAAGCGCCTTTCGGCGGATGTGCTCAACATCAATATCGATGCATCCTCCACCGTGAAGGGAGAAACCCTGCTGGATACCTTGCAGAACCTGGAGGCCATGCATTGCGATATGTTCGTGGTGCGCCACGCCGACAGCGGCGCCGCCCACTTCATCGCCCAGCATGTCCTGCCCCATGTGCACGTGATAAATGCCGGCGACGGGCGACACGCCCATCCCACCCAGGCCATGCTCGACATGTTCACCATCCGCCGCGTCAAAGGGGTATTCGCCCCGCTGACCGTGGCCATCGTTGGCGATATCATGCATTCGCGGGTGGCCCGTTCCCAGATCAACGCCCTCACCACCCTGGGCGTCAACGAGGTGCGCGTCATCGCCCCCAAGACCCTCATCCCCAAGGAAGTGGAAACCATGGGCGTGCATGTCTATCACGATCTGCGCCAGGGATTGCGCGACGCGGACGTGGTAATCGCCCTGCGCCTGCAATACGAGCGCATGCAGGGGGCGATGCTGCCCAGTGAACATGAATATTTCCAACTCTACGGACTCACCGAGGAAAAACTGGCGTTGGCCAAACCCGACGCCATCATCATGCACCCCGGCCCCATCAACCGCGGCGTGGAGATCGCCTCCGACGTTGCCGACGGACCGCGCTCGGTGATCCTGCAACAGGTCACCCACGGTATCGCGGTGCGCATGGCGGTGATGGCCATGGCCATGGGCAGTATGCCCGGGAGGGACGGCTGATGCGCCTGTGGATTCGCAACGGCCGCCTTATCGATCCGGCCACCAAGCTGGACGCGGTGCAGGACCTGTGGATCGCCGACGGCCGGATAATCGCCAGCGGTTCGGCCCCCGCCGGCTTTGAGGCCGAGCGCAGCATCGACGCCGGCGGTCTGGTGGTATGTCCGGGCCTCGTGGATCTATGTGCCCGTCTGCGCGAACCGGGCCAAGAATACAAGGCCACCATCGCCACCGAAACCGCCGCGGCCGCCGCGGCCGGCATCACCACCCTGATCTGTCCTCCGGATACCGACCCGGTGATCGATACCCCGGCGGTGGCCAATCTCATCCAGCGCCGCGCCCAGGCCGCGGGCAAGGCACGGGTCTTGACCGTGGGTGCCCTGACCCAGGGTCTGGAGAGCACCCAGCTCAGCGAAATGGGGGCCTTGAAAGAGGCTGGTTGCGTAGCGATGAGCAATGCCGGCCGGCCCATTGCCAATACCCTGGTGATGCGCCGCGCCATGGAATATGCAGCCACCCATGCGCTGACGGTGTTCCTCCATGCCGAAGACCCCTGGCTGAGTAATCACGGTTGCATGCATGAAGGCCAGGTCAGCAATCGCCTGGGGCTGGCGGGTATTCCGGAGGCCACCGAGACCGTGGCCGTGGCCCGCGACCTGGCCCTGGTGCAACAAACCGGGGTACGGGCCCACTTTTGCCGCCTATCCACCACCCAGGCGGTGCGCATGGTGGCCCGCGCCCAATATGATGGCCTTCCCGTGACCGCGGACGTGAGCGCTCATCACCTGCATCTTACCGAGATCGACATCGGCGACTTCGACAGTCAATGTCATGTATTGCCGCCGCTGCGTACCCAGCGGGATCGCGACGGCCTGCGCGGCGGGCTCGCCAGGGGGACGCTGCTGGCTATCTGCTCCGATCATCAACCTCACGAAGCCGATGCCAAGCTCGCCCCCTTCGCCGCCACGGCAGCGGGGATCTCCGCATTGGAGAGCTTACTGCCCCTAAGCCTGCGACTGGTGGAGGACGGGGTAATGAGCCTGATGGAGGTCATCTCGCGCCTGAGCTATCAGCCGGCGCGACTGCTCGGGGTGGAGGCCGGCACACTCGGCGTCGGAGCCGTCGCGGACCTGTGTCTATTCAATCCGGACGAGGAATGGGAGTTCGCGGCGCAACACATGCACAGTCGCGGTCACAACACCCCCTTCACCGGCTGGCAATTCAAGGGCCGCACGGTCATGACCGTCTTCAGCGGTAACATCGTCTTCGAAAGAGAGATAGCCCCACCCGGCCAATTTTAACTGCAACAACCACTGCGAGGAGCTTAGATCAGGCTCTTGCTCTTATGCTCGGTGATGGACATGCCCTCACCCTCTTGCCGTTCCAGACCCACTTGACCGATGTCGTCGGCGAACGTGTGCGGATCCACGCCCTTGCCAAGCTTTACCATGAGGCGCACCTCATTGGTCGACTCGGCGTTGAGCAAGGCCTCTTCATAGCTGATATCACCCCGGGCATACAGTTCATAGATGGCCTGATCGAAGGTGCGCATACCCAGATCCGTGGAGCGCTGCATCAGATCCTTCAACAGATGGGTATCGCCGCGGCGGATGATATCCGCGGCCAACGGGGTATTGAACAACACCTCCAGGGCCACGCGCCGGCCGTTGCCGTCCATACGCGGAATGAGACGCTGCGCCAAGACCGCCTTCAAGTTCAAGGACAGATCCAGCAATAAATGATCACGACGATCCCGCGGAAAGAGATGTACCACGCGATCCAGCGCCTGCGCGGCGTTGGTGGCATGCAAGGTGGCCAAGCACAGATGTCCGGTCTCGGCGAAGGCCAGGGCCAGTTCCATCGCCTCGCGGGTTCTGATCTCGCCCAATAAAATCACATCAGGGGCCTGACGCAGGGCATTGCGCAGCGCGGCTTCGAAAGATTCGGTATCGATACCGACCTCACGCTGGGTGATGATGCAGCCGTCGGGCTGATGGACAAACTCTATGGGATCTTCAACGCAAATGATATGTCCGCAACTGTTGCGATTGCGATATCCCACCATGGCCGCCAGGGTGGTGGATTTACCCATGGCGGTGGCGCCCACCATCAGGATCAAGCCGCGCTTGGTCATGCTCAGCTCTTCGAGCATGGCGGGTAATTGCAGTTCATCGAAGGTGGGGATGTGGGTTTCGATGCGGCGCAGCACCATGCCAATATTATTCTGATGCTGAAAGACATTAACGCGAAAGCGTCCCAAGCCCGGGCGCTGCAGGGCGAAATTGCATTCATGGGTAACCTCGAACTCGACCTGCTGCGTACCGCTCATGATGGAATAAGCAAGGTCGCGCGACTCTTCCGGCAACAGGATGTCCTGATCGAGCTTCTCCAGGGTGCCGTGAATTTTCAGACTGGGAACCGATCCCGCCGTGATAAACAGATCGGAGGCGCCCAATTGCACCATTGTATGGAGGAAAGAATCGATTTGCATAGCTTACCTCGATCGGCCTTCTCCGCATCCTCGATGGGATAGTGGCCTTTGTTGGTTCTTTTCGGACCTGCAACTCTACCGAGTATAGTCGAATCCTTGCTTAATGTTCTATCGCCGCGACAATAACATGTTAAGAAATCCGACACATTACTGCACCGGATTCAAGAAAATATGCCTTAACTTCATTGCGGCTTTATTCGTCTTTAGTCTTCGGTGAAAAGCATCCGCCGAAAACCTATCAAGTCCGCTTATGCCCTGTGTCGTCATTGCGCTTAGCCAAATAAATCTCCAAACCCTGGGCGTTGAGCTCGAGATCCAATGCCAATAAATCCACCACCCGCTGCCGCGGCAAACGGCAGTCATGCGCCTGCAAGGCGTTCAATAGAATTTCCCGCAGCCCTGCTACCAAAGCCACTTGGCGATGTTCCGCCATTCCCGCTACAGCGCGTGCCACATCGACAAAGTCATCGATCATGCGATGCAATTGCGCCGCCAAGCGCGGGATATCCTCCACACAACCGTAGTGGGTGAGGTACATGCGTTCGGGATTGAAGCCCAGCAAGCGATCGATGGAAGCATGCAAGGCCTCGGCATCGAATTGCACCGGAGTAGTGGTGGGAAAAATAAACGGGCCGTGCTGTGTGTCGAATTCTCGATAGGATAAGCCGAAGGTATCGCCGCAGAAGACACCGCGGCTGCGCGCATCCCATATGCAATAATGATGGCGGGCATGCCCGGGCGTATCCACAAACACCAGGGCACGACCGTTCAATGTCAGCTCGAAATTATCCGGCGCCGTGAGCACGCGTCCCGCCGCCACCGGCACGATATCGCCGTACAGGCTGCGAAAGCGCTCTTCACCGTACACCGCCGTGGCGCCGGCGATCAATTTGGCGGGATCGATCATATGCGGGGCGCCGCGAGGATGCACCACCAGCTGCGCCGCGGGCAAGTATTGCAGCAAGGCGCCGGCGCCGCCGGCGTGATCGAGATGCACATGGGTGACCATGAGGTAACGCACGTCTTGGCGGGCGATACCCTTGTCGTGCAAGACCTGCAGGATACGCGGCACCGAATGGGCTGTACCCACATCCACCAAGGCCGCCTGGCCGTGCGCGACGATCAAGTGACTGGCATCGAATCCCGGCCGGCAATAACCGGTATCGATGGTGGAAATGCCGTGACCGATGTCCTTGCACAACGGATATTCCATTGCCCCGCACTCACTTAAGCGATTCCGAACCATAGTAACAGCACCTCGCTCCGGCGTCCGCCCTTGACAGTGCGCCGCCTCAGCCCGTACATTGCCCATGCTTCAAACCTCAGGTGTCCCATCCCCTTCACGGGGCGGGATCAAACGGGAAGCCGGTGCGTTCCTTGGGAACAATTCCGGCGCTGCCCCCGCAACGGTAGGTGAGAGTAGGCGGATCATTTGGCCACTGCGTAAAACGTGGGAAGGCGATCCGTCGGGTCATCGAAGACATGGCCCGCTCACGAGCCCGGAGACCGGCCTGCAGGTTGAATTGAGTTCAGCGTTGCGGTGGGCAATGCGCGGGCGGCCGTATTTCATTGCCTCCTTGCCGTTCTTCCTCCGTCGCTGATGATTTTATCCGCGCGGGTGTGCGCATAACAAAAAGGAAGAACTCATGTCTCGTTTCACGCTGCGGCCAATCGCCGCCAGTTTGTTGTTTATTTCATCAGCCGTAGTCGCCGCCGAACCACCCATCATCGTCACCGCGACCCGCACCGCGCAGATCGCCGATGAATCCCTGGCGCCGGTGATCGTCATCGACCGCACCAAGATCGAACAAAGCCAGGCGGTGGATATCGGCGATCTATTGCGCGAGCACGCCGGGCTCGACATCGGCCGCAACGGCGGCCCCGGTCAGCCCACCTCTTTGTTCATGCGCGGCACCGACAGCAATCACGTGCTGGTGATGGTGGACGGCGTCAAGATCAACCCCGGCACCATCGGCGGCGCCGCCCTGCAGAACATCGACCCCGAACTGATCGAGCGCATCGAGATCGTCAAGGGTCCGCGCTCCACTCTCTACGGCTCGGAGGCGGTGGGCGGCGTCATCAACATCATCACCCGCCGCGCCGCCAAGGGACTGGATGCCAACGCCTACCTGGGCGCAGGCCGCTATGAGACCCGCAAGGCCGGCGCCGGCGCGCATAAGGGCGGTGACGACTATCGCGCCGGCTTCGACGTCGGCTACACCAAGACCAACGGCTTTCCCACTCGCACCACCTCCGACATCGTCAGCGGCTACGACAATCGCAGCCTCAATCTCTATCTCGGCAAACACCTGAGCGGCGTCGACCTGGAATTGAGCCATTGGCAAGCCGGCGGCACCAGCGATTATCTCGACTACACTCTCGCGCCGCTGTCACAAGACTATGCCAACCGCGTCACCGAGTTAAAAGTGAATGCCGCGCCGCAAGACAGCTGGACCACCACCCTGCGCCTCAGCCGAGCGGTGGATAACATCGACCAAAACCAGAGCAGTGACTTCGCTCACACCCGTCGCGACAGCGTGGATTGGCAGAACAATCTGCAACTCACCACCGAACAACTGCTCAGCGCCGGGCTTTATGCGTCGCGAGAACATATCTCGAGCATCAGTTACGGCAGCGGCTTCGGCGATAACACCAAAACCAAGGCACTGTACGCACAAGACGACTTGAATCTTGGTCCGCATCGCTTATTGTTGGCGGCGCGCCATACTCATCATGACGCCTTCGGCGGCCACACTACCTGGGACGCGGAATACGGCTATCACTTCACGCCGCACACCCGGGTCAGCGCCGCGGTCGGCACCGCCTTTCGCGCCCCGGACGCCACCGATCGCTTCGGTTACGGAGGAGATCCCAATCTACAGGCGGAGACCTCGCGCAACTTCGAGTTGGGCCTGCATCATCAATTGAGTGCCCGGCAATCCATGGCACTGAGCGTCTTCGACAATCGCATCAAGGACCTCATTGAGTACGACTTTTCCAGCAATAAGATGATGAACATCGGCCGCGCCCGCATCCGCGGCATTGAAGGCAGCTATGATATTAAAATGCGGTCCTGGGGCGCGCATATCGAGGCCATTGTCCAGAGCCCCAAGAATGAGGATAGCGGCAAACCGCTGTTACGCCGCGCCAAACGTTCACTCACCGCATCAGCCTTCTATGACCTGGGTCGCTATCGCTTCGGAGCCGATTGGATGCTAACCAGTCAACGCAGGGATATCGACTCCAACACTTTCAATTACATCTATGATGCCGGCTATGGCTTGCTGAATCTCACCGCGCTGATGCATATCGACCAACAGTGGACGCTGCAGGGTCGGGTGGAAAATGCCGCCGACAAACGCTACACCCTGGTGGATGGCTACAACACCGCGGGACGTTCCCTGTATGTGGAACTGCGTTACGGATACAAGGGCTGATGGGGCCATGGGCGCGGGCATGAGCCGCTTTATCCTGCTCTCCGCCGCCCTGCATCTGGGTGTGCTGGTCGCGCTGGGCTATGGCACAGTGCGGCCAGCGCAACTCCTGCCCTCGCCATTGGCGGTTACGCTAAACGAACCATTCACCGCGATGACTGCAACCGTGCACCATCGCGCCGTTCGTCATGCTTCGGCGCGGTCCGCTGTGAATAACGCCGCCAAGACCATCAAACATACCGCGCCGGCTGAGCCGTTGCAGCGCGCACCACGACAAATAACGCAAAATGGTTCCTCGTCGGCCGTGACACCGGCAGCTGCCGTTAGCGAAGCGACTGCTCACGCCAGTGACGACGCTGGCGATCCGCCCTCTCCCGTCACGGCACAACAATTCGCAGAGCCGGCTGTAAACGAGATCACGCACGACAACATCGCTGACCAGAACACCGTCATACCGGCACAACAAATCGACACGACGCGACTGGCCTCTCAACTCGAAGCTCAATTGCGCGACGCCCTCGCCCCTTATTTCGCCTACCCCATGATGGCACGCCGCAACGGCTGGCAAGGACAAGTCCAGGTCGGTCTGCGGGTGGAGGCGGATGGCCGCTTGAGCCATGTGCGCATCGCCCACTCCTCCGGCTACCGCCTGCTGGACAGCGCCGCGCTCGCCACGCTGAATCGCATCAACGCGGTACCCAAGGCCACCGGCTGGTTGGACGGACGCCACTTTGATATGGTGTTACCCATCGACTACCGACTGATCGACGGGCAGAGTTAGCGGCCGGTTGAGAAGTCACCTGTCTCACCGGCGGAAGCCGGTGTCCAGGAAGGTGAACATCGTGGAATACGCCCAGCAGCGTGTTCCCCACCAATCCATTACCGCAAGTGACACAATAGGACCCGACATGGGAAAACGCCTCTCCAAGATCATCACCCGCACCGGCGACAATGGCACCACCGGCCTCAGCGATGGCAGTCGCGTCGCCAAGGACGATGCACGCATCGAGGCCATGGGTGACGTGGACGAACTCAATAGCCTGCTGGGCGTTTTACTCACCCATGACATACCCGAACCGAGCCGCGCCTATCTCAACCGCGTTCAACACGAACTGTTCGAGCTGGGCGGCGAGCTGAGCCTCCCCGGCCACACCTTGATCAATGCCGACGCCATCCAGCGTCTGGAAAATAACGCCGAACTGCTCAACGCCTCCCTGCCCCCGCTCAAGGAATTCATCCTGCCGGGCGGCACGCCGGCCGCGGCAGCCTGTCATGTGGCGCGTACCGTATGCCGCCGCGCCGAACGCCGCGTGGTCAGCCTGGCGCGGCAAACCCCAATCAACGAACATCTGCAAATCTACTTGAACCGCCTCTCCGACTTGCTGTTTGTCATCGCTCGCATCCTGGCCCGCAGCGATGGCCGCGAAGAAGTGCAGTGGCAACACGAGCGGGAATGACTTCGGAAAGTTCTGGTTAATTCCGAGCTGTCATCCCAGGAAATATCCCCCCTGGGGCACAAGAACCGGAATCGGGAGATTCCGTGATTATCCACTTCCGTCACGGCAACCCCGTCGGCATGCGGTAAGCGAATTTGCCAATTATTTACATAAACTCAAACACCCCGATGCGACGCGTCCCCAACTTAGCCTAAGGAGGGGATATAATATTTTTTCTCATCCTTTCATAAGGAGAAGTGTGTGCATAGCGGACGGGGGGCTGGTTTTTCCCCGGCCGAGGAGTGGACTGCTGAGTTCAGCATATCAATAACAAGCAATACAAACTTATTTCCTGCTAACCCGGATTTTGTGAGGAGCAGATCAGCATGAAACAACCCGTCGTCGTCATCGGTATCGGAGAACTGGGCAGCATCTTCGCCCGCGGCCTGCTGCGCTGCGGCCATCCGGTCTACCCCATCACCCGCAATATGGACATGGCCAGGGAGGCCATAGCAATTCCCGATCCCGTCTTAGTATTGCTTGCCGTAGCAGAAAATGACCTACACCCCACTCTGGAACAAATCCCCGAGCCCTGGCGCGACAAACTATGCCTGTTGCAGAACGAACTGCTGCCCCGTGATTGGCAGGCTCATACCCTTCACGATCCGACGATCATCGCCGTATGGTTTGAAAAAAAGAAGGGTCAGGACGTCAAGGTACTGCTGCCCTCGCCTATTTACGGCCCACACTCAGCCACCATCCAATCGGCCTTGGCCGCCGTAGACATCCCGGCACACACCTTGGCCACGCATGACGAACTGCTGTATGAACTGGTGCGTAAGAATATCTATATCCTCACCATCAATATCGCCGGCCTGGTTGCTGGCGGCACCGTCAGTGAACTGTGGCGCGATCATCAAACCCTGACCCGCGAGATCGCCGAAGAAATCATCAGCATCCAGGAGTGGCTGACCGACGAAGAGCTGCCCCGTGACCGCTTGATCGAAGGCATGCTCGAAGCCTTCGCCGGCGATCCGGAACACAAATGCCTGGGCCGTACCGCGCTTTCACGCCTGCAGCGGGCATTAAGTCATGCGGATGAAACGGGTTTGGCGGCACCTAAGCTTAGGGAAATTTATGCACGCAGCGGAGAGAAATAGAATGCAGTCCTGTCATCTATTTACCTCAGCCGCTGGTTGACCGACAATAGCTGGCGCATAATCGGCCCATTGGCCATCAACTTATTTATAGCGCAACAAATGGACCACGATTCTTTTGATGAACGGTTAGCGCCCTTATGAAACCAAGATTTCACCAACTCAATGAAGGCTGGAATGCCGAGCCTTATGTTCCCAGCCCTGTTATCGAGATTCAGACCCAGGATATTGTACTCAAATTTTTTGTAAATGCATTTCAGTTTCCGGAATTTGAGGAAGGTGAATTCGGTGCCCTTCGTTTTGGGCGCTGCGAGCGTTATCGCCTAGGCCCCACCAATGACGATGGCTGGTACAGTGGTCTATGCCGCTTTAGCAAGCTGGCGCCGGAGTGGGGGGAGTTTTATATAGTCCAGGGTGCCAACGAATTGCTGGATGCCCCTCAAGACTGGCAAGTCGTTACCCCCACTAGCGGTAGTGGGCGACATTTCTTGTTCTACTTCCGTGACAACACATTTGAATGCGTCGCCGAACAATGCATGATTGAAGCTGGCGCCAACAATTCGCTGCAACGGACCGGGAAAAACCTGCGCATTCCATCGGCCGCTGAACTTAAACCCTCTGCGTATCAGAGGAGACGCTTGTGCCGGTCGTGACGGGCTGAATTACCGGCGCGCTTCCACAGTGGGAAGCTGTCTGCCTTCTGCCAAGAACGGACGGTTGCTTAGCCCACTCGGCCACGCCATCCGCGCCAACTATTGAGACTAAAATACGGACGCCCGCGCAACAGCCTCATCGAACGGCAAACGATTGGGGTGGGATTATTGGCACCCATGTATAGAATGACCTTGCGCGAACCCTAGCCTATTTACTGCTAGCCCACTTATGTTTTCCAATCAGCGAGATGCAGAATGAAGTCATATATTTCAATTATCGGCGGTTTATTTATAGTTACCGGTTTTGTGATCGCACATTTTATCGGGTACAACCCGTTTCAGTCGCAGGACTTGCAGGCGTCAAGCAAAGCATACGTCGAGGCGAATGTTCCCGCGATCATTTCCACGGGGTCAAAGGACGAGCTGCTAAAAAGGTCATCGCCGCAACTTCTAAAAAGTGTTGACGAAAACCCCAGTCAGCTGGACCGGCAATTTCAAAACCTGGCAAAGCTTGGAGCTATGCGAAAGTTCGGCGATGTCAGAGGCTATGCCACCAATTTCACCACAAACCAGGACCGCATAGTCATAACTGCCTCTTACGTTGCCACCGCCAAATTTGAGAATGGCGAAGGGCATATCTCCGTCCGTCTACTTCAATCGCATGGCCAATGGCAATTCTTGCGGTTCAATGTGGATTCAGCGCCTCGCCCATAAATGAGCGTAGCCCATCGCATCACGCTGATTTTTTATTATATTTCATTGGGTAACGGCCGCATACCCCACAGGCAACACTCCCAGCCAAACCTGACCTGAAAAATTACAGCCGACCCATCCCCTCCCACCCGACTGGCACGGAAAATGCCACGGCGAGCCCGCCCTGGTCCTTTTATGACCATTTGAATGAATTACAGTTTTACTCGATTAACCCGATAAATATCTCAATGACAACCAGGTAAATCGGTCTGACGGTATTGCTATCGAGCCCTCACTAATATCACCAACATTCAAGTTGCATTTTTCGGACACTTCACAGTCACAAAGTGAATTTTTATAAGAGTCGGCCCTAAGCACACACGTTTGAGATAGTTATCATGTATGAATCTTATTACAAGCTGAATGCCCGACCTTTTCAACTGAGCCCCGATCCCCGCTTTTTTTACGGCAGCACAAATCATAAACGCGCTATGTCCTATTTGCGTTACGGCTTAACCCAAGGCGAGGGTTTTATTGTTATCACCGGAGAGATCGGCACGGGAAAGACCATGCTGGTGAAAACCTTAATTGAAGAGCTTGCCCAGGATAACGTGGTTGTCGCTCAATTGGTAACGACCCAGCTCCAGGAAGACGATACCTTGCGGATGGTCGCCGCCAGTTTTGGCTTGCCATACGACGGACTGGACAAGGCAACCATTCTCAATAACCTGGAATCATTTATGATGTCGCGCGTTCGCGATGGCAAGCGGCTGCTGCTGTTAGTGGACGAGGCGCAAAACCTCCCTCCGCGCTCCCTGGAGGAATTGCGTCTGCTCTCCAATTTTCAATTAGGAAGAAAAGTATTGCTGCAGAGCTTCTTACTCGGACAGCCTGAATTTCGCAATACTATACAGGCCAAAGGTCTTGAGCAGCTGCGCCAGCGGGTGAAAGCCGCCTATCATTTGTCGCCTTTGAACGCAGAACAGACTCGAAATTACATTGAATATCGCCTACGCGCCGCCGGGTGGCGCGATGACCCAAAGTTCACCGATACTGCTTTCACGTCAATATATAAGTACACAGGCGGAGTTCCGCGCCGCATAAACACCTTTTGTGATCGCCTCTTACTGTTCGGGATGTTAGAGGAAATACACGAATTCGATGCAGACAAGATCAAGACCGTGATGCAGGAACTTTTAAGCGAAATGCCTACTGGCAATTCACCCATATTCAATGGCGAGAGCAAAGATAAACTAGACGCCGATCCCGACATGGAAAATCTAGCCCCATCCAGCCAAGCATCGATATCAAGCTTAAAAAAAGCCAGCCCCAACTCTTTGGACGCTCGTGTGGAGGCTTTGGAAAAACGCCTGATGCAATTGGAAAAGGCCATCCTCACATGGGTCAACTCTTCAATCAGGGCGTCCTAACTGTCTTTGAAATAAATGATAAGGATGACCCGCAAGCTTTATTCAAACGGATATATTTTCCCCTATAAACTTGGATCTGAAAGTTCCGGGGGGACCTGCAACTACCTGCCCGGCATATAGGCCCAAGCGCACAGGCTATTGCCACATAACAGCGGACTTTCGCATGCTTCGGTCAAACAAGCGCCACGGACCGACAGTCCGAGTTCGCGGTGGGCCGCGCTAAATTTCGCCTTAGGCCGATTCTTGCTTTCGCTTCAATTGAATTGAGTGGCCGGTTATTTCTCCGGGCTGGATATAAGCATGTCACTAACTTGAAAGCACGCGGCTCTACTCATGCAATTATTTTTTATTTTTACATAAATTCGAGCTATATTCCGGGCGGTGGAAGGGATCAAGAGATATTTAACCTACAAATCACATCGGATCATTGTTATCGGGAACAGCACTGTGAAAATTGTGCAAATACGCCGTACTCGATGGAACCCTTATATCGCATCCCTCTGGCGAACGTATTAACACTATTCTCAGATGGGTTTCCAACTCCTTGAATCGCTCATAGCCGTCGCGATAGTTGCGGTACTTGTGTTCATTGCAATCCCCAGTTACTCCGATTACCGAGACAAAATGAATAGCGCCATCGCCGTAGCTGACATCAATACCATAGATCAGGCAATCGAGCGGTTCTACCAAGAATATAATAGTTACCCCGACATCCTCGGTGAAGTGAAAAAGGGTAAGCTACTGGATCCCTGGAAACACCAATACCAATATTTGAGAATCGCCGGCGCAACCCTCAAGGGCAAGTACGGAGCCCGCGTCAGCCCCCTCACTGCCAAGATGAGTCGAGACGACATCGTCTGCGCCTACGACGGCAAATTATAGGACTTGCCGCAAATTTTTGAGGTGCATCATTAACTCTGGGAGTCTTCTTGCCATATCAGCGCAATGAAGGTACGGATATTTGCCGTGAAATATCAATTTTAGAAATGTGCCGCTAATCGACCGACAGGGCAAATGAATTCATATTATTTAAAATACACTCGGCGGCAAATTTATTGCGATGCAACGCATGACAGACACTCGAATTCATGAACCGAATGGCGACAGTGGGCCGGATGCGCCCCTGATGCTATGCGTAGAGGCGTATTCAGTTCAAAGATACGTTACCGCTCTGCCAAGACATAAATCCTTTCCAGCAAGCGACTCAAGCCCTGATCTTGAAAACGTGGGTTAGCCGCCAGAATGTCTTCGCTGCAAAGCAACTCTATCTTGAAATAGTCCTGGTATAGCAAAGCAACTTCCTGCTCTGTCACCGCGAAAGGTGGGCCATCCGTCTCCGCTTGAGGATAATCCATAGTCACCAACAGCACTCTCATCTTGCTCGGCACGATGCTGCGCAGGTGCGCGGCATAGCGCTGGCGCATGGCGGGCGGCAGGGCGATCAACGAGGCACGGTCGTACACTGCGGCAATTCCCGCCACATCATCAGCGCCCAGGTCGAAGAAATCGCCCTGGAATATTTTGATACCTTCGCTCTCCCACAGGGTAAAAGCCCCATGCGGACGCTGAGTCACCCTCAAATTGTTCTCGGCGAAGAAGGCCGCCACGGCACGGGGCACGATCTCCACGCCGATCACGGAATATCCCTGATCTCGCAGCCATAGGATATCGCGGCTCTTGCCGCATAGCGGCACGAATACCGTGGCGCCCGGCGCGACACCCAAGCTGGGCCAGTAGCGTTGCAGGTAAGGATTGATTTCGTCTTGATGAAAACCGATGCGACCTTCATCCCAGCGGGCTTGCCAGAAATCTCGATTCATGGATATCCTCATTTCTATTTCACAGAAAACTCTAACACCAATACCACCCTCACTCTATGGTGCTCCCCGAAGAGCGGAAGATAAGAGCCCTGCTCCCCCCGGGATCTCGGCGCCTCTTGAGGGAAGAAGAGGCGGAATCAGGACGGTGGTCAGTAAAGTCGCTTATCCGACTCATATTGACATCGTGACATCATAAAACATTCAACGCATGGACGTCCCGGGCCTAGGCCGCTACAATGCCAGACTTTTCGACAAGATCTCATTTCACCATGGCAAAACACACGAAAACATCACACCGCGCGCACGGCAAGACTCAGGCCGAGAGCGCCGATCGTCATATCCTTTATCAACATTCGGTACAGGCCCCCGACTTCGAGGTCGAATTCTTCGAGGACCGTTACAAGGAGTTACGCGGCAAGAAACCCAAGTCCATGCGCGAGGATTTCTGCGGCACGGCGCTATTGAGCGTGGAGTGGTGCAAGACCCATCCCAAACGCACCGCGCTGGGCGTGGACCTGTGCCAGGACACACTGGCTTGGGGCGTACGCCATAATATCAAGCCGGCGGGCCGCGATATCGAGTCGCGGGTCGATTTGCGCCATGCCAATGTGCTCGACGTCCATGAGCCCAAGGTGGATGTCACCTGTGCCATGAATTTCAGCTACTGCGTGTTCAAGACCCGCGGTGCGCTGCGTCACTATTTCGAGTCCACCCATCGCGGCCTCAAAAAAGACGGCATCTTCGTACTTGATCTGCTGGGCGGCAGCGAGACCATGGGAGTCACCGAAGAGGAGCGCGAGGTGGAAGGCCAGAATTTCACCTATGTCTGGGATCAGGCCAGGTTCAACCCTATCACCCATGACTTCCTGTGCCACATCCACTTCCGTTTTCCCGACGGCTCACAGCTGCGTCGCGCCTATACCTATGATTGGCGCCTGTGGACCCTGCCGGAGCTCCGCGAGGTGCTCATCGAGGCCGGATTCTCCCGGGTCCATGTGTTCTGGGAGCAGTTCGAGCCGGATCCGGAAGACGAGGATGAACTGATCAGCACCGACGAGCACATAGAGACCCTGGAAGCGGAAAATCAGGAGGCGTGGATCGCCTACATCGTCGCGGAGGCGTGAGCCGTCCCCTGCGCAGCTAGGGTCATCAGCCCTGACAAACCCGGAGAGGCGGATTCAGCGCACTGTCAAACCTGGATACGTCGCTCTAGAGCGCTTAGCCAGTGTGCTGCAGTCGTGCCGCCCAGCAGCCAGCCCGCTGTGACGCCACCGGCGTCGGCCACCATGTCTAGATACTCGAAGTCGCGATAACCGCTCCAGCCCTGTACATACTCCAGGGCAATACCCAAGGCGATGAACCCCAGCCCCCACCACGCATGGAGGCGACGTTGATAGAGCTGCGCGAACCACATCATCATTGCAAAATAGGCAAGTGCATGGCCGATCTTGTCGCCCTGCTCCACATCGATTTCGATGGGATGCGGCGTAAGCGACAGATAAATCACCGTCGCGATCAGCAGCCAGCCGATGACCGACCACAGCTTGAACCAGTGCAGGTCCCGGCGCATGCGCCTCAATCCCACAACCAAGCGGCGCCGCGCACACCGCTTGAGTCCCCGTATTTGGCGGGTACCAGGCGCGTGTCGACGCAATCGGAAAACACATAGCG
>Ga0315556_1001133_pt1 | contig 16332 bp, 11 predicted proteins | sample SalMarSW160310MG_FD_202112 | JGI IMG/M metagenome (GOLD analysis project Ga0315556, IMG submission 202112) | Salt marsh sediment microbial communities from the Plum Island Ecosystem LTER, Massachusetts, United States - Salt Marsh Sediment SW1603-10 ...
CCGTCCAGCGATCTCCCAGCGCTTTCCAATCCTCCCCAACCGACGCCGCCCGCTTCAGAATGTCGTCGTCGATATCGGTGACGTTCTGGACGTAGCGGACTTCCTTTCCGCTGTACTCGAGGTAACGAATCAGCAGATCGGTCGTGGCGTAGGTGAATGCATGTCCCAGATGAGTCGTGTCGTAGGGTGTGATTCCGCACACGTAGACCGTGACCGCCTCACCTTGCGGGACGAAGTCTTCCACACTTTGGCTCAGCGAGTTGTAGAGTCTCAAGGCTTACCTCGTGACAAGCGCAATTCGAACTTAAGAGCGCCCCATTGACGGACCGTTCATTGCGGCAGGCGCAGCAGAGCGCCTTCTGATTCGGATCTTGCGGGTTGTGCGTTATTGAGTCTTTGTGGCCTACTGGCCTTTCAACCAGACGTACAGAGTGCGCTTCTCTTCGGCCAGCTCAATCTTCTCCTCGCGGGCCAGCCAGCCAATGGCCATCTGGATCTCTCGCTTGGGGGCCTTGGCAGCCTTTTCGACAGCGCTGACGCTTGATCGTCCGTTCTTCTGGAGATAGGTCCAGATCTTGCCAGCGGTTGCGCCAACGGAATTGACAGTGGTCATGGTCGGTTCCTCCTTAGGGCGATGGTTCGAGACTGCGGGACGGATAGTCCAACCAGACCATGAAATGCCGGGCTGGACTTCGGCCGCGATGTGACTCTTTCATCCTAACATCGAACAGGGATAGTGGGTGTGTTGGGGGGTCAGTCAGCGTTCTTCAGAAAGAGCACGCCCAGGGGAGGCAGCATTAGCGAGAGCGAATAGGGACGCCCATGGTAAGGGATGGGGCGAGCTTGGACTCCGCCCATGTTTCCGACGCCGCTGCCCCCATAAACTTCGGCGTCGCTGTTCAGCAGTTCGCGCCACTCCCCACGTTCGGGGACGCCCACCCGGTAGCCCTCACGCACCACCGGGGTGAAATTGGCGATCACCAGCACCGATTCTTGTCGCGCCCGATCGTGGCGCATGAAACTGATCACGCTCTGTTCCCAATCGTTGGCATCCACCCACTCAAATCCGGCCGCTTGAAAATCGATCTGATGCAGCGCCAGTTGGTCACGATACAGATTGTTGAGATCGGCCACCCAGCGCTGCAGGCCGGCATGCTGCGGTTGATCGAGCAGGTGCCAGTCTAAGCTGCTGTCATGGTTCCACTCACTCCACTGGCCTAGCTCGCCTCCCATGAAGAGCAGCTTCTTTCCCGGCTGGCCATACATGTAGCCCAGCAGCGCGCGCAGGTTGGCTAGCTTCTGCCAGCTGTCCCCCGGCATCTTGCTAGCCAAGGATCCCTTGCCGTGCACCACTTCGTCATGCGACAGGGAAAGCACAAAGTTCTCATTGAAAGCATACATCAGCCGGAATGAAAGCTGGTTATGATGAAATTTGCGATGAACTGGATCGTGCTGGATGTACTCGAGCATGTCATGCATCCAGCCCATGTCCCACTTCATACCAAAACCCAGCCCGCCCAGATACGTCGGCCGGGACACCATCGGCCAGGCCGTGGACTCTTCGGCGATCGTTTGCACGCCTGGATTGTCCCGATAGACGGCTTCGTTCATCCGCCGCAGCAGGCTGATGGCCTCCAGGTTCTCATTGCCGCCGTGTGGGTTGGGGATCCACTCCCCGGCCTTGCGGGAGTAATCCAGATAGAGCATCGAGGCCACAGCGTCCACCCTCAACCCATCGACATGGTATACGTCCAGCCAGAACTGCGCACTGCTGATCAGGAATGAGCGGACTTCGTTGCGCCCGTAGTTGAAGATATAGCTCTGCCAATCGGGATGGAACCCCTTGCGCCGGTCGGCGTGCTCGTAGAGATGCGTGCCGTCGAAATAGGCCAAACCGTACTCGTCCGAGGGGAAATGTGACGGCACCCAATCCAGGATCACCCCGATGCCTGCTTGATGGAGTTTGTCAACGAGGTACATGAAGTCCTCAGGCGTTCCGAATCGGCTGGTCGGCGCAAAGTAGCCCGTGACCTGGTAGCCCCACGATCCAGCGAAGGGATGCTCCATGATAGGCATGAATTCGACGTGAGTGTAGCCGAGCCGGGTCAGATAGGGGACGAGCTCGCTGGCCAACTCGCGGTAGGTGAGCGAACGGTTGCCCTCCTCAGGAACCCGCCGCCACGAACCCAGGTGCATTTCGTAGGTCGAGATCGCCTCCTCAAGCGCGTTCGTTTCGGCACGCGCTGACATCCATTCCTGGTCGCCCCATTGATAGGATTGGTCCCAGACGACGGATGCCGTCTTGGGCGGCACCTCGGTGGCAAAGGCGAAGGGATCGGCCTTTTCCACTTTGTAGCCTGAGTAGCGAGACTCAACCTTGTATTTGTAGACGATGCCAGCGGTCAACCCAGGCACAAAACCGGTCCAGATGCCGGAGTTCCCCTTGGGGGCAAGCAGATGCACTCCTGGAGTCCAGCCATTGAAGTCCCCGATCACGGAAATCCGCTCAGCGTCTGGCGCCCAAACGGCGAAGTACACGCCGGGCTGCTCATCGACCTCACCGAGGTGCGCGCCCATCTTCTCATACAGTTTGAAGTGAGAGCCCTCGTTGAACAGGTAAAGATCATCTTGCGTCAGAAGGTCTGCAGGGACAACGCCCGGGGGCGATGCCTCCTTGTTTCGAGGCTGGGCGTTCTTGGAAGGGCTCACTCGCTACTCCTTTTCAACCGGTGACAGGTTGGGGCGTGTGCATCAGTTATCCTCGCAAAGAAATGTTGTTCATCATGTCGAGAACACCCTTGAGCGGGATCTTCACCCACCCCGGCCGATTGTCGAGCTCGTAGCGGATCTCATACATGGCTTTGTCCAGACGATAGGCGTCCAGCATGACCGCCAAATCCTCCTGCGAAGTGGGCAGAAAGATAGCCTCATTTGCTGTCTCAAGATAGCTCTTGAGGAAGGCAACCGTGGACCACTCCCCCCAGTAGCGCGCCCAGGGCTCCAGCACCTGCTGGTCCTCTGTTCGAACGCCTCCCATTTCCCGATTGAACAGGGCAGCATAGCCAGCGTAGTGAAACGAACGGATCATGCCAGCCACATCTCGCAGCGGCGACCGTTTGAGCCGGCGCTCGGTCAACGGCCGCGCCGGCTCACCCTCGAAATCGATAATCACAAAGTCCTTGCCCGTGTTGAGCACCTGGCCAAGGTGGTAGTCGCCGTGACATCGGATCAGGCAGGCGTCGATCTTGTGTGCAGCCAATAGGCGGAAACGGTCGAGGACAATGTCCTCCAGCCCTGAAACCTGCCCCGCCAGATCACCTAGTTCCTCCGGCATCGTGCGGGCTGCCTTACGAAGCATCTGGAAGGTCAGGCGGGCGGAACTTCTCATCGACTGGTAGAGAGAGCGCTGCTTCAACCTGGTCAGGGGTTCCGGAGCGAAGGCTGGGTCGTCAGGCTCAGAAGCCAGTGCCAGGTGGAGTTCGGCCGTCCGCTTTCCGAGCAGCTGGGCGGAATCGAGGTAGGTGCCGATCGAGGCTCTGGCCTCTTGGGGAAGTTCGTCGCTGACGTACTCAAGCAGATGTCGATCGGATGGAGTCCAGGGCATCCCACTGCCCTCGTCCGGCTGAGCCAAGACGTCTTCAAAGAAGCGGCCCAAGAAATCCAGACTGAACCGCCAGGCATTGCCATGGTTTGGCACATAGCCTTGGAGCAGTCCCAAAGTTGCCGGCTCTCCCCGCCCAGATTGATATTCGAGGGCGCCTGCCAGCGGCGCAACATGCGGGAAACGCCGCACGGTCAAGAAGCGGCCGATCTCCAGATCCGGGTTGAGTCCCGAATCCATGCGCCGGAAGACCTTGAGGATCAATCGGTCACCGAAGACCACCGACGAATTGCTCTGTTCCGCCCTGGGGAACTGCGGCTCCAGGGGTTCTGACTCGGGACCCCGCAGCGCTGCGAAGCGCGCCGTAGGCGTTCCGAAAATATCCCCCTCACCATCCTTCGCTCGCCGCCGGTGCTGGATGGTATCCAGCAGGCTGATGGCGAAGGCCGGATCACGCAGCGCATCGAAAACCACGCCGGTTTGATCCGCCGATTCGGACACGGTGCGCGCCAAGACCAAATGCGGTGTGTGCCGGCCAATGGAGATTGCCCGGTCGTCCCCGGCGAAGATCAGCGGCACAGCATACGTTTCCGGATCACCGTCCACGTAGTCGACATCAACCAATACCCAACGCGCCGTCTGCCCATTGGCATGGAAGGGTATGTCGTCGCGGAGCGAGATGCCTCTGATCTCGCGGCTCTTGCCCCCGAACCAGCGCTGCTGGAGCAAGAAGCTGGAAAGGTAGGTCTCAAGCCGGGCATGCAGCCGTGGCTGCAGGATGGTCTCCCACGAGTCGGAGACGGCCAACTCCGGAATTCCCTCTTCGACGGTCGAGAGGGCCACAGGTTCGCCATCCACACGAGGCTGCTCGAGCGAGAACCAGTAGAACGAGTGCGGGCCGAGGATGACGAAATAGGGAAGTTCTCCGATGGGTGGGAAGCGAGTTCTGCCAAAAAGTTCGACCGGCACCATGCCGTTGAAGGACGATAAGTCCAGTTCGACAAACTGAGTGAAACGGGACAAGTTGCAGACGACCAGCACAAGTTCGTCTTCAAAGCTCCGGGTGAAGGCCAGGACTTTGCGGTTGTCGGGCTGGAGGAAGCGGATGTCGCCGCGGCTGAAGGCACGATAGCGTTTGCGAAGGGCAATCAGCCGCTTGGTCCACCAGAGCAGGGAATGGGCGTTGTTCTGCTGGGCCTCGACATTGACAGTTTCGAAATGATATTCGGGGTCGATGATCACGGGAAGAAACAACTGCTGGGGATTGGCACGGGAAAAGCCGGCGTTTCGGTCGGAGCTCCACTGCATCGGCGTGCGCACCCCGTTGCGGTCGCCAAGGTAGATATTGTCGCCCATCCCAATCTCATCGCCGTAATACAGGACCGGTGTCCCCGGAAGAGAGAACAGCAAGCCATTCATGAGTTCGATTTTGCGCCGATTGTTGCCCAACAGCGGGGCAAGGCGGCGCCGAATCCCCAAGTTGAGCCGGGCCTGCTGATCCTGGGCATAGGCACGAACCATGTAGTCCCGTTCCTCGTCAGTTACCATCTCCAGCGTAAGCTCGTCATGGTTTCGCAGGAATATCGCCCACTGCGAGGACTGGGGAATATCGGGCGTTTGTTCCAAAATATCGATCACCGGGAAACGGTCTTCGAGCTGCACGGCCATGAACAATCGAGGCATCAGAGGAAAATGAAACGCCATGTGGCATTCATCCCCCTTGCCAAAGTAGGCCACGGAATCCTCGGGCCACTGATTGGCTTCAGCCAGCAGCATCCGGTCACCGTAGTTTTCATCGACCCGCTTGCGAATGGTGCGCAGGAATGCATGGGTTTCGGGCAGGTTTTCGCAGTTGGTGCCCTCGCGTTCATAGAGATAGGGAACGGCGTCCAAGCGCAGTCCATCCACCCCCAGATCAAGCCAGAAGTCCATCGCCTTCATAATCGCCTGATGGACTTCCGGATTATCGAAGTTCAGATCCGGCTGGTGGCTGTAGAAACGATGCCAGAAGTAGGCGCCGGCTTTGCGGTCCCAGGTCCAGTTTGAGGCTTCGAAGTCTTTGAAGATGACCCGAGCCTCTTGATAGCGGTCCGGCGTGTCGCTCCAGACATAGAAATCACGCCAGCGGCTGTCGGCGCTGGCACGGCGGGCCCGCTTGAACCACGGATGCTGATCCGAAGTGTGATTGACCACCAACTCAGTGACGACTCGGATTCCCCTGCGATGAGCTTCCTTGAGAAACAACTTGAAATCTCTCAAAGTCCCATAGGACTCGTGGACGTGCGCGTAGTCGGCGATATCGTAGCCGTCGTCTTTCAACGGGGAAGGATAGAAGGGCAACAGCCACACAGCTGTGACTCCCAAATCCTGCAGGTAATCCAGCTTCTCTCGCAATCCCTTGAAGTCGCCTACACCGTCCGCGTTGCTGTCGCTGAAGGCACGGACATGCAGCTCGTAAATGACGGCGTCCTTGTACCAATCGGAGCCGGAGTCGAACAGATTGGCCTCGGGCCGACTAGACATGCCTTGTCCTTTCAAAGGTAGTACTCGAAATCTCTCTCAGTACGGATTCGGCGGCGAATGCGGAAGACATGGGCTGGGACAACGCCGGGGTCCAGTTGGACAAACGCCCTGCCCCCTTGCCACGCGTAGCGCGAATCAGTGAGCAGGTCGTGGGCCTGGTAGGTCTCTCCGGGCTCGACGCCAAGGGCTTGCAGATTGAGGTCAATCCAGCCGGAGTGGCTGTGATAGGGATCAAGATTGACCACCACCAGCACGACACTGCTCCGATCGCTGGTCGACTTGCTGTAGCACAACATCTGCGGGTTGTCGATCGCATGGAAGGTGAGCCGGCGATCGCTGTGCAAGGCTGGGTTCTCTCGCCTGATCTGGTTCACCATAGCGATGAAATCGCGCATCGGCTGCGCCGACTTGCGATCCCACACCCTGATCTGAAACTTCTCAGAGTCCAGGTATTCTTCGCTTCCGGGAGCCAGATTGCGATTTTCCATCACTTCAAATGCCGGGCCGTAGATCCCGTAGCTGGCTCCCAGAGTCGCCGCCAGCACGAGGCGAGCCACAAAAGCCGGCCGGCCGCCGGTCTGCAGATAGGCAGTCAGGATATCGGGCGTGTTGGGCCACAAGTTGGGACGAAAGAACTCAGCCACCTGTGTCTGTGTAAGCTCTTCGAAGTACGCCTTCAGTTCCCAGGCGGTGTTACGCCACGCGAAATATGTGTAGGACTGAGTAAATCCGGCCTTCGCCAGGCGGTACATAACTTTGGGTCGGGTGAAAGCTTCGGCCAGGAAGAGTACGTCGGGATGCTCCGATTTGACTTCGGCAATCAGCCACTCCCAGAAGGCAAAGGGCTTTGTATGCGGGTTGTCGACGCGAAAGATGCGCACTCCCTGGTCCACCCAGAACAGGACGACGCGTTTGAGCTCTTCCCAAAGGGATTGCCAGGCTTCGGTCTCGAAACTGAAAGGATAGATATCCTCATATTTCTTGGGAGGATTCTCAGCGTACTGGATCGTGCCGTCGGGACGTGCCCGGAACCACTCCGGATGCTCCTTGACGTAGGGATGGTCCGGGGAACATTGAAACGCCAAATCGAGGGCGATCTCCATCCCGTGCTGGTCAGCAGCCTTTACCAGGGCCTTGAAGCTGGTAAGCGACCCAAGCTGCGGATCGATCGCCATATGCCCGCCGTCCTTGCTGCCGATGGCCCACGGACTCCCCAGGGCATCCGGTTTGGGGTTGGAGTCGTTGTTGGGACCCTTCCTGTGGGTTGTGCCGATGGGATGAATCGGGGGCAAGTAGAGCACATCAAAACCCATCTCAGCCAGTTCCGGTAGACGAGCCCTGACATCTTCAAAGGTACCGTGACGAACCGGGTCATCCGAGGTTGACCGAGGGAACAGCTCGTACCACGCGCCGTAGCCGGCCCTCATCCGATCGACAATCACCTGCAGGTTGCGTCCGTAGCGTGTGGCATGGCTCCGGTCCGGGAATCGCCCGACGCCATCGCGCAGGTCATCACTGAGTGCCAACTCTATTCGACGAGCGATCTTCTGGTTGGAAACCAGCGTTTCCGACCAACGCTTCAGTTGATCTGCGTCACCCCCGCTGGCGCGCGCTGCGGCTTCGGCGACCAACGCCGCACCCACTTTCAGATTGACTTTCACGTCCTGGCCAGCGTCTACTCTTTTAGCCAGGTCGACCTGCCAGGTGAAAAAGTCATCCACCCAACCCTCAAGGCTGTATTTATAAATCCCCATTTCGGACACCAAGAAATCGGCCCGCCACCGATCGTTCCCCAGCGGCTGCATGGGAAGACGCGACCATGCCGACGATGTGTCAGCCCGGCGATAGAGCAGATGGCACGTGATGGCATCATGTCCGTCGGCGAAGATGTCAGCTTCGACTTTGACCGCCTCGCCCACGGTTCGCTTGATGGGGTTGCGCCCCCCATCGATCTCAGGCGACACGTTCTGGATCACGACCCGTCGGCGGCCATCGTCTGGTTTCATGTCCTGGCAGGCTCCATGATTGGTCGACTGATAAGTTCCGGCCGATAATGTGCCCGGCCTCGAGTCATCGTACGCAGGCACGTGTGTCCATTAGAAAGAGTTGTCTGGCGCAGGTTCCCAGTCTGGCTGCTTAAGGATATCAAGAACCGGCCGAGGCGCGCCATGTTTCTTGGGCCGACCTTTGCGGATTGGCGTCCGATTTCGAACACAATTGCGGGCTGAGGAAGCCTCGCTCCCATAGCTGGTTCAAACCCTCTCCGGCGACAGCTCGTCGGGAGCGCGAAAGCGCAGCAGCCGCAGCGCGTTGGCCACCACGATCAGCGTGCTGCCTTCGTGAAAGACGATTGCCGGGCCGATCGACGCCCAGCCGAACAATGCGGATGGGACAAGGAAAGCGATGACTCCCAGGGCAATGAGCACATTCTGCCGAATGATGCGGCGAGCCTGGCGGCCAAGCGCCAAGGCCATGGGAAGTTTGCTCAAATCATCTGCCATCAGGGCCACGTCGGCGGACTCGAGGGCTACATCTGTCCCGGCGCCCCCCATAGCGATCCCCAGCGTGGCCTGCGCCATGGCGGGGGCATCATTGATGCCGTCGCCGACCATGGCCACGGCGGCATGTGTCTCCGTCAGCTGACGTACCGCATCGACCTTGTCCTCGGGCAACAACTCAGAGTGGACATTGGTCATCCCGAGCTCATCGGCAACGGCCTGAGCCACGCGGGCATGGTCGCCGGTCAGCATGACCAACTCTGTGATGCCGATGGCCCGCAAACGTGCCATCACCTGCTGCGCCTCGGGCCGGGGCAAATCACGCAAGCCCAGCAGCCCCGCCAGTTGGCCGCCCTGAGAGATCAGGACCACGGATTTCCCTTGCGACTCAAGCGCCTCAATTCGCTCGGCAATGGATAGGGGGATTTCGATCTGGCGTCCTTCAAACAGGTCTCGATTCCCCAAGAGAACCGCGTCGCCATTCACCGTGGCTTGGACGCCCCGGCCACCGATGGTCTCAACATCGGCGGCCGATGGAAGATCGATGGCTTGCGACTCGGCGCGATCCGCAATCGCCCTCGCCAGGGGGTGAGTTAGATTGATCTCGACAGCCCCCGCCAAGGCCAGCACGCCGTTCTCGTCCCAACCGTCGAATGGCACAACGTCGGAAACGACGGGGCGGCCAAGGGTAAGGGTGCCGGTCTTGTCGAAGGCGATGGCACTGACCTGGCCGAGGTGCTCAAGATGCACCCCACCCTTGATCAGTACGCCCGTGCGCGCCGCCCGAGCCACGCCGGAGAGCACGGCCGATGGCGTGGAGATCGCCAGGGCACAGGGTGAAGCCGCCACCAGAAGCGTCATGGCCCGCAGGAAGGCCTCATCCAAGGGCAGCCATCCCACCAAGGGCGGGACGCTGATCGTCAGGGCGACCGCCGTCAGGACGGCTGGCACGTACACGCGACTGAAGCGTTCCGTCAACCGCTGGGTTGGAGATTTCTGAGTCTGTGCATCTTCAACCATCTGCACAACGCGCGAGAGTGTCGAGTCCTTGGCAAGTTTGGTGACTTCGACCACCAAAGCCGCCTGCCCGTTGATTGATCCGGCGAAAACTGCGTCCCCCGCGCCACGGTCAACCGGCTGGCTTTCACCCGTGACGGGGCTTTGATCGATGGCAGACACGCCCTCCAACACTTCGCCGTCGACAGGAATGCGTTCGCCGGGGCGAACCACGACTCGATCACCCCGCTGCAAGTCTTCCACAGGGCGCTCGATCTCTTCCCCATTCCGCCGCACGCGTGCCGTGCGCGGCATCAGCTCCCCGAGGGCCTGGATGTTGCGGCGGGCGCGCCCCATGGCATCACGTTCCAGGGCATGCCCCAGGCTGAATAAGAACAGCAGGAAGGCTCCCTCTGCCCACCGGCCGAGGAGAGCGGCACCGACGGCTGCCACCACCATCAGGAAGTCGATATCAAAGCGCAGATGAAAGGCCGCAGCCAAACCGTGCCGCGTCGTGTCCAACCCCCCGGCTACGTACGCCAGGAGGAAGAAGATCAGGGCCACCGTTGGGGGGAACCCGAAGACGAATTGACTGAGGAGCCCGAGTCCCAACATCAGACCGGAGGTCAGGCTTAGCGCCAGCTGCCAGTGGCCCCTCAACCAGGACTCGGTCTCGGGAGGCGGCTCGAACGTGTAGCCCATCCAATCCACCCGGTCCGATATGGCATCCAGACTCAACTCGGACGTATCGAACTCGAGACGCATCTTTTCAGCCGCGTAGCTGACGGATACATTGACCATACCCGGCATGCGACCCAGGATGTGCTCAAGGCTTGCGGCGCAGTCGGCGCAGTCCATTCCCCGAACGTGAACGGTTGTGTGCCGGAACTGGCGGCTGATCTCGGCGCCGGCGTTTTGTGCCATGCGCTGTACTTGATCTAGCGAGACAAGGTTGGGTTCGTAGTGCAAACACAAGGCGGCCTGGCCGTCCTGGCGCTCAATGTGAACGCGTTCGATCCCGCGGTTGCCCTCGAGCGACTCTCGAAGCCGAGCTACACATTGGTCCCGCTCGTCCTCGACTTCGGGAAGCAGCACCGGAATGTCGAGGCGTATGTGCTCCTCAGCCATGCCCGGCCTCCTCACCGACCTTCGGCTCCGAAGGCCAGCCAAAGTACCTCGGCACCCGCTCCGCATAGACCGTGTAGGTGTTGCCGTGCGTGCAAGCCAAGAACGACTCCTCAATTGAGACGTAGCTGGCAAACAGCGCCCAGAAGATGGCCGCTTGGATCAAGCCCAACGCCGAGCCGCCGATCCACGCCAAGCCAAACGTGGCCAGAGCCCACCCAACGTTCTGGGGGTTGCGGCTCCAACCGTAGATGCCACCGGAGACGAGGCGGTCGGTGGAACGGCCCGACATGAGGTCGAAGGAGCGGAATCTCGCTACGGCGAGCGCGGCGATCGCCACCCCGCCTGCAGCCAGCGGCGCACCCAGACCCCAGCGAATCTGAGTCGATGTTCCCAACGGCCAGATCCCAAACAGTGCGCTGGGGATGATCAACGTCAAGTGGAGACCATACAAACCCCACACCGCAGCAACGGTACCCGGATGGAGGCGATCCGCTTCTCGATAGTCCCGGCGAACGGCGAGAATGATCAACCCACCGGCCAATGCCATCACCAGGGTACCGCTTGTGATGAATTTCACAACCATGCAGTTGGTCTCTCATTCATACCGTCACCCATGTCTCACATGGTCCAATCCGAGCCGGAAGAGAGCTTCGATGTGATCGTCATCCAGGCTATAGAAGACCTGCCGGCCGTCCTTGCGGCCGCGAACAAGCCGCATTTGGCGCAGGCCGCGGAGATGATGTGATACAGCCGATTCGCTAATTCCCACCGCATCGGCCAGGGCGCTCACATTCATCTCGCCCTCGACCAGAGTCGAGACGATCCGCACGCGGCTGGTATCGCTCAGCGCCCTGAACAACTCGGCCAGATAGGCGGCCGAATCCTCATCCAACCTGTCAGCCATCGGCCCCTCCCTTACATCCAAAAGGCTAATACATGAATAGATACTCATATGTTTAGGTATTGTAGGACGGACCTGCGCAAGTGTCAAGCACGGTCAAAGGACACGGGCGAAGGAGATTGGAAGGAATCGGCTCGGCCCTGTCATCGGCCCACATTGCCGCTCCCTGCTGACCCGCGGCTGTCGGTTGCCAAACTCGATTCGTGGAGATGATCGGCGACATTCTTGGCCCGCTTCTGGACCCCCGGGCGGAGGCCATGGTGCGAGGCCTCGTCCGGGTCACAGACGGTGCTGAATTCAGCGCTTGGCCCCTGCTTGTGTCGTTGGCGACGTGGAGAGAGGACCTCTCAAGCCCTGCCGTCGGCGCGGCGGGTCCACAGGCCGGTGCATTCGGGGACGAGGCGAATGCCGGCCACCCTCACCTGGTCCCCCATTTCATCGCCGAAGAAGAACCGCATCAGGCGTTCGGCTTGTGCCACATCCTCGAACAGGTAGTCCGTTCGCATCCACTGGCGATCGAACCCGTGCTCAGCTTCCATCCAGTGGTAGTAATCTGCCAATGCCTGGGTAGGCGCCAACGGCGTTTCTTGGCCGGTCCCCAGGGTTTCAATCACAGCCAGCATGCCGCCAGGCCGGGCAATTCGCAGCATCTCCTCCAGGGCGCGCCCGATCTCGCGGGGCCAACTGTCCGCATACCAGGCCACGGAATGCCCCAAGCTCCAGCCTGCGATCACCAGGTCGGCGAAGCCCGGCCGGAATGGCAGCTGACGGTTGTCGGCGGCCAACCAGGCGATCTCCTCAGGGACCAGCCCGGCCGCCGTGCGCAGCATCGGGAGTGAACGGTCCGAGGCCGTGATGCCACGGCCGTCACCCGCCAACTGTCGTGCCACGCGTCCCGTCCCGGTGCCCATGTCCAGGACATCCCCCCCATCGGCCGGCAGCAGCCGGCGCAGCGCGCGGGCCAGATTCGACTGGTAGTCCTCCTGCGCAACGAGGGCTTGGTAGGTCTCAGGATGCTGACGATAGATGGTCTCGAAATCCATTGGCCTCAATGCACTGCCTTTGCCCAACGCCTGGTCAAATCGGGCACCAGGTCAGTGGCCAAGCACAGCTCACCCTCTTCGGCCCCTTCGATCGGTCATGTTTCGTCTTCGTCGAGGCCGGACAACAACCTTTCAAGGTACGTGGTGTCCCGATTGGGCAATTCAGGGCTTACCCGCGAAGCCTCGTCATAGAAATGGCGGCTCGCTCGTCCCATGACCTGCCCTCTCTGTGTATGCTGATCGACGGCATAGTCCGGTATCTCCGGCACCATTTGGCCGCTGGCCGCGCCGCGCGTCACCCACACCGTCATCTCATCGCTTGAGCGGTCCTTGAACCGGGTGCACAGATAACGGACGGCATGAATGGCGAACAGAGTCCTGTCGGACCGGCCGCGCTCGAGCTCGAGATGAAACCGGTCCAAAGTATCGACCAGAAGCGGGGCATTCAAGTCGCCCCAACCGATGTCCTCCACGCTGATGACCTTGAGACGCTCCCAGAGCTTGGCTTCCAACTCGGGGCTGGTGCTGATCATTTCGTAGGCCAACTTGACAGCGTTCTCGACTTCACCTCGTCGGATTTCCTTTTGGAGTGATGAGATGACTTCATCCGCCTGCAAGCCGTTGATTGTGGACACGTTCACCCACGGGTCAAGACTAACGTCACGCGTCATCCTGCGGCTCCTCTTATCTGTCGGCTAGGGATCGGTCCGCTCGGCGCGGATCTCGTGGGTCAGCCCCGCCAGTTCAGATCCAGCCTCCTGCCGGCGGCATGCGCATATCGCGCCATAGGTGTCTTGGGCCGAGCTCAAGTCAGAGCCTCCGTCATCAAGTCGCTCCAACGCGCCCGATCGATGTCCAACGCCAGAGTCGCGTTCGCTGCACGCCCGGCGCGGTTGAGCCAATCCACGGTCGTCTGCCCCCGGGTGTGCGCCCCACCCAGCTCAACATCCACATAGTGCCGCTCCGATTTCAGGATCATGTCGGGCTCGATGGCCACAGCCATCGCCAATGCATCGGATGAAATCAAGCACTTGAAGCCGAATACCTGCTCGATAAAGGCGAATGTGTGCGCCGAGATGGCACGAAAGAAGTCGGCCCGGTCGGACTGAATGGCCAACAGCCTATCCACCTCTGACTCGTCCAGCGCGTGATCCATGCATGTCTCCCAAGAAACCAGCGTGCAGTCAGGCCAGGCTCGCAGCACGATACGCGCCGCTTCTGGATCGGTGAAGACATTGAATTCAGCCGAGGGGTGAATCGTGTTGCCCATGCCTCGAATTGCGCCGCCCATGATCGTCAGGCGGCGATACTTCCGAGGCATTTCGGGGTCGAGAGCGACCGCCAAGGCAACGTTGGTGAGCGGAGCCAGCGTGACCAGGTCGAGTTCCCCGGGAGACTCATTTGCCAGTCGCACCAGCGCCAGGGCGGCGTGTTCTGTTTCCACACTTCGCGGTGACGGCGGGAAATGCGTGTTGCCCAACCCGTCGCTGCCGTGGACATCGCTGGCATCGACGTCGTCGCCCATGAGGCTGCGGGGTGCCCCGGCGAAAACCGGTGCCTCCACGCCAAGGGCATCGAGCACGACACAGGCATTGGCCGTGGTTCTATCGAGACCGACATTGCCGGCGACTGTGGTGACGGCTTCGATGTGCGCGTTGGGGTGGGCCGCCGCTAGCATCAGGGCTTGGGCGTCGTCAACCCCGGGGTCGGTATCGACAACCAGACGGACCATCGCATTTCTCCTGGACCCGGACAGGTCCCAGCCGCTCTCCTCCGGCGCGTTGCATTTTGGCCGCGCCCATCCGAGGCCCGGCCGGATCCACGCCGCAACCCGGATCCGGAGGTGGGAGATGTCAGCCGGTCTCTAACAACTCCTCGAAAGCCTTCCTGTCAGGCATGGAGGCGGCCGCCCCGCGGCGGGTGACGGCCAGGGCGCCGGCCGCCGAACCCCAGCGCAGCGCCTCGGCCAGCGGCAGGCCGGCATGCAAGCCGGCCGCCAGACCTCCGTTGAACGCATCTCCGGCGGCCACCGTGTCGACGGCTTGGACGTCAAAAGCAGGAATCTTCTCGACAGTGTGGCCCGTCTGGCACACGGCTCCGCGCTCGCCCATTTTGATCACCGCCGCGCCTGCCCCGCGCGCCACTAGCGATGAAGCAGCTCGAGCCGCGTCATCAACATTCTTCACCGGAAACCCCACCAGGGTTTCGGCTTCCACTTCGTTGGGGGTAATGATGTCCACTGTGCCCAGCAAACCATCATCCAGCGATTCTGCCGGTGCCGGGTCGAGGATGACGGTCACCCCCCGCCGATGCGCCGCTTCGGCCAGTTGGCGGGAGGCTTCGAGCGGGACCTCAAGCTGGAGCAGCAGCACGCTGCAGTCGGAAAGCTGGGCCAGGGCGCGCGTCACATCCGAAGAGTTCATCGCCATATTGGCGCCGGAAACGACGATGATGGCGTTTTCGGCAGCCTGGTCGACGCTGATGATCGCCAGGCCGGTGCCATGGTCCGGGTCTTCAATGAGACCGCCCACATCAACGCCGTTGGTGGCCAGACCAGCCCGCGCTCCCGGGCCGAACAGATCTTGCCCCACCCGGCCAACGAAACGTGTGGGGCACCCGAGCCGAGCGCAGGCCACCGCCTGGTTGGCACCTTTGCCCCCAGCGGAGAGGCCATAAGCCCCCCCGAAAAGCGTTTCGCCCGGCCGAGGCAGGCGCGGCACATAGGCGGTGACGTCCATACTCAGACTGCCAAAGACGAGAACCGCCATGTGCACGTCCTAAATCGTCGTTGCCGGCAGCAGCGCCGGCGATAAGAAAAGGGACGTTGCCGTCCCGACTGGATCTCCCCATTATGGAGGCAATCTTCATCACGTCAAACCGGGGTGGTCGGGACCGCGATCACGCCTTTCTGGCATGGCCCGAGCTTCGGATTCAACACAGTCTGTGAAAATTCTCACTAGCCTGGGTCCGCTGAACCTCCGATTGCTGCCCGGGCTGCCGGCAGGTTGGTCCAGCCCGCTCAAATGGCAGCCCCGCCGTAGTTCCCCTAGAATGGGATGGCAGAAGAGCCAGCATCCGTGGCCGCTCATCCATCGTCCATCAGCCAAGGACTCCCATGAATGAACCGCGCTCAACCACCATCGTGAACGTCGGCTACCGTTCAACCAACGTGTGGGTCATCAGCCGCGGGCGATCGCGCCTCATGCTGGATCTCGGCTATCCTGGGACAATGGGGCTGCTCCGCGCCAATCTGAAGCGAATGGATATCCCATTGGACGAGATCCGATACGGACTGGCAACTCACTACCATATGGACCACGCCGGCCTGGCCCAAGAACTCAAACTCGCCGGGATGACCCTGATTGTCGTTGAGACGCAGGTGACTGCCATCCCAGAGCTCAAACGCTGGATGAAACCAGAGGATCACTACCTCGAGATCTCGACTGACGGCAACCTGATCATCCCCACATCCGAAAGCCGCAGCATCCTGAGCAGGGCCGGATTCTCAGGCGAGGTCCTATCCACTCCGGGCCACTCGGATGACAGCGTTTCGTTAGTCTTAGACGACGGGTCGGCCTTCACCGGCGATCTGACTTGGCCGGAGATGGCAACTGAAGATGCAGGGGCAGAAGTGGCTGCCAG
>Ga0315556_1001134_pt1 | contig 16328 bp, 11 predicted proteins | sample SalMarSW160310MG_FD_202112 | JGI IMG/M metagenome (GOLD analysis project Ga0315556, IMG submission 202112) | Salt marsh sediment microbial communities from the Plum Island Ecosystem LTER, Massachusetts, United States - Salt Marsh Sediment SW1603-10 ...
TGTAGGCGACAGCGCCTCAATCCTCGGGAGCCTCTCGCAATTCCCCGGCCCATCCCGGATTCCGCTGCGCTCCATCCGGGCTACTCGGCTTCATCTTGGCTTTTCCCTCTCCCTCAGGGAGAGGGTCAGGGTGAGGGGAATCAATCTCGAGTGGTCGCCTTCGGCGACGCCGTTGTCTTGAGCGCGAATTCGCCGCGCGAACCCTCCGGGCTATTCCTCCCTCCCCTGCGCTGCTCGGCGGCATCAACGGAACGGGTGGTCGCTCAACCCAAGCGGACTATCGATGTGGAATGTAGCCCGGATGGAGCATCGCGGAATCCGGGGCTCCAACGGTTGCAAACCCTCCCCCCCCGGTGGACTCCCACCCACGGCATCGCAGCCTAAACATTACGTCGTCGTAATGTTTGATGGGGTGTCGGCGCGCCAGACCCTGCAACACTTATAGATAGATCAAGACGGACTGCTGGGACGGACTCCGGCGGAGTGAACCGGTCGAACGCGCAGGGCGACACACGACCGAGTCCCGCCCACCGGGCGGCATGACCGCATCACGGAGGAGGGCAGTGCGATGAAGATTCAAGCCACCAAGGCGGCTGCATTCATGCTGGCCGCCCTCCTGCCCGGGCTCGGCCGGGCGGCGGTCCCGCCCGGCACACCGGTGCCCATGTACATCCACCGCTTCTACGCGCCGACGTTCGAGGGGCCAGCCAGCGCGGTGCTGGGACAGACCGTGCCGCTGCGCTTCCGCTACAAGGACCCCAACTGGAGCGTCGACCCGGACAAGCTGTGGTATCAGGTCGAGTTCTGGTCCTGTGCCGAGGGGCATGTGCGTCCGCCCCAACCGTCGGTGTTCGATACCAAGAACGGCACGCCGAAGCTGAGCGCCCCCGACAAGGACGGCCTGGCCTGCGGCGCCTATGTGTGGGGCCCCACGCTGGTGAAGGATGCGGGTACCAAGCACAGCGGCGGACAGACCACGGTACTGCCCAAGGAAGAGACGTCTACGGGGGGAGTTCGATTCGCCAAGGACGGCAGCGGCACCGGTACAGACTTCTACCGCGCACGTCTGCAACTCAAGGACTCGAAAATGGGGCCTTCGCAGATGAACGGCCCCTGGGGCCCGTGGCACCAGATCAAGGTGGTCGACAAACACTTCAAGGATGCGCCGGTGCCGAAGGCGGTGTTCATGTCGCCCCACATGGGGCAGGTGTGGACCGACCAGGCCGTGCGCATCGAGATCGAATCCAAGTGGCGCCACCAGGACAACAGCAAGTGGGAAATGCAGGTGCAGTGGCAGCACGCCACCGCGCCGCGCAGCCACAAATATTCGAGCAGCCCGTTCTTCATCGGCTGGCTGAATTTCCCCGATCCCAAATGGAAGAACCACGCCCTGCCCGCCAAGGTCCCGGAGCTGGAGGTCGGCGGCGGCGCCCAGATCATGCTGCCGTTCGATTGGGTGAGACCCGCGGATGACAAGACCACCGCCTGGTATCACGTGCGCGTGCGCGAGCACTACATTCCCAACGGCCACTCGCCGTTCGGCTACGGCCCCTGGTCGGACTGGCTCACCTTCGGCGTGGCGCACAACAACCAGCTACCGAACACGACCGCGCCGGTCATCTCCGGCCCGAAGGAAGACCGCTCCTACCAGGGCGGCAACAACATCTACGTGCAATACACCGAGCCGCAGCATGCGGACGCGGCGAAGTGGTCGTGCTGCGACATTGAGCTGGATCGCGCCATCGTCGTCGAGCAGGACAACCAGAACTACATGCAGGCCAACGCGCCGCCGGGCGGCTGGAAGGAAGTGCCGATGCCCACGTCACAGCAGCCGTGGCACGAGTACCACCTGACCAACAAAGCGAACAACCTCCTCAACACCTGGACGGTCCCCGGGGGACAACAGCTGGTGCCGACCAGTCACAAGTGGGGTTACCGCTATTGGGTGCGCCTGCGGGAGAAGTACCTGCCGTCGGGTGACCATGGACCGTGGTCGGCATGGCGCAGCTTCGTGGTGCAGATGCCGTATTCCGGAGGCGGTTCGGCGAGCGGCCTGCAGCGGGGCTTCGTGCCCGGCCAGATGAAGCCCGGCAGCCAGACCGGCGGCGGCTTCATGCCCAAATCCAGCGCGCCTGCCACGCACACCCTGAGTGGCCACATGCCTGGCGTCATGACGCCCGCGCGCCCCGGCAGCGCCACCGGGCACAACCTGCACGTGAATCCCCTGCCGCCTCATGTGCGTGTTATCCAGCAGAACGAGAAGGTGGACTACAGCTGCGAAAACCTCGACCGGCTCATCACCGTGCACGAGGAGCTCGTTAACGACGGCGGCCCGCTGCCGGCGGGCCATGCCCAGATCTACATCGACGAGTACGGCGGCGCCCGGATCCACGGCGCCAAGGTGCCCGTGCCGCCGCTGGCCCACGGCGCGAGCGTGTGGTTGAACATGGCCGCGGGCACGACGGCCGCCCATGCGTCGGACCTTCCGGGCGTGCATCATGTGAATATGACCTTGGCCGTGGACGGCAAGACCATATCCTCGTTCCTCACCTTCACGCTCGATACGGACAAGTGCAAGCCGGGCGTTCGACATTTGGTGCCAATGCATCCAATGCGGGTGAACCCGAAACCGGTTTTGCATCCGCTGCACATGCGCACGCAGTAAATTGACGCCGCACGCCGTGACGACCATGCTTGAACCTGCCCGGCGGGAGGCGCCGGGCGACAGGGAGTCCGCCGGCGGCGCGGCTGAGCCGTGGACTCGCACCAATGACCAAGGGGAACCCATGATGTTGTCTTACGTCACTCCACGACGCGGTCTTTCGCTGGCCTTGTGCGGGGCACTGGCCCTGGCGGTGCTGGGCGGAGGCTGTTCCAAGACGCCGCAGGCTCACAGCGCCAAGGCGGCGGCCGGACCAACCGTTGGACCCTGCGGCGGAGTGAAGGCCGCGGACGCGGCAGCCATTCTCCATATTCCGGCCTCCGACGTGGACGGACCGCATACCAGCAAAGTGTTCAGTTGCCTGTACCGCTCCAAAAAGGATGCGTTCACCACGTTGAGCTTCAACGTCTACACGGCCGACACACCGGCAGCGGCGGCACAGAAACTGGCGGCGGAGAGGGACGGCTTCAAGTTCCTGTCCACCATTCAGCCGCTGAAAGATCTGGGCGACGAAGCCTATCGCGCACCGGACCCGCGTGTCGGGCGCTTGCTGATGCGCAAGGGACGCGTGTGGCTCGACGTGGTGACCCCCGGCGATGAGGCGGCGCAGCGCAAGGTGGCCGAGATCGTACTGGAGCATCTGCAATGAAAAGCGCCGGTGCGCTTGGCCACCTGGTCCGTGCGGTGCTGCTCATGCTGTGTGCCACCGCGGCCTGGAGCGCGGCCGCTGCGGGCAAGGATGTCCAGGGCAGCAAGGATTCACCGCTGGTGTCGCGCTACGCGGGTTCGTGGATCATCGGCTATGCGCACCAGCGCTACGGGGCGTTGACGCTGCCGCTGAGCAAATCGAAGCACGCCGCCCTGGACAAGGTGCAGCGCGAAGAGGGCGAACTGACCCGGCTGCTGTACGTCAATCCCACCGGGCGTTCCGCGCTGGAGGTGTTCAGGAATTATCAGCAGGCGCTGGACAAGGCCGGCTTCAAGATTCTGTTCCAGTGCGAAGGCAAGTCGGCTTGCGGCACGCTGCTGCACCAGGCCATCTATCCGCAGGGCCAGCACCTCACCAATACCCGCCTGGCGGACTTCGCCTTCTCCGGCGTGGAAGATCAGTATCTGCTCAGTGCCCAGCTGAGCGACGCCGCGCACGGCTCGGCGTTCGTGTCCCTGTACGTGGCCACGGACGAGAACGAAGCCGGGCTGTACCAGGGACCGAAGCGTGTGATGAGCCTGCTGCAGATCGTGCAGACACAGCCCATGGAGACCGGGCAGGTGAAGGTCGACGCCGCCGCCCTGGCGAAGGGCCTGGAGCAGGCGGGACACATCGCCATCTATGGCGTGTACTTCGATACCGACAGCGCGCGCATCAAGCCCACATCCGCCGCGCAGCTCGAAGAGATGGCGAAGTACCTGAAGGCGCATCCCGGCACCGAGGTCTACATCGTCGGGCACACCGACGACCAGGGCAAACTGGCGCACAATCTGGACTTGTCCCGGCAGCGCGCCAAGGCGGTGGTCGAGGCGCTGACGATGCAGTATCACGTTCCCGCCGCGCGGCTCACCGCCGAGGGGGTCGGGCCGCTGGCACCCGTGGCCGCCAATACCAACGCGGCGGGCAGGGCCAGGAATCGGCGTGTGGAGCTGGTGCTGCGCTGAGCAGTACTTTTCAGCTGATCGCGCAGGGCGTCACGGCGAGGGCGCCCGGCACAGTCCTTCCCGCATAGTTTTCCCGCACCGCACACCCGGCCGAAGGCCGCCATGCCAGCACCTGTCGCAGGCGCTCGTCACCCCGAGGATCGCACGCCCCAAGCCGCTGCGGCCGCCGGTCGGGACATGCTCGCTGCCTGCCGTCACCTCCCGTCACCTCCCGTCCTGCGCAAAGACGTCGCGGCGTGAAATATCGTTGAACCGCACGGCCCACCGCTGCGACCAACATATCGAAGCGATACCCCGGCCGGGATCAGGCCAGACGACGAAGGAGATGAGAGCCATGAAGAAACACGCTCACAATGGAATGGGGTTGGCCGCCGCGGCCTTGTTGGTCGGCGCGCTCGGCCTGGGAAATTCAGCGTCGGCGCAGGCCGCCGGCGCCGTCATCATGCCCATGCACGGCGCTACCGCGCCGCTGACGGTGCGGCGAATGACACCTGGAATCACCGTGAAGAAGCACCTGAGCTGCAAGGTATGGGGAACGCCGGTGGAGTTCCCCCACTCCGTGCTCCTGACCAATGATGGCATGGTGACGATCGCGGCGGGAAGCAGAGTGCACTACGTCACCAAGGGCGGCAATCGCCACGGCGATTACACCTTTACCAAGGCCCTTGCGCACGGTGCGTCGATCTATGCGCCATTGTCGGGAGATTGGGCGCGCGGCGCGCCGTGCACGGTCCGCTTCGAAGCTCCGCTCCCGCACGCGCAGCGACCGGCGGTGGGGCACATCACCGGGCCCATCACCCGGCCCATCGTTGCGCTGCCGCCGCTGCACGCGCTGTGCCGGACCGGCGGCGACGGGGAATTCGTGAACAAGGCGGAACTGACCAATGACAGCGTGCGTACGATTCCGGCCGGCACCAGGATTCACTACGCCGTCAACGACAAGGTGCAGGGCGACTACACTTTTACGGCGCCGCTGAACAGGAATCAGCACGTCGTGTTCAAGTTGTCGCTCTACACGGCGGTGGGCTTGCCGTGCTCGGTGACCTTCCTCAAGTAGCCTCGGCGGGACATGTCCGGCGCCCCCTCCGATGGGGTGGGCGCCCAACAGGGCACGCGACCGGGCGTCAGCCGGATTTATACCGTCCGGCTGACGCGCACGGGAAGCAAACTACACTTGTGCATTCGCACAACAAGAGGGAACGCAGTGATGTCAAAAGCCAATCAACACAACGCCAAGGCACGACACCAGATCCTGTTTATCACGCTCGCCGCGGTCTGCGGCCTGGCGCTCGCCGCCTGCGGCGGGCCGAGCGGTCCGGCGCAGACGACTGCGTCCGTGGACGCCTGCAGCCTGTTGAGCGACGCCGAGGTGCGTGCCGTGGCGCCGGACGTGGGGTCGGGGCACGCGGGTTCGGTCAGGATCCCCGGCGCTTCGGTGTGCCAGTGGGACGACGCCAAGCATCTTCCGGCGCTGACCCTGCAGGTGACGGCGGCGGCTCCGTCCGACGTGAAGAAGGGGCTCGAGGACGCCTTCGCCAACATGGGCGATGACGTGATCAGCGTCGCCGGGCTCGGCGACCAGGCGGCGGTGGCGGTGCAGCGTGCCGACCCCGGGCACAGCATCGAGGCGGGCGTGGCGGTGCTGGCCGTGCGCGTCGGCGAGCGCGAACTGGCGCTGTCACCCATGCGCCTGAACATCACCACCATCAACAGCGCTGATTTCGAGCATCTGAAACAGGCCGCCGCCCAGGCCGTGGCGCGTCTGCGCGCCAAGTAGTCCCGCCGGCTGCGCAGGGGGCACGCCTCGCCTGCGGGAAGTCCGTTCCCCGCCGTTCCGGTTCTGCGAACTATGCTTTGGCCATCCGCTACCCCTACCGGAGGTGCCCCATGCCCAAGCTTTCACTCGCGCCGCTGTGTCTGCTGGCCATACTGACGGCCGCGCCCGCTCTCGCTGCCGCACCGGCCCCGATCCAACTGCCGCCTCCGCAGATGGCCGGCGGCATGCCGCTGATGCAGGCACTGAAGCTGCGCCATTCCGCCCGCGAGTTCGCCGATCGGCCACTGGCGCCGCAAGTGGTTTCCGACCTGCTGTGGGCGGGCTTCGGGGTGAACCGCCCCGCGTCCGGCGGGCGCACCGCGCCTTCGGCCCACGGCTGGCAGGAAATCGACGTCTACGTGCTCACCGCCGAGGGCACCTACCGCTACGATGCCAAACGCAACACCCTGCAACCGGTGGCGGGCAAGGACCTGCGGCGCTACGCCGGCAAACAGGGTTTCGTGGCCAAGGCGCCGTTGAACCTAGTGTACGTGGCCAACTACGGACGCATGAAGGGCGCGACGGAGCGGGACCGGCGATTGTATTCAGCGGTGGCGGCGGGGGCGATCGTGCAGAACGTCTATCTGTACTGCGCTTCGGCAGGACTCAATACGGTGGTGCGGGGTTGGGTGGACCGCACGGTGCTGGCGCGGGTGCTGGGGTTGAAGGCCAACCAGCACATCGTCGTGGCGCAGACGGTGGGGTATGCGAAGTAGCTTCATGCTTGGGCCGATAACGCAGAGGACGCGGAGCGCAAAGATCACTCCCCTCTCCCTAACCCTCACCCTAAGGGGGAGGGAACGCGGATCGGCCGACTCATGCAGGGTGTGCTAAACGTAGCGCGCCGCGCCATCGCCATGGCAAGCGGGGCATTGCTACGCCAACGTACCCTAAGGATCCCGGATTTCGCTGCGCTGCATCCGGGCTACATCGCTGCCCCCGGATTGCGCTTCGCTGCATCCGGGCTACATGGCTACAGGGCTTCTTTCAGCGCAGAGACGCAAAGGACGCCGAGAACAATGATTGCGCGTACCGGCCTGCCTCGTGTGGTTGCCCGCGCAGAACGCCTTTGCGGTCTTTGCGACTTCGCGTCTCTGCGCTGAGAATTTGCGCGTGCCGGTGTGCCGCCCGCCGACCCGACTCCGTAGTCAGAAATACGTCCCGCTGATTTCGGAGTGCAGTTTGCCCAGTTCGATCTGAAGCTCGTCGATGAATTCGTGCAGCTCGTCTTGCTGCAGGGTGTCGGGCTTGGCGCGCAGCACTTTGCGCTGCAGGCGCTTGAGGGTCTTCATGGGACGCTCGTGGCCGGGCAGGTGTTCGAGACAGGACTGCGCCTCGCCCAGGGTGTGGGCGAAGGCACGGGGGAAGCGGGTTTCCTGGAGCAGGAACTTGAGCACGTCGGGGCGGCGCACCCGCGCCTGCACCTGGCGGCGGTACATCTGGTAGGCGGTGAGCGACTTCAGCACGCTCATCCACTGGATGTTCTCGAACGGGGACATGTCCTCGGGCAGTTCGGGCAGCAGCGAGGCGGAACGCACGTCGATGATGCGCGTGGTCATGTCCGCGCGTTCCAGGTTGCGGCCCATGCGCAGGAAATCGTAACCCTCGTCGTGGGTCATGGTGCCGGCCAGCAGGCCGGTGATGGTCTGGGCACCGAGGGTGATGGAACGCAGGTAGTCGTCACGGCGGCGCTGGGACAGACCCGCCTGCAGCTGGTCGTGGGCCAGGATGTAGAGCTGGTTGACCTGCTCGAAGGCCTCGCGCGGTATGATGTCGCGGATGGTGCGGGCGTTCTCCCGCGCCTGGCTCAGCGAAGTGAGAATGGAGCTGGGGTTGTTGGCGCCGCTGATGAGAAAACGCAGCACGCTGCGCTCGTCCGCTTCCTCGTATTGCTGGAGGAATATTTTCTGGGAACCGGTGATTTCGACAATGGGTTCCCAACCCAGGCGCACCCGCTTGGGCAGGTCCAGCTGCAGGTTGGTGTTGACCCGGATCAGACGCGCGGTGTTCTCGGCGCGCTCGATGTAGCGCGCCATCCAGTAGATGTGCGACGCCACCCGCGAGAGCATGGTCATGACGACTCTCCGTCGACGATCCAGGTGTCCTTGCTGCCGCCGCCCTGGGAGGAGTTCACCACGGTCGATCCCTTGCGCAGGGCGACGCGGGTGAGTCCGCCGGTGGTGACGTAGGTCTTCTCGCCGCTGAGGATGAACGGGCGCAGGTCCAGGTGGCGGGGCTCGACCCGGTTACCCACCAGAGTGGGCGCGGTGGACAGGTTGAGCATGGGCTGGGCCACGTAGTTGCGCGGGTCGCGGCGGATCAGGCGGATGAACTTCTCGCGCTCCTCCTTGCTGGCCTGGGGACCGATGAGCATGCCGTAGCCGCCGGACTCGTTGGCGGGTTTGACCACCAGCTTGTCCATGTTGGCGACGACATAGTCGCGCTCGGTCTTGTCGATGCACTTGTAGGTGGGCACGTTGGGGATGAGCGGGTCCTGGTCCAGGTAGTACTTGATGATCTCCGGTACGTAGGCGTAGACCACCTTGTCGTCGGCGACCCCGGCGCCCGGCGCATTGGCCAGCGCCACCTTGCCCGCCTTCCACGCGCGCAAGAGGCCGGGCACGCCCAGCATGGAATCGGGGTTGAAGGCTTCCTGGTCCAGGAACAGATCGTCGATGCGCCGGTAGATGACGTCCACCCGGGCGGGGCCCTCGATGGTGCGCATGTACACCACGTCGTCGTCGCCCACCATGAGGTCGCCGCCCTCCACCAGTTCGGCGCCCATCTGCTGGGCCAGGTAGGCGTGTTCGAAGTAGGCGGAGTTGTACACGCCCGGGGTGAGCACGACGATCTCCGGGTGGTCACCGGGTCGCGGCGACAGGGAGGCCAGGGTGTCGTAGAGCTGTGATGGGTAGTCGTCCACGGGCATGATGCTGTACTGCTGGAACATCTCCGGGAACACGCGCTTCATGACCTGGCGGTTCTCCAGCATGTAGGACACGCCGGACGGGACGCGCAGGTTGTCCTCCAGCACGTACACCGTGCCGTCGGCGTCGCGCACCAGGTCCGAGCCGCAGATGTGGGCCCAGACGCCCTGGGGCGGGTTCACGCCCACGCACTGGGGGCGGAAATTCTTGGAATCGGCCAGGAGCGACTTGGGCAGCACCTTGTCCTTGACGATGCGCTGGTCGTGGTAGAGGTCGTCGATGAACAGGTTCAGGGCCTCGACCCGCTGGCGCAGGCCGGCCTCGATGCCCCGCCATTCCTCGCGCGCGATCATGCGCGGGATGATGTCGAAGGGCCAGGCGCGGTCGATGGACCCCTCCTCCTCGGAATACACCGTGAAGGTGACGCCCATGACGTGGATGGCTGTTTCGGCCGCGGCCCTGTACTCTTCGATCTCGCGGTCGGACAGACCGCGCAGGTAGTTGCACAGATCCTGGGCGTGCGGACGCGGCCGACCGGTGACGCGGATCAGCTCGTCATAGAAACCTTTGATCTTGTAACTGCCCCAACGAATGGCCATGATTCAATACGCTTACAAGTTAGATGCCAATGCTCCAAACCCTAACGAATACTGCATGCGCTATGCAAACGGCGCAGCAAGAAAGGGCGAGGAAGACGTTTCCGGCGGACGAAATGCGCCACAACGGTGCATTTGACTGAATCAGCAACTCAGGTACGCACATGACTTACTGCCTCGCGATCAAAGTGGACAAGGGCCTGGTGTTCGCGTCCGATTCGCGCACCAACGCCGGCGTGGACTACGTCACTACCTACAGCAAGATGCATCGCTTCATCTGGCCCGGCGAGATGATGTGCGTGCTGCTGACCTCCGGCAATCTGGCCACCTCTCAGGCGGTGGTGAACGCCGTCAACCACGACCTCGAAGACCCGGACGCCAAGTTCAGCCTGCGCATGGTCGACCACCTTCACGAGGCGGCGCACTACATCGGCGAGCTCAGCAAGACGGAGCAGGAGCAGCACCGCGACGCGCTGAAGAAATCCGGCAGCAACGTGGAGGCCAGTTTCATCCTGGGTGGTCAGATCGCCGGGCGGGAGCCGGAGATCTACATGATCTATCCCCAGGGCAACTACATCAGTGCCTCCCCCGAAACGCCGTTCCTGCAGATCGGCGAGGCCAAGTACGGCAAGCCCATCCTCGACCGCATCATCAGCGCCGAAACCAGCCTGGAGGATGCCGCCCGCTGCGCCCTGGTGTCGCTGGACTCCACCATGCGTTCCAACATCTCCGTCGGCCCGCCCCTGGAGCTGGCCATCTACACCAACGACAGCCTGGGCACACCCCGCCACCAGACCCTGGCCATGACCTCCCCGCTGTACCGGCAACTGCAGAAGAACTGGAACGAAGGCCTGCAACGGGCCTTCAAGCGTCTGCCGCGGTTCGATTGGGAGTGAGGGGGTGCTTCGGTCATGCGCCGGTCGATAACGCAAAGGACGCAAAGCCGCAAAGAACGCTAAGAAAGCGATTGCTGTCGGCGGCTGCGGTCTATTTCGCGTACCAGGCCGGCGTACTGGTGAGCGGTTTCTGTCGGCCCCTGGAAACCGCGCTGACAACCAGCATTGGGCGCCGGGCGACCGCCGTCGCGTCCTGACGATATTTCCCCTTTGCGATCTTTGCGCCTTTGCGTCCTTTGCGTTGACGGCCCAGGCGTGACACCCCTATACCGACGCTGCGACAACTTCGTGGACGAAGCGCAGTTTGGCCAGGGGTCTCGCGCTGAGGATGAAGGGGTAGGCGTCGGGCTGGCCCATGCTGCGGTTCAGGGCGTTGAGGGCGACGCTCAGTTGGGCGAAGTCTTCCACCAGGGCGTCGAAGTCGGCGGGCCTGCGATAGCCCGAGGCGTTCTGGGCCGCGGGGATGGGCTCGTTGAGTTCGCGGCCCTGCAGGCAGAAACCGAAGTCGTGGGCCGTCTCCAGAGTGTCGACCATGTGCAGGTAATGGGCCCAGGTCTCGGCCCAATCTTCCCACGGGTGGGCGCTGGCATAGGCGCTGATGTAATTCTTCTGCCAACCGGGCGCGGCCCCGGCGGCATAGTAATTGGACAGGGCCTGCCGGTAGTCGGCGCGCTCGTCGCCGAAGATGGCGCGGGCGGCGTCCAGCCGGGGCGTCTTCAGCACCAGACGGTCCCAATAGTAGTGGCCGCATTCGTGGCGGAAGTGGCCGAGCAGGGTCCGGTAGCGCTCCTTCATCTTGGCGCGCATCTCTTCGCGCGAGCTGTGTTCGGCCTCGGCAATGTTGATGGTGACCATGCCGCTGCGGTGGCCGGTGACCACCCGTTTGCCGGCGGTCACCTCATTGCTGAATTCGTTGCCGCTCTCGGGGTCGGCGAGGAATTCGAACGCCAGCCCGCGTTTCGGGTCCACGTCGCGCCCCACCACCGGCAGGCCCAGCCCGTACAGGGTGTGCAGCAGACGCCGCTTGGCGGTCTCGATGCGATGCCAGAGGATGAGGTTCTGGGGCTGGCTCAGGTCGGGGATGATGTGGTTGAGCCGGCAGGAGGCGCAGTAGCTGTGTCCGTCCTCCACCGGCACCATCCAGTTGCAGACCTGATAGTCACGGTAGTTGGCGCACAGGCGGTAGACACCACCGTCGGCCAGGGCGCGCCAGGTGCCGTCGCTGCCGGGCTCCAGGGCGCTCAGAGTACGCAACTCGGGCAGATAGCCCAGCGAACGGCCGCAGACCAGGCAACGGCTGTTCTCGAAATGCAGCTTATTGCCGCAGGCGCAGGTGAAGGTCTTCACGACGTAACGGCCTCGAGGCGGTTCGCGTACCGGGCGGGACACAGGGCAATCACTATAGCAGACGGGCCATCGTCGGGACGACCCCGCAGCCGACCGGGGCAGCGGCCCCGAACCCAACATAACCCGCTGTAATACAAAATTATTGTACCTGCCCGCGGTGCACGGCACGAGGCCGCCCGGGACCACGCCCCCGGCCCGGAAGGGCGGCACATGTCCGAAACGTGACCGCCTCTAGGACCAAAGACCTACGGAAGCCCGTTTCGCGCTTAGCTAGACTTTCGCCATCGTTGCGCCCCCGGATCAATACACAAGAACAGGAAGGAGAACGACAATGACGTTGGGAAAGATATTCAAGGGAATGCTGCTGGGTCTGCTGTTGCTGCCCGCCGCCGCCAGTGCGGCCGCCTTCAGCGGCATGTACGTGTTCGGCGACAGCCTGTCCGACAACGGCAATCTGCATGACATCTTGGGCATTCCGGCCGCGCCCTACTGGGAAGGCCGCTTCTCCGACGGCCCTGTGGCCGCGGAGCGCATGGCGGACGCGCTCATCGCCGGCGGCAGCGCCGGCAGCAACTTCCATGACTACGCCTATGGCGGCGCCAAGACGGGTACGTCGGCATTCCCGCCCGGCGTCCTGAGCCAGACCCAAACGTTGTATCTTGGCTCGTTAGGCTTGGGCGCCGGCGGCGCCGATCCGAACGCATTGTATTTCGTATGGGGCGGCGCCAACGATCTTGGTAGCACCTCGTCCAGCTACACCAGCGCCGTGAACAACCTGAAGACCGCGGTGGAATCCCTGGCGGCCGCCGGCGCGCAGCACATCCTGGTGCCCAACCTGCCGGACCTGAGCCTGACACCCAAGCTGCAGGCCACCGGCGACGCCGCGCGCATTCAGGAGGCCCATGACCTAAGCGTCGCCTTCGACAGCCTGCTGTCCACCACCCTGGCCGACCTGAACGGCAGCCTCGGCGCCCAGGTGGTGGGCTTCGACACCTTCAGCCTGTTCAACCAAGTGTTGGCGGACCCGTCGACATTCGGCTTCACGAATGTGTCCACGCCGTGCTTCGACGCGAGTTCCGGAGCTGTCTGCGCCAATGCGGACCAGTATCTGTTCTGGGACGACTTCCATCCCACCACCGCAGCGCACCAGATCCTGGCCGATCAGATGGTCGCCTCGGTGGTGCCGGAGCCGGCGACGGTGCTGTTGATGGTGGCGGGCCTGGGCTTGATCGGCCTGCAGCTGCGCCGAAGCCGGGCCTGACTCAAGTTCTAGCCGCGGGACCGCCGGATTCGGGAACGTTTCCGGCGGCCGCCAGCGTCGCAATGGGTTGCGGCATGGCGATGGCGTAGCCCTGCACGTAGTCCACACCGATCTCGCGCAGCCGCGCGAGAATATCGTCGTTCTCCACGAATTCCGCGATGGTGCGCAGGCCCATGACGTGGCCCACCTGGTTGATGGCCTCGACCATGGCGCGATCGATGGGATCGCGGGCCAGATCGCGCACGAAGTTGCCGTCGATCTTGACGTAGTCCACCGGCAGGTTCTTCAGGTAGGCGAAGGAGGACATGCCGCTGCCGAAGTCGTCGAGGGCGAAGCGGCAGCCGTGACGCTTGAGTTCGCGCATGAAGTGCAGGGCGCCGCTCAGATTGGACACGGCGGCGGTCTCCGTGACCTCGAAGCACACCCGTTCCGGCGGGACGCCCGTGCGGGTCAACTCACTCACCACGAAGCTCAGGAAGTCCTCGTCGCTCAGGGTATGGCCCGACAGGTTGACGGTGCACAGCTGTAGGCGCGCCAACACCTGGGCGTGGGTGCTGAGGTAGTTCAACGTGTTGCGTACCACCCACCGATCGATGGCTGGAATCAGGTTGTAGCGTTCGGCGGCGGGCAGGAAGGCGCCCGGCGGCGTGGAGCCGCCTTTGCCGTCGTCCATGCGCACCAGTATTTCCAGGCACAGGCCTTCGTCGGCATCCGCCTTCGTGGGTAGGATGAGTTGGTACGCCAGCTGGAAGTGGTCCTCGTCCAGGGCGCGGCGCAAGCGGGCCACCCACTGCATCTCGCCGCGGCGGCGGGCCAGCTCGGCGTCGTCCTCCTCGTAAACGTGCACCCGGTTGCGGCCGGTATCCTTGGCCATGTAGCAGGCGGCGTCGGCGGCGCTCATGGCGGCGGCCACGTTGTTGGTCTCGCCATTGATGGCCACGACGCCGATGCTGACGCCCACGGAGAATGTCTTGTCCTCCCAGGCAAAGCGGTACCCCTGCACCGTATCGCGCAGTTCGTTGGCCACGCTCAGGGCCTGGCTCAGCGGGCAGCACTCGAACAGGACGCCGAACTCGTCACCACCCAGGCGCGCCAGGGTGTCGCCGGCGCGCACGGCACCCTGCAGCAGGGTGGTGAGCTGGCGCAGCAGCTCGTCACCGGCAACGTGGCCGCAGGTATCGTTGACCACCTTGAACTGGTCCAGATCCATGTAACAGAGGACGTGCTCGTCACCGCGCGTGCAGGACGCCTCCAGCGCCTGCTCCAGGCGCAGCTCGAACTCGCGCCGGTTCACCAGGCCGGTGAGGGCGTCGTGGGTGGCGAGGTAGTCCATCTTGCGCACCATGGCGCGGGCCTCGGCCACGTTGCGGAACACCACGACCGCGCCGGTCACATGGCCGTCTTCGAATATGGGGTTGGAGGAATACTCCACCGGGAAGGATTCGCCGCTGTGCTGCCAAAAGACGTCGCTGTCCGACCACAGGCTGCGGCCCTCGCGGAGGGTGCGCTGGACGGTGCATTGGTCCAGCGGCAGCGGCGCGCCGTCTTCGCGGCTGTGGTGAATCAGCTCGTGGACGTTGTGGCCGCGGATCTCTTCCGAGCCGAACCCGAGCATGCGGGCGGCGGCGGCATTGAGGAAGGTGCAGCGCAGTTGGCGGTCGACGCCGACGATGCCGTCGCTGGTGGATTCGAGCAGCAAACGGTTGTGCTCCATGACCCGGCGCAGGGCCTCATCGGACCGGCGGCGCTCGGTGATGTCGATGAAGGTGACCACGCTGCCGATGAGGCGGTCGTCCTTGTAGACCGGATGCGACCACCATTCTACCGGGAAGCTGGTGCCGTCGGCACGCCAGTGCACCTCCTGGTCGGAATGGCCGCTGTGTCCTTCCTGGGTCGCGCGGCGCACGCCGCACTGTTCCTTGGGATACGGGCGCCCGTCGGGGTAATGGTGATGGATCAGCTCGTGGATGTTCTGGCCTAGGAGGTCCGCTTCGTCGTCATAACCGAGCATGCGCACGCAGGCGGGATTGACGAAGGTGCAGCGACCGTCCAGATCGGCGCCGAAAATCGCCTCGGCGGTGTAGTCCATGAGCAGGTGGACCTGCTCCTGCTGCTCGAGGTGTTCGCGGGTCAGCATCTGTGTCTGCACCGCCAGCGCCGCCTCGTGGGCAAACGCTTCCATGAGCGCCAGCTCCGCCGCATCGTAGTCGCGGGTATGGCTGGATTCGATGCTCATCAGCACGCCGAGACTGTGGTGGTCCACGCGCAGCGGGGAGGTCAGGGCCGAACGCACGTCGAAGCGCGTGCGCATGAGCGGACTGGTGCGCGGGTCCGCGGCGGCGTCGGACAGGGCCAGAGTGGCGCCTTCGTTGAAGGTCCAGACGGCCATGGAGGTATCGTCCAGGGAGAGACGGAAATGGCCGTCCGCGCTGTAGCCGGCGCCGGTCTGGGCCACACACACCAGCTCGCGGCTGTCGGGTTGGTGCAGCATCAGGAAGACCTCATCGCCACCGATGGTGGATCGGCACAGGTCGACGATGTGGACGGCCACCTCGGCGATGGCGTCTTCCGAGCCGCCACCGCGCAGGATGCGGTTGTGAATCTGCAGCAGCTGGCTGTGGGCACTGAGGTCCTGGAGCATGCGCCGGTAGCCCGAGGCCAGCACCCCGAGTTCGTCGGTGGAGTTGGGGTGCAGGGCCGGGAGATTCCTGAGCGCAAGCGCCCGTGGCCCGGCCAACAGCCCCTGCAGTGGTTCCAGGGCATGACTGAAGCTGCGCATGAACATGAGGCTGCCCAGGATGGCGAGAATCTCGAGGGTCAGCCACACCAGGAAGGTCTCGAAATCAAAGAAGCCGGTGCGGGTCCAGTAGTACTGGACGATCATGGTGTCGATGAGCAGGGGCACCATGGCGCCGATGAGGAACACCTTGGCGGTGATCGGTACCTGGGGCCGGCGCAGGGACATGCCGCGCACCACATGGCCGAACAGATCCAGGATGCGGAAGAAGATCGGCAGGCCGACGATGATCGACACGATCAGCGCCACCAGGTGGATGCGAAACCAGTCCAAGGCGGTGGGCTGGAAGTCCGTATACAACATGGCGCTGACGATGACCGAACTGGGGGCCGCCACCAGGTAGGCGATGAACACACCCCAGAAGTCGAACGGA